>Ga0210409_10001590_pt1 | contig 29090 bp, 24 predicted proteins | sample IncBWH17MmetaG_FD_161649 | JGI IMG/M metagenome (GOLD analysis project Ga0210409, IMG submission 161649) | Forest soil microbial communities from Barre Woods Harvard Forest LTER site, Petersham, Massachusetts, United States - Inc-BW-H-17-M | ecosystem: Environmental > Terrestrial > Soil >...
ACAGTGCGGAGGACGACTTCGCGCGCGCCGTTGAGCAATTCGAGACCGTTATCGGAGGGCATGAAACCGCGCGTCACAATTTCGGGCTGCGATTCGATTTGGCCGGTGTGCTTATTGATGGCGATGATGGGCACGACGACGCCGTCCTCGGACAAGTGCTTCCTATCGCGGATGACGACTTCCTCGATTTCCTCGAGAGAGCCGGAATCCACGCAGACGCGTCCGGCGGTGACCGGCTCGCGGCGATAGGCGCGGTCATCGGTGAATTCAATCGGCTGGCCGTCTTCGATCAGCAGGATTTCCTCGGATACCGCGCCGACTGCGTGCGCCAGGGCGGAGTGACGGAAAAGCTGGCGGTATTCGCCGTGGATCGGAATGAAGTAGCGCGGGCGCACGAGATTCAGGAGCATTTTTTGCTCTTCCTGGCTGGCGTGGCCGGAGACGTGGATCGTGCCTCCGTCATTGTCGTAATAGACGAGGGCGCGCTTGCGGAACATGTGGTCCAGCATCCGGAAGATGGCTTTTTCATTGCCGGGAATGATGCGCGCGGAAAGGATCACGGTGTCGCGTTCGTCGAGCGTCAGCAGACGGTGATTGTCGACGGCGACGCGCGAGAGCGAGGACATGGGTTCTGCCTGGCTGCCGGCGACGAGGACAACAAGTTTTTCCGCCGGGAAAGAATTGATGTCCTGCGAGCGCACCACGAGGCCGTCGGGAATTCGCAGGCGATTCATGCCGTGCGCGATCTCGATGTTATCCACCATGCTGCGGCCGATAAAAGCGATCTTGCGGCCAGCCGCGGCGGCGATGTCTACGATCTGCTGAATGCGCGGGATGGACGAGGCAAAGCAGGAGACGATCACTTTGCGCGTCGCCGCGCGCGTGAGTTCCTCGATGCGCGGGCGGACATTCCGCTCCGAAGGCGTGTAGCCGGGGCGCTCGACGTTGGTGCTGTCGCTGAAAAGCGCGAGCACTCCCTCCGCGCCGTAGCGCGCGAACGCGTGCAGGTCAAACGGCTGGCCGTCCGTGGGAGTGGGGTCCATCTTGAAATCGCCGGTGTGAATCACGACTCCGACCGGAGTGCGGACGGCGAGCGCGACGCAGTCAATCGTGCTGTGCGTGACGCTGATGAACTCGACCTCGAACACGCCGACTTCCAGCTTGCGTCCCGGGATGACTTCGCGCAGATCAGTTTTGTCGAGTAGCCCGTGCTCCTCCAGGCGCTTGTGCACGAGGGCAAGTGTGAAGCGCGTGCCGTAGATGGGCACTTGCAGGTCGCGCAGGATGTAGGGCAACGCGCCGATGTGGTCCTCGTGTCCGTGGGTCAGCAGGATGGCGCGGAGGTATTGCCGGTTTTGCTTAAGGTAGGTGATATCGGGAATAACGATGTCTACCCCGAGAAGCTCGACCTCGGGGAACATCATTCCCGCATCGATCAAGATCATGTCGTCGCCCGAGCGGAGAACGAGCATGTTCATGCCAAATTCTCCCAGTCCGCCCAGGGGGATTGCTAAGAGAGAAGGTTTATCCAATGTTGCTCACGTCCTTACGTAAGACCAATCATCGTATCACAGGGGGGTGTTGGATACGGAGAAGCAGCGCCGTATGACGCTGAGCAAGGCGTGCTATTGAATTTTATTTTTCACGGGCGCGTCGCTCGCGCCGACAGGATCGACTTTTTTGAAAAAGGATGCTTGATCGGAATAGATGCAGAAGTCTTCGCGAAATTCCTCGTTTTCGGATCGCGGAGATTTCGGCGCCCAGTCGAAGTCCATCTTGTCGCTCACCCACGGCCGCGTGTAGGTCTTCGGGTCGGTGAGCGTAATCACCAGCTCCAGGTGGTCATGGTCCACGCGGCGGAAGACCTCGTGCAGGGTCATTTGGTCGCTATGCGGGGAACCTAGCGGGTCGGTCCAGGTTCTATCGTTAAAACCGTTCGAGTCCACAACAAAGGTGTCCCCATCCCAACGGCCGACCGAATATCCGTAATACGTCGGCTCGGGATCAACGAGAGGCTTTCGGCCGTCCGTCCAAATGTCGCGAAAGGTGTGGCCCCACTCGAAAAATTCCACGACCTCGTTGCGAGTTTGAATAAATCTCATCAACGGCGCAAAAATTTGCAGCATGACGCGAGGGTAGCCCGCCGGCTCGCACTGGAGCATCGGGTCATTCCATTCTTGTTCCGGAGCGATGGGGGGCGCAATTCCGGGTGCCCTGCTGTACGTGAATGAGCCTCTCACTGCATTGAACTTCGCTTGCCCCCAAGGCGTCATGGGTGGACGATCACCGCTTAAAGGAGCGTTTCCTTTCGGAACTTTTCCCCTGACCCAAATGCCAGTTAGATCGTGTGGATCAAAGGGCTGCGGCTTTGCCGCTTGGGACGTAGGCGGTGCGGAGGGCTGAGTGGTCTGGGCGAACGTGGCCGAAGATAAGGCGAGCACCGCCGCCACTACGACGGCTGAACGGGTTAGACGGTCTTGCAAGTAGAAACTCCTAGGATCCCGCGTTCACGGCAGGTCTTCATTCTGGTTCCTGTGGTAAGCCACAACCCTGAGTCGAATGTAACTTCCGCCCATCCGGAAAGAATACATCCGCGCAAATCCCGACGGGCTTGCCGTCCTTGCCGGGGTGGAACTCAAGAGAAACTTCGTCTCCGGTCTTCAGTGCCGCATGGGTCCAGCCCAAACGAATCAAATTGCCTGGATTATTCAGTTCGACGGCCCAATTTACAACCTTCCCGGTTGCATCCTTTGCGTCGAGATAAATTTGGCAGTGAGGGTTGGCCCACACGAATTGCGAAACTGTGCCCTTTACGGTGATCCGTTTCGTAAAGTCGTACCCTTGTGATCCGTGGTGGGCGACGACGGGACCGCAAAATACAAGCAGAGCCACAGCCAGGAAAATAGGAGTAATCAGTCTATTTTTCATCGGGCGCCTCAGAACTTACCATCTTTCTCTTGTGTCTCGTGGCGTTCTTCAGTTACGAAGCGAAACTATGCTGCGCGTGCCCATTTGCAACACGGCATAATTTTGAATGCCTATCACCTGATTCGCGCCACGGATGCAATTCGCCGACATGTTCGAATTAAGCCGGCATTTGCCGAATCGTACGCTTGTGCCGGGTCCGTTTCAACCGATTTGGTGCCTGAAATGTTGGCTCCTTGCGGATAAGATCAATCCTTCCCGCCGGAAAATATTCTGGCGATTGCGACCAAAATGACGGCTCCTACGGTTGCCGCCGCAATGCTATAGAGCAGCCCTGCACCGCGAATATTGAGTTTTTCAAATATCCAGCCGCCCAGAATTGCCCCCACCATGCCCAGGAAGATGTCGGCGATGCAGCCGAAGCCGCGGCCGCGGGATAGAGTTCCCGCCAGCCAGCCGGCGATTAGGCCGATGATGATCCAGGCGATTACGGATTGCGGGATGTAGAAGGATAGGATGTGCATGTTATGTAGGACAGGCTTCTAGTCTGTTTGCCTTTGACCTTTCCGCGCCTAAAACCTGACAGGCTAGAAGCCTGTCCTACTGGGGCTCCTGCTGCGTCATGCAGTGTAGCGTACCCAGGCCCAATACTAAATCCAGGCACGCGATGCCTACCACTTTGCGGCCGGGGAACAGCGCAGCGAGCTTCGTGAGAGCGGTCGCATCTTGGGCATCGTTGAATGTTGGAACGAGCACGAGATGATTCGCAATATAAAAATTCGCGTAGCTGGCCGGGAGTCTCTGGCCATCGAAAAAAACCGGGTCGGGCATGGGCAGCGTTTCGATGCGGAGGGGGCGGCCATCCTGGTCTTTCATTTCGCGGAGCAGGGCTAAATTCTCCTGCAAGGGCTGATAATTTGTTTCCGACTGATCATTTTCCACGACGGTCACAACAGTTCCTGGATCTACGAATCGCGCGAGATCGTCCACGTGGCCGTGCGTATCATCTCCGGCGATACCGCTTTTGAGCCAAAGAATATTTGTGGCGCCGAGGTAGTCGCGGAAGATGCCTGCCAGTTCTTCGCGTGTGACGCCGGGATTGCGCGCCTGGATCGGGCTCAGCAGGCATTCCTCTGTGGTGAGCAAAGTGCCAAGGCCGTTCACGTCGATGCTGCCGCCCTCCAATACAACGCGGCGCCCGCGATAGGCGGGCGACCACATTCTCCATTTGAGCTTGCGCGCGAGCTTATCGTTTGCGGCGTCGTCTTTTTTCCAGTCATCGTATTTTGCCCAGGCGTTGAAGTGCCAGTTCGTGACCGCTTTTTCGCCTTTGCTGCCATACACGAATATCGGGCCGAAATCGCGGGTCCATCCGCGGTTCGTGGGCACGGGAAAAAAATCCACAGCGGAGAGATTTGCGCCGGCGGATTTCAGTATGCGGCGAGCCGCGCGTTCCATCTGCGGGTTCTCAACAAGGATTCGCACGCGTTCGACTTGCGAGAGGTGGCGCACGATGTCCGCGTACACCCAGGGGATCGGAGCGAATTTTCCAGGCCAGTCGGTTTTTTCGTGGGGCCAGGCGAGCCAGGTTGCCGCGTGCGGTTCCCATTCGGCGGGCATTCGGTAGCCGAGGGCGGAGGGGGTGGCGCGCGTGCCACGTTCGCCCTTGCTTCTGGCAGGACTCATTCTTGCAATCCTAGCGGGTGCGCGCTGTGAGCTTCGGCGGGATTAAGAACGCGGGCGAGCAGGCGCTCAGAACGGGAAGCGGCTAAACTGGCTGCGGAAAAAGTCGAATCACGGGAAGTTTTGGTAGCACAGCCACTCTTGGCTGTGCGGTTTTCGCGTACTATCGCATCCCCAATATGCTGAGGTCGAGAAAACCGCACAGCCAAGAGTTGCTGTGCTACTTTTGCCGCGGCTTGTGAAGACGTTTTCTCTCCAGACGATTTATGGCACGGCTGAAACCGTGCCCCACAAACATCACTGCGTTTGCGGACCGGTTTCACTCGTGCCATCGCTCCAGGATTGGGGAGTAGGCATCAATGCGGCGATCGCGGAGGAATGGCCAGTTGCGGCGCGTCTCCTCGATGCGAGCGGGATCACATTCGACGATCAGGATTTCTTCCTTATCGGCGGAGCCTTCTGCGAGGACGCGGCCGAAGGGATCGGAGACGAAGGAATGTCCCCAGAATTCGAGGCCGCTTTCGGGGGGACCCTCGAAGCCGACGCGATTCACGGCCGCGACAAACACGCCATTGGCGATGGCGTGTGAGCGCTGAATTGTGCGCCAGGCGTCGAGCTGCGCGGGGCCGAATTCCTGCTTCTCAGAGGGATGCCAGCCGATCGCGGTGGGATAAAAAATGATATTAGCGCCGCCGAGGCTCGCGAGGCGCGCGCCTTCGGGATACCACTGGTCCCAGCACACCAGCACGCCGATGCGGCCGAAGCGCGTGTCGAAATTCGGAAAGCCCAGGTCGCCCGGAGTGAAATAAAATTTCTCGTAGTAGAGCGGATCGTCCGGAATGTGCATCTTGCGATATTTTCCGAGGAGCGAGCCGTCGGCGTCCAGAATTACGGCGGTATTGTGATAGATGCCGGCGGCGCGGCGCTCGAAAAGCGATCCGACGATCACGACTTTCAGATCGCGCGCAAGTTTCGAGAGGGCATTCGACGTAAGGCCCGGAATGGGTTCGGCGAGCTCGAATAGATCGGCGTTTTCCACGCGGCAGAAATATTGCGAGCGAAACAGTTCCTGCAGGCAAACGATCTGCGCTCCACCCGTCGCGGCTTCGCGAATGCGGTCTTCCGCCTTGGCAAGATTTTCCCTCGGATCGAGGGAGCAACTCATCTGGATCAAACCAATGCTGAATTTTTCCGCCACGCACGCATCATAGCATTTTCTTTTTATTTTTGACGTGAAGACAATTCCGTTCGGGTTGCCGGGAGAGGAGCGATCCACCTGAACCCCATAAATTTGATATGCTGGCGCCTCATGACAAGCCGCCGCAAGATCGCACTTTGGCTGATACTAATCACCGGGTGTCTCCTGGCCGCCGCGGCATTCGTCGCCCCTGTTATTTTAAATGTGGATCGTTACCGGCCGGCGGTGATTTCCTACTTCGAAGTGAATACCGGCAAGAAAGCGGAAATCGAGCGCTTGGCGCTGACGTTCTATCCGCAGATCACCATTCATATCGACGGCTTCGGCGTGAAGAGTCCTCCGCTCTTTCCGCCCAGCTACATCGTTAAAATAGCTCGAACCGACGCCGTGCTCGATTTTTGGGCGCTATTGCACGGCAAGATGGTGATCAGGTCAATTGTGCTGGAGGATCCTGAAATCAATCTGGTATCGGACCCCGACGGTCCCTGGAATTTCGAGAATCCTGAAAGGATGAATGCGAAGAACACATTTCCACTGGGCATTATCGACAAGGTGGTGATCCATCGCGGCCACCTTATTGTATCGAACCTGTTGCCCTCCGATGCCGCAGGGCCGGTGTTTTTTGAGGCCCACGACATTGCAAGTGAACTGGACCACGTGAATCTGGCGGCGATCGTCAATCCCACGTCGCCCTCGCTGAATGGCCGGGGTAATTGGAAGGCAGCCCGTCTTCGCTTTGGCGCGGTGGAAACGACCGACGTGAATTGCAATTTCCGGCTCGAATCCAAGGAAGTATTTTTCACGAACCTAAGTGCGGACGCCTATGGCGGGAAAGCAGCGGGGGACTTTTCCGTAAGCGTGGCGAAACAAACCGCGAGCTTCAAGGCGGACGGGCGAATGAAGGGAATCAGCATGGACCGGCTGCTTGCCGCATTTCACGAAACGCGCGGGAGAATGACCGGGACACTGGAAGGAGACCTGAAACTTGCGGGGGAGATCGAGCACACGGCGAGCCCGTTGGCTGGGATGCGTGGAGCGGGGCGCGTAAAAGTGATCAACGGCCAGGTGCCGAGTCTCATGCTTAATTCAAACTTGATGAAGCTGGCGCACTTCAACGATCTGGGCCCCGCCAAGGAGAATCCCTCTTCGTTCAACTCGATTTCCGCGGACCTGGAGCTCGCCAATTTACGGATTTCGAGCAAAGCGATTGACATTGACGGCTACGGCGTGGATGTTGACGGGTCCGGAAGTGTGAGCGTCTCAGGTTCCGACGAGCTGAAATATCAGGGCGTGGCGGCTATTACCACCAAGCAGGGTTTTTTGACCAACATGTTCGGCCGGTTGGAGGGAGCCAAATTGGTGGATGGGAAGCTGTCGTTTCCGTTCCGGATTGACGGAACGATCGACGCCCCGAAATTTTCGAAGGGATTGAAAGACAAGTAGGAGACAGTTAGAGCAGACGCCGGTTAGATGCGGGGAATGGAACCATGAGCGCTCAGTCGTCTTCGCCGATCATGATTGCTGCGGCTAGGACCGTGGTCCACAGGCCGCGTTTGTCGCCGACGGCGGACTGGGTTATGTTCATGGTGCGGACGATCTTGTTGGAGATGCGGTAGACTTCTTTTTTCTCATCCCAGGACAAATCGGGGTCGAACTCGACGTTGAGCGTGGTGGCCAGCATTTCTGCGGCGAGTTCTTCCGTGTATTCGCCGGCTACTTCCTCGGTTTCGCCAAAGGAGTGGTGCTCGGAGAGGTAGCCGTACATCGATTTGTCGGCGGGGAGAGCGAGGCCGATGCCCGCGGCGATCAGGCGGTGCGCTTCTCGCGTGGAATTTTCGCTGATGACGGTGAAGGCGACTTGCCCCGGCTTGAGGTGCTTCAGTCCCTCGGCCCGTGAAATCAGCTTGCAATTGGGAGGGAAGATCGAGGAAACGCGCACGATATTGCACGCGGCAATGCCCGCGCTGCGCAATGCCAGCTCAAAACTTGAGAGCCTCTCGCGATGCTTTCCTACGCCTTTTGTCAGGTAGATCTTTTTCGCGACGAACGCCATGAGGGGTGCCGAAGAGCGGTGCCTCCTACAAACTAGATGAATGCCCAAAATTTCCGCGAACTTTTAAGGCGTGCGGAAAAGTAACAAGAACACACTACCGTGTCAATTACTTTCCGGCCTAAAAAGCAAGAATGTAATCGAGTTGTGACGTCCGGGCAATGCCGAAGCCCCTTTTTGAGAAAGAATTCGCAAATGAGGGGAAAAAGCGATTCACAACAGAACGATCAGGCGGGCGATTTGTCATTCAGATTTGCAAAGCTTCAGGAAGCGGTCCAGGGCGGGCGAGAGCGACACCAGCGTGCGCAAATCTTTTTGCGCGAAATCGGCGCCTGCCATCGCGAGTGACCGGGACTTCCTCGAAATTTGCACGACGCCGTGAACCCGAGTTCCATCCAGGATCGGTGCGCTCATGATCTTATGGATCAACTCGCTTGGATCTCGCCCGAGGGGAACGGCTTCAAAAACGTTGGCGTGGCGCGCTGTGCTGAAATTGTTCAGGAGATCCGCCTTGCGCTCGCGAGCGGTTTTCGCGGCGAGGGCCGTGGCGCTGGTGAGCGGAATCGTGCCCACCTGAGAAAGTTTTTCCGGAATCACGAACCGCAGGCTCTTGTGCTTGGGGAGTAACTTCAGTATCGCCACTTCGTCCGTATCCACGCCAAACAGTTTTGCGAGTGTGATTGCAACCTTGGCGAGGGTCTCGGAATCCGGCGCAACGCCGCTGATTTCCATCGCGTCGACGAGCGATTCCAAATCGGCCACCTGCTGATCGGACATGAACTTTCTCCTGTGGTTTGAGCGAAACGCATTATATCGAAGTCAGAGGCGGGGGATTCGTAATATTCTTGCTCATATCGCCATTGAAAAACCACCAGAAATTCCCTATACTGGAATTTCAAATCCATCGGAGCCGGGATGCCTGCGACAGAAGTGGATTTTCGACAGTTTCGCCAACTTTCCCCGCGGACATATCCTTACCAGAAGATTAAGAAATTGCCATAATTCGGCAGTGTGTTCCAGGCTGGGAGGAATGGTGTGTGCCGGCACGCGCGGGGCGCGCCGGAAGGGTTTCGACTGGATGCGATGGGAATGATTTCAGGAGCGCCGCAATGACAGAAACTACGGCGGCAACGAAAGCTGTGCCGAACCGACTGCTGGCTCTTTGGAGCAGCGTGATCGGCAAAAAAGTGGTCATGGCCGTAACCGGTGCCGTGCTCATTCTTTTTGTGATCGCGCATATGGTGGGCAATTTGAAGATATTTTCCGGTCCGGAAGAAATCAACGCCTACTCGCGATTCCTCCGCGAAGTGGGCTGGCCGGAACTCGGCTATGGCCAACTTCTGTGGATCGTGCGCAGCGTGCTATTGGTCTGCGTGATTCTGCATATCACGGCGGCTGTGCAATTGACGCGCATGAACTGGCAGGCGCGGCCGGTCGGGTACGACTCCAGGAAAAATGTCGAGACCACCTGGGGCGCGGTCACCATGCGATGGGGGGGCCTGCTGCTCACCATCTTCATCGTCTTCCACTTGTTTCACTTCACCGGCGGCATGGTGGGATTTCAGCCGGGCGAGTTTGAACACCTGATGGTGTATCAAAATGTGGTGGCCGGCTTTCAAGTCTGGCCCATTTCGTTGTTTTACATCATCGCCATGGGCGCCTTGTGCCTTCATCTGGATCACGGGATTTGGAGCATGTTGCAGACGCTCGGGTGGGTCAACCTGGACAATACAAAAAGTTTGAGAGCCGTTTCCCGGATTGTGGCTATCGTTATTTTTGCTGGTTTTATCTCGGTGCCGATTTCGGTTCTCGCGGGCTGGGTGCGCTGAGGGGAGAGAGATGCTCGAATCGAATATTCCATCCGGTCCAATTGAAGAAAAGTGGGAAAGAGCGCGCTTTGAGATGAAGCTGGTCAATCCCGCCAACCGCCGCAAGCATACGGTAATCATGGTTGGCTCGGGACTCGCGGGGGCTTCGGCGGCCGCGTCGCTCGGCCAGCAGGGCTACAACGTGCATTGTTTTTGCTTTCAAGACAGCCCGCGCCGCGCGCACTCCATCGCCGCGCAGGGCGGCATCAACGCCGCGAAAAATTACCGGAATGACGGCGACAGCATCCACCGCCTGTTTTATGACACCGTAAAGGGCGGAGACTTCCGTTCTCGCGAGGCGAATGTATTTCGCCTGGCGCAAATCAGCGTCAACATCATCGATCAGTGCGTGGCGCAAGGCGTTCCGTTCGCTCGCGAATACGGAGGCTTGCTGGATACGCGCTCGTTCGGCGGCGTGCAGGTGTCACGCACTTTTTACGCGCGAGGACAAACGGGGCAGCAGTTGCTGCTGGGCGCGTACCAAGCGCTCGAGGAGCAAGTCGCCGCCGGCAGCGTTAAGATGCATACGCGTAGCGAGATACTGGACATTGTCATCGTGAATGGCAAGGCTCGCGGCATCGTGACGCGTGATCTCCTGACGGGCGCGATCGAAAGTTACGCAGCAGACGTGGTGGTCCTGGCGACAGGCGGTTACGGCAACGTTTTTTACCTTTCCACCAATGCGAAGGGATGCAATACGACGGCCATCTGGCGGGCCCATCGCCGCGGCGCATTTTTCGGAAATCCCTGCTTCACGCAAATTCATCCGACGTGCATTCCGGTGAGCAACGAAAATCAATCCAAACTGACGCTCATGTCGGAATCCCTCCGGAACGATGGGCGCGTGTGGGTTCCGAAGAAAAAAGGAGATACGCGGCCCGCAACCCAAATTCCCGAGGAGGAACGCGATTATTATCTGGAGCGGCGCTATCCGAGTTTCGGAAACCTGGTCCCTCGGGACGTGGCCTCACGCGCCGCGAAAGAAGTCTGCGATGAAGGGCGTGGCGTCGGCCCCGGCGGACAGGGTGTGTACCTGGATTTCGCCGACGCGATTCGCCGCATGGGGGAATCGGTGGTCCGCGAAAAGTACGGAAACCTCTTCGACATGTATGAGGAGATCACCGGAGAAAACGCGTACAAAGTTCCCATGCGGATTTACCCTGCAGTCCATTACACCATGGGGGGGCTGTGGGTCGATTACCGGCTGATGTCGACGATCCCCGGGCTTTTTGTCGCCGGCGAAGCGAACTTCTCCGATCACGGCGCGAACCGCCTCGGCGCGAGCGCGCTGATGCAAGGGCTCGCGGACGGATATTTCATTCTGCCGTACACGATTCCGAACTACATAGCGTCCAGCTCGCTGGAGAAGGTCGATACGTCTCATCCCGAATTCGCGGCTGTGAAAGAAGAAGTGAACAAGCGGATCGCCAGGTTGATCGGCATTCAAGGCAAGCGAACAGTCGACTCTTTTCACAAGGAACTTGGCAAGCTGGTGTGGGAAAACTGCGGGATGGCCCGATCCGCGGAAGGATTGCGGAGCAACCTGGAGAAAATTCCGGCGTTGCGAGAGGAATTCTGGAACAACTTGAGGATCATTGGGACAGGAGAAGAACTCAACCAATCGCTCGAAAAAGCCGGTCGGGTTGCGGATTTCCTGGAGCTGGCCGAGTTGATGTGCCTCGACGCGCTCGAGCGGGAAGAATCCTGCGGTGGCCATTTCCGCGTCGAGAGCCAGACTCCGGATGGCGAAGCGTTGCGCGATGACGAGAGATTCTCGTTCGTGTCGGCATGGGAATGGAAGGGCGAAGGCGACCAGTGGGAATTGCATCGAGAGCCGCTTTCCTTCGAGCACGTTCACCTTGCCCAGAGGAGCTACAAGTAGGCCATGAACCTCACACTAAAAATTTGGCGGCAGCAGGACGCAAAATCAGCAGGGAAATTTGTCACCTATCAGGTGCAGGGGGTGACGCCGGACATGTCGTTTCTCGAAATGCTGGACCTGCTCAACGAGAATCTCCAGGCCAAGGGAGAAGCGCCCGTCGCGTTTGAACACGATTGCCGCGAAGGGATTTGCGGCATGTGCGGATTTTTAATCAATGGCGTGGCGCATGGCGGGCACCGAGGCACGACTGTCTGCCAGCTTTCGATGCGGTTCTTTAAGGACGGCGACTCTCTGACGCTTGAACCGTGGCGCGCGAGGGCATTTCCGGTGCTGCGCGATCTGGCCGTCGATCGTTCTGCGTTTGACCGGATCATTCAGGCGGGCGGGTTCATCAGCGCGCCCACGGGGGTTGCGCCGGATGCGAGAGCGATCCTTGTTCCCAAGGTCGATGCTGACCGCGCGATGGACGCCGCAGCCTGCATCGGATGCGGCGCCTGCGTGGCCGCCTGCCCCAATGCGGCGGCAATGCTATTCACCGCCGCGAAGATCACGCATCTTAACTCGCTTCCGCAAGGACAGCCGCAGCGCTACCAGCGAACGGCGGACATGGTCGCGGCGATGTCCGATGAACTGTTCGGAAGCTGCACGAATCATGGCGAGTGCGAGGCCGTGTGCCCCAAGAAGATTCCGATCGAGTTTATTGGACGGATGAACCGCGAATTGATCCACGCCACACTCCATCGTCGCGGCGAGTGACGAATACAACGGTGGTATTTAAACTCCATGCGCGCTGACGAACTTTCCGCTCGGGCGCGCGAGATTCATTTTTCAAGCCTCGTATTGGACACCCACGCGGATACGCCGCAGCGCCTGTTCTTCGATCAATTTGATCTGGGGAACCGCGACGCCGAGGGCTGTGTCGATATCCCTAGATTGCGCGAGGGAGGCGTTGGAGCCATCTTTTTCGCCTTGTGGGTGCCTGTCGAAATTCAGGGCGGCGCGGCTACGCAGCGCGCGCGGGATTTGTTTGCTGCCACGCTAAAACAAATCGAAATGCATAGCGGCGAATTGGCGCTCTCTACCTCTTCCAATGAAGTCCGGGCGGCGCGTGCGGAAAATAAGATTGCTGTGTTGTTAGGAGTAGAAGGCGGGCACGCAATCGACAACGACCTTGGCGTACTGCGCGAATTCTATGCGTGGGGCGTGCGTTACATGACGCTGACCCACAACGCGGCGACCGAATGGGCGGACTCCTCGAACGACGAGCCACGCCACAATGGGCTGACGGATTTCGGCAAACAAGTGATCCGGGAAATGAACCGGCTCGGAATACTCGTCGATGTTTCCCACGTTTCCGATTTTACGTTTTACAACGTCCTGGAGACCTCGCGCGCGCCGGTGATCGCGTCGCATTCCTGTTGCCGCGCGCTGTGCGACGCTCCGCGAAATCTCGATGACGCGATGATTAATGCGCTCGCGTCCCGCGGCGGCGTAATTCACATCACCTTTCACGACAGCTTCCTGAGCCAGGAATATGCGACTGCGAACCGCGCCCTGGCATCCGAAATCGCGTCCCAGGAAGAAGCGGTCAGCGAAAAGTTTGGCGAGAACGAAGCGCGGAATCTGATGGAATTGCAACGCCTGAGCAATGAATCGATTCGCGCCGGAAAACTCCCGCAAGTGAGTTGGGAGAAAATTGTCGATCATATCGATCATGCCGTCGACCTTGCCGGTGCGGACCACGTCGGCGTCGGTTCGGATTTCGACGGCGCATTTATGCCCGCCGGAATGGAAGACGCGTCGAAGTTTCCAGCCATTACGGAGGGATTGCTCAGGCGAGGATATGGGGAAGCCGACATCAGGAAAATTCTCGGGGAGAATACCCTTCGAGTGATGGATGAAGCAGATCGAATTGGTCAACTGTTGCGCTCAGAGAAGGCCTAGTCAGATCATTGGAATCGCGGCATAATATGCGCCGTTCGATTCGACTGGAGAATCTGAAAATGCGATACACCACTAGAATTGCGTACCTCGGTTATGCCTGCTCCATCATTTCCATGGCCGCAGCGGCCCAAACGCCGGGCCCGGCGCCCGCAAAGAAACCGGCGGCTGCGGAGGCAGCGACAGCTGCGAAGGCGACCACATTTGACCCCGCTCTGCTGCAGCCCGCGACGTTGCGCGCGAAAGCGCCGGCGGAATACGAGGTTAAGTTTGTGACCACGGCGGGCGATTTTACGGTCAAGGTGACCCGCGCGTGGGCGCCGAACGGCGCGGATCGCTTCTACAATCTTGTCCGCCATCATTTTTACGATGGAGGGGCCTTCTTTCGCGTTTTGCCGGGATTCATGGCTCAATTTGGACTTAGCGCGTATCCCGAAGTCTCTATGGTTTGGGAAAACGCTACCATAAAGGATGATCCCATCGTGCAGAGCAATCATCGCGGATTCGTGTCCTTTGCGACGGCAGGGCCGAACACGCGAACGACGCAGGTCTTCATTAATTACGGAAACAACGAGGCCCTTGATAAAAGCGGATTTTCCGCATTTGCTGTGGTGACTGACGGCATGGAAGTTGTAGACAAACTCTATAACGGCTATGGCGAGGGAGCGCCCGACGGCCACGGTCCGAATCAGGGGCTGATCGGCAGCCGCGGGCGCGCGTATCTGGAAAAGAATTTTCCAAAGTTGGACAGCATCCGCTCCGCGACGCTCGTGTCCGCTGACGCGGCGCCGGCTCCGGCTAAGTAAGTCTTGGGGGCGAACAATCCTCGCGGCTGATTTTAACAATTGCGAGCGTTCGATATCGAAAATCGGTCCCACTTTTGGCTAGAGCAAGCTTAAAGCATGGATTTCATTCCTATCGGAAAGCGGGAAGCCGTCGTCCAGGAGGAAGCGGGCGCGCTTGACTCAGTGCGCGCGGTGGGCCTGGAGGGAGTGAAATGGCTTGAGACTGAGAAAGCGATTGCCGCGTGTTTTGCGTTGGTGGCCTGCCTCGCTCATTTGATATGGAATGGCCGTTACGGCTATTTTCGGGATGAGCTGTACTACGCGGCATGCGGGCAGCACCTTGCATGGGGATATGTCGATCATGCCCCGCTCATTGCGGTGATTGCTCGAATATCGCGGATCCTATTTGGAGATTCGCTGCACTCCCTCCGGTTTTTCCCTGCGTTGTCCTCCGGCGCCAAAATTCTGATTACCGCGTGGATCGTACGTGAACTCGGCGGACGGCGCTACGCCCAATTTCTGGCCGCGACCGCGATGTTGCTCTGCCCCATTTACCTGACGATGGACAATTTTCTGTCCATGAATGCGTTTGAACCCTTGTTCTGGATGTTGTGTGTGGCGATTTCGCTCCGGATCATTCGGACGGGGAACGCCCGCCTGTGGCTTTTGTTCGGACTCGTGGCGGGAATCGGAATTATGAATAAGCACTCCATGCTGATCTTCGGACTGGCATTTGTCCTGGCTTTGGCCGCTTCACGTCACCGTGCGATGCTGCGAACGCCGTGGATTTGGATTGGCGGAATGATCGCATTTCTGATTTTTCTCCCGAATTTGCTATGGGAGTTCGGGAACCACTGGCCGACGATTGAGATCCTCCGGAACGTCGATCGCATAAAAAATGCGCACGTGACGTGGTTGCAATTCATCGCTCAGCAAGCTTTCCTTGTTCATCCGCTGGGCGCGCCGATTTGCATCGCCGGGTTGTGGTTTTTCCTGCGCAGCCGGCAAGGCGAGACTTTCCGCTTTCTTGGATGGACATATTTTGTTCTTCTTGCTGAGTTCTTGACCTTAAGGGGACGGATCTACTATTTGGCGCCAATTTACCCCATGCTTTTTGCGGCTGGCGCCGTTGCCGTGGAAGCTTGGATCGAGAAGTACGGCAGAAACTGGATTAAGTCGGCAATCCTTGCCCCGCTGGTTCTCGGGGGAATGGTCGCCGCGCCCCTGGCTCTGCCGATTCTTCCGCTTGATGCGGCCGCTGCTTACGCGAATTTCTGGGATGTGGAGCGCGTGCAAGTGGAAAAAGAGCCGAGCGGAAAACTGCCACAGATGTACGCCGATATGATGGGCTGGCCGCAACAAGCGGAGGTGGTCGCAACCGTATTTCGATCGCTTTCCTTGGCCGATCAATCGCGTGTTGCTATCCTCACTAAGAATTACGGTCAGGCCGGCGCGATCGATTATTTCGGGCCGTCGCTGGGCCTTCCCCACGCCATCAGCGGCCATAACAATTACTATTTGTGGGGTCCTCAGCAATACAGCGGGGAAGTGATTATCGCCATAGGAATGCCGCTCGATGATTTGAAACCGCTCTTCGGCCAGATCGACCTCGCCGCAAGGATCAACTATGAGTACGCGATTCCCGAGGAGAATGGTCTGCCCGTCTATGTCTGCCGGAAGCCGAAAATGACGCTGCAACAAGCCTGGCCGCGGCTGAAATTTTACGGCTGAGTAGCACAGACTTCAGTCTGTGGGGATTCATTCGGATTCCCGGGTAGTGCGCGCCCGCCAAGATGAAGCGGAAATCCACAGACTGAAGTCTGTGCTACCGAAACCCATCACGCCACTCCAAGAATTGTCACCAGCTCGCGCACGGAAGCCGCCGACTTATCGAGCGCGGCTTTTTCTTCCGCAGTGAGTTTGATCTCGATGATTTGCTCGACGCCCCGCGCACCAAGCTTCACAGGAACGCCGACGTAAAGTCCGTGGATTCCATACTCGCCTTCAAGATAAGCGGCGCACGGGAGAATTTTCTTTTTGTCTTTGAGTATGGCCTCAACCATTTCGACCACGGCCGCGGAGGGTGCATAGTACGCCGATCCGGTTTTCAGGAGATTCACGATTTCAGCGCCGCCCTTACGCGTGCGGTCCACGATGGCCGCGATGCGTTCGGGAGGCAGCAGGTCAGGAAGGGGAATGCCTGCTACAGTCGAGTAGCGCGCGAGAGGGACCATGTCATCTCCGTGCCCGCCCAGCACAAATGAATTTACGTTTTCCACGGAGACGCCAAGCTCCATGGCCACGAATGCGCTCATGCGCGCCGAATCGAGGACTCCCGCCATGCCCATCACGCGGTTCTTCGAGAAGCCACTGACCCTGAACGCCGCCTGCACCATGGCGTCGAGCGGATTAGTCACCATGATGAGGATTGCGTTTGGCGAGTATTTCACGACCTGCTCGACGACGGTTTTAATGACGTCGTAGTTCGCCTTCAAAAGATCGTCGCGGCTCATTCCCGGCTTGCGCGGAAAGCCGGCGGTCACGACGACCACATCGCTGTTGGCCGTATCCTTGTAGTCCCCCGTCGCTGTAGAAACTCCCGTGACGCGCGCATCCGATCCCGTGATGGATGTGGATTCCACCATATCGAGCGCCTTGCCCGCGGGCGGACCATCGAGAATATCGGTCAGCACAACGTCGGCCAGTTCCAAATCCACGATGCGCTGCGCCGTCGTCGATCCTACAAACCCGCCGCCAACAACCGTGACTTTCTTCCGCATGAGTGCGTTCTCCTGTATTGGTCAGAACGAAAGTGAAATGCGGCAGAAGCGCGCGCCACCGCCGCGCTTGCGATACTTACTTTGCGACTGCCGCCGACTGCATGTTCTCTATGATGGCGCTCGCGAATTGCGAAGTGCCGAGCTTCGTCGCGCCTTCCATCATTCGTTCGAGGTCGTAAGTGACCCGCTTCTGTCCGATGGTGCGCTCGATCCCCGTTTCGATCAATTTGCCCACTTCGTTCCAGCCCATGAATTCAAACATCATGACGCCGGAGAGCATCACCGAACTGGGGTTAATGACGTCCTTGTCGGCGTATTTAGGCGCGGTGCCGTGGGTGGCTTCGAAGCAGCCATAGCCATCGCCGATGTTGGCGCCGGGAGCCATGCCGAGGCCGCCGACCTGCGCGGCGCAGGCGTCCGAAATATAATCGCCGTTCAAATTGGGCGCCGCGATGACTTGATATTCGTCGGCGCGGGTGATCACTTGCTGGAAAATCGAATCGGCGATGCGGTCGTTGATGAGTAGCTTCTGTTTCCACTTGCCCTGACCGTGGGTGGCGTAAATCTTATCGAGAACGGACTTTACTTCGTCGCACACGGATTTTCGGAAAGCATCGGTGCCCTGTTCGAGCCCCGGCTCGACAAGCGCCGCATTCTGCTCGATCGTGATGCTCGGGTTGCGGTCGCGATTATCGAGGATCCAGGTCTCGCGTTCGGTGACGGTCTGAGCGCGGAATTCTTCCACCGCCAGTTCGTAGCCCCAGTCGCGGAACGCGCCCTCGGTAAACTTCTGGATGTTTCCTTTGTGCATGATGGTCACAACGCGCTTTTTGTTTTCGAGCGCGTACTGAATGGCGCGGCGCATCAGCCGCTTCGTGCCGAAGGGGGAGATCGGCTTGATGGCTATGGCGGAATCGGCGCGAATCTGCTTCGGACCGCCTCCCAGCATCTCCTTGTTCAGGAAGTCGAGCAGTTTCTTTACTTCGGGCGTTCCGGATCGCCACTCGATCCCGATATACACATCTTCAGTATTTTCGCGAAAAACGATTACATCCATTCGCTCGGGGTGCTTTACGGGCGAGGCAACTCCCTGGAAATATCGCACCGGGCGCACGCAGGCGTAGAGATCCAGGATCTGCCGGAGCGCGACGTTGAGCGAGCGAATCCCGCCGCCCACGGGAGTCGTCAGCGGTCCTTTGATCGAAATTCGGAAATCGCGCACGGCCTCGACCGTTTCGTCGGGCAGCCATTGCTTGAATTCGTTGAACGCTTTTTCCCCCGCGAACACTTCAAACCACGCGATCTTCCGCTTCCCGCCGTACACACGTTCGACGGCGGCGTCAAACACGCGCTGGGACGCCTTCCAAATATCCCGCCCCGTTCCGTCCCCCTCAATGAAGGGAATGATGGGTCTGTCGGGAATGACGAATTTGCCCCCAACATACTGGATTGCCTGCCCGTCGGACGGAATGGCCCTGCCGTTATACGATGGCTTCATGTCTATGTTCCTCTGTGGATTGTAACTGCAGCGACGCGAATGGGAGAGAATATCACACCCGGAGTTCTGAGGACATAGTTGCTGCAGCGAATTCTTTTCTCATCTGCTGCAAACGCAGACGAATTCGCCACGGGGCTTATCCTCCACCGATGGGCAATTTCCGAACTCGGATGCGGTTTTCCTCAATGACGATAATACTGCCCCGCAGGGCGAATTCTTCGATGGCCGGAAGATTAGCGAGTAGCAATTGAAGTTGATCGGGAGGCCTCTTTGGCCCGCGCCGGAGGAGAATCAAAGATGGTTTAACTTCCTCGCGTAACGCGAGGAGAGTGCCGAAATCGGTATCTGCAGAGATGAGGATGCGGTCTTCGCGGGCAGCCAGGGCAAAGATGTCTAAATCGGAGGCAGACTGAAGTTGCCGATCGCGAACATGAATTGCATCGTGCCCCGCGGATCGAAGGCCCATGGCAACCGAGGGAAATAAAGCGTTGTCCACCAGGAATTTCAAGAACCCGCAACCGGCAATTCACGCTCCCGGACTGCCTCTGCGGCATAGCGGAGGGCCTCGCGGATATCTTCTAGCTCGAGGTCCGGATAGGCCTTCAGGATTTCGGATTCCGGCATGCCTTCGCCAATCATGCCTACGACAGTTGCGACCGGGATTCGCAATCCGCGAATGCACGGAATTCCACCCATTTGATTTGCATCTACTGTGATTCGCTTGAAGTGCTTCATATTGCTGTTCCTTGCGCGAAATCCGAAAACTCGATTCGCAAACTACAGCCGGAGACTACGCAAGCATAGCACGGACAAGCACGAGCAGAACCTTCCAGTTTGGCCACATAAGCTGCCAGACATGCCAAATCAAAACGCCCCCGACGACATGATCGGGGGCGTTTTGCTGATTTCACGAAATGGCACACGGCACGACGAAGTCGCTGCGTCGCAATTCTAAATGTCGTAGTACAGGTGGAACTCGTAGGGATGCGGGCGCATCCGGACGGGATCGGCTTCGGTTTTTTTCTTGTAGTTGATCCAGAGCTCGACGAATTCCGCGGTGAAAACGTCTCCCTCGAGGAGGAACTTGTGGTCCTTGTCGAGTTCGCCGAGCGCTTCTTCGAGCGAACCGGGCATCGACGGGATCTTGGCGGCCTCTTCGGCTTCGAGATCGAAGATGTCCTTGTCGAGTGGTTTGCCGGGATCGATCTTGTGCTTGATGCCGTCCAGGCCCGCCATCAGCATGGCCGCGAAGGCCAGATAGGGGTTGCACGACGGATCCGGAGGCCGGAACTCGAGGCGCTTGGCTTTCGGGCTCTCCGAGTAGACCGGAATGCGGACGGCGGCCGAACGGTTGCGGCGCGAGTACGCCAGGTTGACAGGGGCTTCATAGCCGGGCACGAGGCGCTTATACGAATTCGTTCCGGGAGCGATGATCGCGGAAAGTGCGCGGGCGTGCTTGAGCAACCCTCCCGCGTACCACAGCGCCATCTGCGAAAGTCCCGCGTAGCCATCCCCGGCAAACAGCGGTTTTCCGCCCTTCCACAGCGATTGGTGCGTGTGCATGCCTGAGCCGTTGTCGGAGAAAATCGGCTTGGGCATGAACGTTACCGACTTGCCCGCCTTCGCAGCAGTGTTCTTGATGATGTACTTGTACTTCATCATGTTGTCCGCGGAATTCAGCAGCGTGTTGAAGCGCAAGTCGATTTCCGCCTGGCCGCCGGTTGCCACTTCGTGGTGCTGGCACTCGACATCCATGCCGATGTCCATCATCTTGAGAATCATTTCGGAACGGAGATCCTGATAGTGATCGGCGGGGGGAACAGGGAAGTAACCTTCCTTGTATCGCGTGCGGTAACCCAGATTCTTATAATCGCCGTCATTTTCGCGGCCGGTGTTCCAGCGGCCCTCGTCGGAATCGACGTAATAAAAGCTGTGCTGCGGGGCCGAGTCGAATCGGACGCTGTCGAAGATGAAGAATTCCGCTTCGGCCCCGAAGAAAGCCTTGTCGGCGAGTCCGGTGGATTTCAGGTAGGCCTCGGCTCGTTTGGCCACATGCCGCGGATCGCGATGATAAGGCTTTTGCGATGGCGGATCGGTAGCGTCGCCAATCATCACGAGCGTCGGAATCTTGAGGAAAGGATCGATGAAAGCGGTGTTCGGATCGGGAATCAGGAGCATATCGGATTCGTGAATCGACGCCCAACCGCGAATCGAACTCGCGTCGAATCCGAATCCTTCCTCAAAGGAGTCAACCGAAAGCTCGCCGATCGGGTAGCTGACATGCTGCCAGATACCGGGAACGTCTATGAAGCGAAGATCCAGAATCTTCGCGCCATTCTTTTTCGCAAATTCCAATACACCTTTTGCGTCCATTCGCTCTCCTTAAGACGAAGTTGGTCGGTAGATGAACCTCACACTAGACCCTGAATCGGAAGCGCGAATCTACCGGAAGGGCAGAGGAGTAGTCAAGCGGTCTGGCCGTCAAAGATTGAATGGCCCAAATTCGGAATCTTTATGAATTATTTATGCCACCCCGAGGGCCATTGCCGCCGCTTTCGGCACGCCCGGGTGGCAACTCGAGCTAGTCGTAGTATTCCTGGCCCAGGTGGGTGATCAAATCTTCGCCCATCATCCAGCGCAGTGTGTTCTTCAGTTTCATCGACTGGATGAAGAGGTCGTGCTCGGGGTACAGTTCGGGCGCGCACATGGGAGATTTGAAATAGAAGCTCAACCATTCCTGAATGCCGCGCATACCGGCGCGCTTGGCTAGATCGAGGAAGAGAATCAGATCAAGCACGATCGGTGCTGCCAGAATCGAGTCGCGGCACAGGAAATCGACCTTGATCTGCATTGGATAGCCCAGCCAGCCGAAAATGTCGATGTTGTCCCATCCCTCTTTGTTGTCGCCGCGAGGCGGATAGTAAACGATGCGGATCTTGTGATGAATCTTGCCGTACAAGTCGGGATACAGCTTGGGCTGGAGAATGTATTCGAGCACGCCGAGTTTTGATTCTTCCTTGGTCTTGAAAGATTCGGGATCGTCGAGCACTTCGCCGTCGCGATTGCCGAGAATGTTGGTCGAGAACCAGCCGTTCATTCCCAAGAGACGCGCTTTGAACCCCGGCGCGAGAATCGTCTTCATCAAAGTTTGCCCGGTCTTGAAATCCTTGCCGCAGATCGGTACGCCGTGTTGCTTGGCGAGCGCGACGATCGCAGGGATATCCACGGTCAAGTTGGGGGCGCCGTTGGCGAACGGCACTCCGCTCGTAATCGCAGCCCAGGCATAAAGCATGGAAGGCGCGATCGCCGGATGATTTTCCTTCATCGCGGTCACAAATGTTTCGGGGGTCTCGTAAACGGCGTTCGGCTTCAGAAAAATTTCCGTGGAGCCGCACCAGATCACGACCATACGCGAGACTTTGTTTTTCTTTTGGAATTTCTTAATGTCGTCGCGGATTTGGAGCGCCAGCTCGTATTTGTTGCGGCCTTTCTTTACGTGCGTGCCGGAAAGTTTCTTGACGTAGTTCTGGTCAAACGCGGCTTTCATGGGACGAATCTTGCTCAAAAACTTTTTCACTTCGGCAAGGTGTTCGGTGCTGAGGACCGCGGCGTTCTTGGCGGCTTCGTACGCGCTGTCCGGAAAAATGTCCCACCCGCCAAAAACGATATCTTCGAGCGTTGCAAGAGGCACGAAATCCTTGATAGCGGGGGCGCGCGCTTCGGTCCGCTTCCCGAGCCGGATGGTTCCCAATTGCGTCAGGGACCCGATGGGCAGCGACTTCTTTCGCCGGACCAGATCCACTCCGGCCATGAACGTTGTGGCGACCGCACCCATGCCGACAGTGAGGACTCCGAGTTTTCCCTTCGGCAAGGCGATGCCTGCGGACCTGCGCATGCTCATTTCTCCCGTCGTTTTCAAAATGTGTGGAACCCTGAAGCAAAGCGCGACTTCTCTTCACTCGGCGTGATCGCCGCGCTCCCCTTTGCGCAAACAACGTATCATGCGCGAACGCGCGAAGATTTGCAACGCGGAACCGCGACTTTATCAGTTCGCTCTGCGCGATTTGGTGGATGGCCGCGCCGAAGCTGCGGCAGCGCGATGCTTGCCGTGCGTGGCGGCTCCGGGTTTTTCCTTCAGGCCGGCGAGCAGCTTTTCGAGGCTCATCGTATTAATGACGTCCTTCTTTTCAATCCAACCGCGCCTGGCCATTTGCACTCCGTACCGCATGGCTTGAAGTCCGCGTGTCGTATGCGCATCGGTGGAGATCACAATTTTCACTCCGCGCTCTTTCGCCATGCGCAAGTGCGTGTCCTTTAGATCGAGCCGCTCCGGAGAGGCGTTGCACTCCATCACGACGCCGTATTTGTGGGCCGCGTCGAGGACGCGTTCCATGTCGTAGGCGTACGCATCGCGGCGAAGAACCAGGCGGCCCGTGGGATGCGCGACGATTTGGGTAAAAGGATTCTCGATGGCCGCCAGAACTCGATCCGTCATTTCAGCGCGTTCCATCGTCATATAAGAATGGATGGACACGAGCACGACGTCGAGCTGCGCGAGCACCTCGTCGTCCAGGTCCAGTTTTCCATTTTTCAAGACATCGACTTCGCTGCTCGCGAGGATGCGTATGCCAAGGTGCTTGGCGTTGGCGGCGTGGATTTTCTTGATTTGCTCGAGCGTCCGCTTTTCGTCCAGCCCGTTCGCGACTGTCACGGCCTTGCTGTGATCCGTGAGCGAAATGTATTCGTAGCCGAGTTCCTTCGCGGCGAGCGCCATCTCTTCAATCGAGTTTCTGCCGTCGCTCGCAGTCGTGTGCATTTGCAGATCGCCGCGCATGTCCTTAAGCTCGACAAGCTGAGGCAGGCGGTGCTCGGCGGCGGCGTCGATTTCGCCTGTATTTTCGCGCAATTCGGGGGGAATGTAATCGAGCCCCAGCTTGGCGTAAATTTCTTCCTCGGTCGCGCGAGCCACGGGCCGCTCGCCCTTCAGCGTCGCGAGCGCGTATTCGTTCAGCGTAAAGCCCATCTTGTTCGCACGGCCGCGTAAGGCGACGTTGTGCTCCTTCGAACCCGTGAAATAAAGCAGGGCGGCGCCAAAGCTTTCCTTTTCAAGAATTCGAACGTCGACTTGCATCCCACTTTTCAGAAGGAAACTGACCTTGTTCTCCCCGTGCGCCAGCTTCTGATCGATTTCAGGAAACTGGAGGATGTGTTGCGCAATCGATTCCACGGATTTCGGAGTGTACTTTCCCGCAGAGATCGTAACCAGTAGGTCCAGGTCGCCCACCGTTTCCTTGCCACGCCGCAGCGATCCCGCTGGCGTTACAGCCTCGATTGGTTTTCCGAATGCTTGGATGTGCGAAACGAGTTTTTGCGCTTCTTCTGCTGCAACATCAATGTGGAAACGCCCGGCGGATTTCTTATACACCTCGATCGCTTTCAGTATGTTCTCTTCGCTCTTTTCTCCAAAGCCGGCGAAGTCGCGCAACTTGCCTTCGCGCGCGAGCTTTTCCACCTGCTCCACCGTTCCTGCCTTGAATGTTTTCCAAAGAAACGCGACTTTCTTCGGCCCGAGCGATTGCAAATCGAGTAGATGAAGAATTGTTTCCGGATATTTCTTGAGCAGCTTGGTTCGAAGCGAATATTGGCCAGTTTTGAGAATTTCCTGAATGTGATCGGCCATGCCGTCGCCGATGCCGGGCAAATCCATCAGTTTTGCGCGGTCCCGCGCAACGTCTTCGATGGATTCGGGCAGGCTGCTCAGGAGTTCCGCGACGCGTTCGTAGCTGCGGTAGCGCCCAATCATGGCTCCGTCAATTTCCAGGAGCTGCGCGGTTTCCCGCAGGATGCGAGCAACTTCACGATTTTCCATATGTGCGTCCCAGGCTTACTGTAGCGCCCATCTTCAGGTGGGCATCTGCGCGACTCGAAGATGCCCACCTGAAGATGGGCGCTACAATAGGCCGCAGAAGAAAGCTTCCGGCAAGAAATTTACTGGCCGAGGATGTAGGCGAACATCAGCGGCGCGACGATCGAAGCGTCGGATTCGATGACAAATCGCGGGGTGGCGGCTTCCAGTTTTCCCCACGTGATTTTTTCGTTGGGTACCGCGCCGCTGTACGAGCCGTAGGACGTCGTGCTGTCGGAAATTTGGCAGAAGTAGCCCCACAGCCGGCATTTCTCGCGCAGGTCCTGCGTAATCAGCGGGACGACGCAAATGGGAAAGTCTCCCGCGATGCCGCCGCCGATCTGGAAAAAACCGATCGAATCACTGGCGGAATTCTGCCGGTACCACTCGATCAGGCAGGCCATCTGTTCCACGCCGGACTTGACCACTTGAAACGTGGAAACGTCGCCGCGCACCACATTGGCCACGAATATATTTCCCAGCGTGGAATCCTCCCAGCCCGGAGTAAAAATCGGCAGATTCTTTTCGCACGCCGCAATCACCCAGGAATCCTTTGGATCGATCTGATAGGACTCCTTGATGAGCCCGCAGCGGATCAGCTGGTACATATATTCGTAGGGGAAGTAACGCTGCTTCTCTTTATCCGCCTTTTGCCACAGCTTCAGCACCTGGCGCTCGATCCGGCGCATGGCCTCTTCTTCCGGGATGCAGGTGTCAGTGACGCGATTCATCCCGCGATCCCGCAGGGCCACTTCCTCGGCGTCGCTCAGGTTGCGGTAGTTCGGCACGCGCTTGTAATGGTCGTGCGCCACAAGATTGAAAATATCTTCTTCCAGGTTCGCTCCCGTTGTGCAGACGCCATGCACCTTGCCTTGCCGGATCATTTCCGCGAGCGAGATTCCCAGCTCTGCCGTGCTCATCGCTCCCGCCATCGTCAGGAACATTTTTCCGCCGCGCGCAAGATGCGCGATATAGGCTTCGGAAGCATCCACGACCACCGCCGCATTGAAATGACGGTACTGGTGCTTGATGAAATCTTTTACGCTCATGTCCGCCTTTCTCTCCGAAATTATTTCACGGAGAACATACTTGCGCAAATCCTATGCTACACGCGTCCATGTTTCAAGCGAAGAAGAGCAATTTTCGAAAATATTTGTTCTGCAGTGAATTGTGAATGACAATTGAATGACAAAAATGAATGGAGGAATGCGGGCGCGAGGGCATGCAAAAAGTAGCCGTCGGATTTTGCGAATCTCAAATGTGAAATTTCAGATTTGAAATCTCCCTTATCCTCGTTAGAGCTATCGAATGCGTTTCAAAAACCGCATGTAGTAAAGAATGCCGCAAATGGATTTTGCGTCGCGCAGTGTTCCGCGCTCGATCATTTTCTCCGCTTGTTTCAATGTGAAAATGCGCGGTGCGATCTTTTCATCTTCTTCCGGCTGGGCTTCTCCCTCCGTCAGTCCTTCCGCCGCGAAAATCCACATCCACTCGTTCACAAATCCGGGAGTGGGCACAACGCGCATCATTTTGCGCAGGCGTTTTGCCCTGTATCCAGTCTCCTCGATAAGTTCGCGCCGCGCTGCATCGAGCGGGTTTTCATTGGGCTCCTTGCGCCCCGCCACGAGTTCCCACAAGAATTCTCCGACTGAGTGGCGGTACTGCCGGATGAGAAGGACGCGCCCATCCTTGAAAATGGGCAGGACGACGACGGAGCCCGGATGCACAATGATGTCGCGCTCAACCTGCATGCCGCCCGGTTCGATCACCGTGTCGCGCTGCAAACGGAATACTTTGCCTTCATACAGAACTTCACTGTTGAGAATTTGCGCGCGTCCCTTTGCCAAATTTGCCTCCGCCTGCGATGGATCAAGTATGAATCGCGCATCCCGCTTGCGGGCCGCGCATGCGCATCGAATTCTAGCAGGGAAGTTTACACAAGTTGAATGCGATAACGGTGTTGCATATACTGTGTCACGTCAATGCGCAAGTAGGACAGGCTTCCAGCCTGTCGGTTTTCGTAACGGCGAGCAGAATCAAAAGCGACAGGCTGGAAGCCCGTCCTACACAGACTGACAATCTAGTATGACCATCAACACTCTGATCGTCGATGACGAGAAACCCGCGCGCGACGAATTGGCTTACTTGCTGAAGAGTTTTCCCGACGTCCACCTTGTCGGCCAGGGCAAAAACGGCGTCGAAGCGCTCGCACTTATAAAGGAACATTCCCCGGACCTCGTATTTCTCGACGTACAGATGCCGGGCCTGAATGGCTTTGGCGTGATCAAGAAATTGATGGATCGCAAGGGAAAGCTTCCTCAAATCGTCTTCGCGACGGCGTTCGACAATTATGCCGTGCAAGCCTTCGAAGTGAACGCCATCGATTATGTCCTGAAGCCGATTGAGAAGAATCGCTTGGCGCGCGCCATCCAGCGCGCGAAAAAAGCGCTCGAAGCCGAAGCCTCGCCGAGCGAGCGCCTGGAGACGCTGGTCAATCAAATCGGATCGGCGAAAGCTCCGCCGGTAAAATTGCTGGTGAAGACGCAGCAGCGCCTGTTTCTGGTGGACGCCGAAGACGTCATCTTCGCTTCCATCGAAGACGGCACAATCACCGTGGTGGCCAGGGAGGTCGAAGGCACCTCGAACTACCGCACGATCGAAGAGCTGCAATCCACGCTCGAATCCGACGTCTTCTGGCGCGCCCACCGCTCCTACCTCGTCAACATCAACCACATCAAGGAAGTTGTGCCGTGGTTCAAATCCAGCTACATGCTCAAAATGGATGACAAGCGCGCGTCGGAAGTCCCCGTGAGCCGCGCGCAGACCCGGCACCTCCGCGAATTGCTGAAGATGTAGGTTTCAGTGGGACGGACTTCAGTCTGTCTGGTTTTGACTTTTTTCGGATCTGACAGAAGTCAAAAGAAGACGGGCTGAAGCCCGTCCCACATGTGCTAGCATCGCTCTTGCCCGCTATACGATGGACTTTTCCCTCACCGACGATCAACGCCTGATTCGAAGCACGATCCGCCAATTCATGGAAGCCGAAGTGCGCCCGTCGATCCGCGCGCGCGACCGCGAAGAGAAATTTGCCGGCGACGAACTGCGCAAGCTCGGCGAACTCGGCTGCTGCTGCATGTTGATCCCCGAATCCTGGGGCGGATTGGGCGCGGACACGATTTCCTACGTTTTGATGCTCGAAGAGGTAGCCCGCGTGGACGCCGCGATGGCCGTAGCATTAAGCGTCACCAATTCTCTCGCGGTTTTGCCGGTCTTCAAATATGGCAACGAGCAGCAAAAACAAAAATACCTGTCGAGCCTCGCGCATGGAGAAATGCTGGGTGCGTTCTGCCTCACTGAGCCGCAAGCGGGCTCAGACGCCGTCGCGATCGCCGCGTCTGCAACACGCCAGGGCGGCACATACCAATTGAACGGAACGAAATCCTGGGTCACCAACGGCGGCGAAGCAGGCCTCTACGTCGTGTTTGCAAAAACGGACCCGTCGGCTGACGCGAAGGGCGTGACGGCATTTCTGGTTGAGCCCGCATTTCCCGGTTTTCGAGTGGCGCGGTACGAGGATAAGATGGGTCTGCGCACTTCGCGCTCGGCCGAAATCACCTTCACCGATTGCGAAGTCCCGGAAGGGAATCGCCTGGGAGAAGAAGGCCAGGGCCTGAAGATCGCGCTCGAACTCCTGGACGGCGGCCGCGTGGGAATCGCGGCGCAGGCTGTCGGGATCGGCCAGGGCGCGCTCGAAGCGTCGGTGGCTTATGCAAAAGAGCGCCGCGCATTCGGCAAGAGCATCGGCGACTTCCAGGCTGTACAATGGATGCTCGCCGACATGCAGACGGAAATCGAAGCCGCGCGAGCCTTGGTGCACCACGCCGCGTGGATGCGTGACACAGGCGCGCCGCGCCTCGGTCCATACGCCTCGCGCGCAAAATTGTATGCGGGAGAAATGGTGAATCGCGTCGTCTACAAAGCCGTGCAAATCCACGGCAGCCTCGGCTACTCGCGCGAGTCCGATGTCGAGCGGATGTATCGCGACGCCCGCGTCATCACGATTTACGAAGGCACAAGCGAAATCCAGCGCATGATCATCGCGCGCGATTTGTTGTCTTCGACGCCTGCGTCGTCCGGTTTTTAGCGAATTGAATTGCGGGTCGCAGCTTTAATAGCAATGGAAGGAGTCGGCTCGGGGGCGGTTTTAGTAGCACAGCCACTCTTGGCTGTGTGGTTTTTGCCGCGCTCCACAAATGCGCACAGCCAAGAGTGGCTGTGCTACTCAACCCTGCGGCAGCGGCATTTGGCCGCTTGCCATTTGAATGGATAGATGGAGAATCGATTCGAGTGACGGATCCTAAGCGCAAAAAACGAGTCCTCAGCGGCATGCGCCCCACCGGGCGCCTCCACATCGGCCACTACTTCGGCGCACTTGAAAATTGGGTGAAACTCCAGAACGATCCGCAATACGAATGTTTCTTCTTCGTCGCCGATTGGCACGCGCTGACGTCGGATTACGCCGACACCTCTCAAGTCGCGCAGAACACAATCGAAATCGCCACCGACTGGCTCGCC
>Ga0210409_10001591_pt1 | contig 29075 bp, 26 predicted proteins | sample IncBWH17MmetaG_FD_161649 | JGI IMG/M metagenome (GOLD analysis project Ga0210409, IMG submission 161649) | Forest soil microbial communities from Barre Woods Harvard Forest LTER site, Petersham, Massachusetts, United States - Inc-BW-H-17-M | ecosystem: Environmental > Terrestrial > Soil >...
CACCAAACTTACTCTGCCGTCATCCGTTTTGCGCTCTGTGACTTGACGCGTGGTGAGGGAGACCACACACTCTCCCGACCTATGAGCGCCAGACGCGTGCTGGTCGCATTCGCTACGGGAGCCGCCCTCGTCGCCGTCACGGCGTTCGGGCTGGCCGCGACGTCGCGGGGGAGGCCCGCGCCACCCGCGCGGCTCGTCGTGCTGCCGTTCGAGAATACGGGCGATTCCAACGATGCGTATTTCGCCGACGGGATCACCGATGGGCTCCGCGCGACACTCGCCGCGGTGCCCGGCGTCGAGGTCATCGCACCCGGGAGCGCGGCGCGATATCGGCATACGTCGGAGACACCCGAGGCGGTTGGGCGCACGCTGCACGTGCGGTATGTGCTCCGAGGCACGGTGGCGCGTGGGAGCGGACGGGTTGAGATCCATCCAGAGCTATTCGACGTCGCGAGCGCGGGCGAGACATGGGCCACGCCGTATAGTGCGCCGCTGGGCCAGTTGTTCGCCGTCGAGTCATCCATCGCCGGGCGCGTCACCAGCGCGGTGGGACTTCGGAAAGCGACCACCGGGACGCGGCCGACCGCGAACTTCGGCGCCTTCGACGCGTTCCTTCGCGGGCAATACTCCCGCGCCGTCGCGCTCGACCCGTCGTTCGCCCTCGCGTGGGCGCGCTTGAGCAACGCCTCGACGCTCCGCTGGGAGCACGTCAGCCCCGACTCCGTCCTCGCCCGCACCGCGCATAACGCCGCCACTCGGGCCTTGGCGCTCGCGCCGACCCTCGGCGAGGCGCACGGCGCGATGGCGCGGTATGACGCCGTGATCGCGCACGACAACGCCGCCGCGCAGCGAGAGTACGAGACGGCGCTGCAGTACTCGCCGAACGACGCCGATCTCCTCGTCGCAGCCGCGATGACCGATCGCGCCGTGGGGCGCTGGGACGTCGCGCTCGATCGGCTGGCGAAGGCCGAGGAGGTGGATCCGTTCGGGAGCGTGGCGCCGCGCGCGCGCGGGACGACGCTGCTGAGGCTCAGGCGATATGACGAGGCGCGGGCCGAGCTGGATCAAGGGCTGCGGCTCGCGCCTGGAAGCGTTGACGCGATCGTCGACCGGGCGCTGGTCGAGATCTGCGTGGGAAACCGCGACGCGGCGCGCGCCGTGATGCACGCCGGGTCGCGCGAGGTCGACTCGGCGGCGCTTTACGCGTACGCGGCTGGCGTGTTCGGCACGCTCCGGGTGCTCGACACCGCGACGTGGCGGTACGTGTCGACGCTGACACCTCGCGCGTTCGGTGGGAATCGCGCGGCGTGGGGGCTGGGCGTGGCGCAGAGCCTCACGCTACTGGGCGACGCGCGCGGCGCGCGGGCGTACGCGGATACGGCGCGCGGGGTGCTCGAGACCACGGTGCGCGGGGCGCCCGAGTCGCCGGCGATTCACGCCGAGCTTGGGCTGTCGTACGCGTACATGGGGCGGAAGGGCGACGCGGTGCGGGAAGGCGAGATCGCCGTGCGACTCGCGCCGCCACCCGAGAATACGTGGCTCGGGCCCGCGTACCAGCAGATCCTCTGGCGGATCTACTCCCAGGTCGGCGAGCGCGACAAAGCGGGCGACTTGGCAGAGACCCTGCTCAAGTCGCCCGCTCTATTCTCGCGTGGCTGGCTGAAATCAAATTACTGAGGCGGGCCGCCGGCGCTCATTCGCGAGCGCATGTCCGCCAGGTTCTTGTCGTACGTGGTCTGCTGATCGGGCGTCAGCACCGTGCGGAAATCCGCGTTCTCCTTGCGCATCAGATCCCGACGTTGATCGCGCTCAGCCGACTGGATCTGCGGGCGATACGCGGTGCGGATGGAATCGACCTGCTTCTGTTGGGCGTCGGTCAGGGTAATGCCCTGAAAGAGCGCCGCGAACATCCGCTGGCCGCGACCGGCGGCGCCGGGATCTTGTTGGGCGTGCGTCACCACGGGGAACAACACGGCGATGACTGCTAGGCGTATGAGTCTCATGTCATCTCGTACAGCGTTCCGCTGTTGGTCGTTTGGAGCTCGGCGAAGCCGAGATCGTCCAACGACTCCTTTACATGCGCGCAAAGCGAAGAAGCTCTCCGGAACTGAACCTCGGCCATCGTTCGTAGCTCGGCGCAGCCGAGCTACAAATAGCTGAGCCAGGACCAGTCCCGATGGCGCTGCTTCACGCCGGCGTACCAGACGCATAACGGATAGAGCGCGAGGATGACGGCGGTCCAGATGAGGTAGGTAATTGGGAGGCTAAAACCCGCGCCGTCGGGGATCGGGCCGTTGAGCGGTGGCTGGCCGAACAAATACGACGTCGGCTTGTGCGCGATGAGGCTTGCGATCAGCGTGAAGCCCTTCGCGGCTGGCCACTGCAAGAGATAGAAGAACAATGGCACGCGGCCGAACGTGACCAATGGCGCGAAATGAACGTGCTCGAATACCGCTAGCGCGACGAGCGCGGGGCCGAGTGTCATCAGCAAGAAATCGAGCGATGGCGGATACTTGGTCACGTTCAGGAACGACAGCACGACGCGCGGACCCGACCACGGAGCGGGATCGCCGTATCGGTTCACCGCACGAATCGCGATGAACGCGATCATCGCCGCTACCCCCGCGCGTACCAAGAAACGACGACGCACTTCCGGCTCCCATGCGTAGACCCTGCCCAAGCCGTAGCCCACGAGCAGCACACCGAACCACGGGATCAATGCGTAGCCCGTGAGCAGGAGCGGCCCCGATGCGCCGAGTGCTGTAAACCCGGCGCCGTGCAGCAGCTTCCATATGGTCGCGAGGATACTCGGCCGCGGGACCGCTCCCGGGACCCAGAACGCGCTCGGAAACCGGTCGAGCAAATTGTGGAAGCTCACGATGGCGAGACCGATCATCCCGAGTGCGCCTGGTGACAGCCAGCGCACGAGGAGGCCGAGCGCGAACATCGAGCAACCGATCGCCCAGATGACCTGGGCCATGCCGAGGTAATGCGCGTAGTCGAAGTCGAACAGCCAGAGCGTGCGCACGGCCGTAAACTCGAGTACCACGAGCCAGAGCCCGCGCGTAATCAAGAATCGCGACAGCTCGGCCGCCGACTTGCCGCGGAGGAGCTGCAGGGAGGATCCTGTGCCGGCGAGCAGCACGAAGATCGGGGCGCAGAAGTGCGTGATCCAGCGCGTGAAGAAGATCGCGGTCGTCGTCTGCGACAAATCCGTCGGGCTGAACTGGAACGTCGCCGCCAGCGCAAAATCCCGCGTGTGGTCGAGCGCCATCAGAACCATCACGATCCCGCGCAAGAGATCGATCGAGTCGAGACGCTGGCGCGTCGGCGACGCAGCTGCTGCGGCCGCCGTCATAGCTCGGCCCCGTGCCAACGCGCGAACCGCGTGAGCGATCGGCGGAGGATCGTGCGGAGTTGTGGCGTCATGCGCACGCCGCGCTCGAGATAGGGGCCGCGCACGACCAGGCGGTTACGCTCGCGATCGTGGCGGGGGTCGATGCGACCAATCAGGCGGTCGCCGAGGAGGATCGGCATCGCGTAGTAACCATAGCGGCGGCGCGCGGCGGGCGTGTAGACCTCCCACTTGTAGTCGAAGTCGAAGAGGTCGAGAAGGCGGCGGCGATGCCACGTCAGGTTGTCCAATGGCGGCAGGAAACGCGCGAGCGATGCGGAGGGTTTGCGGCGGGTTTTCTCTAGTGACTCGACGTCCGAGGCGAGCATCCAGTAGGGACGCTTGAGACCATCGATTTCCAGTGGGACGAGAGAGTCATCCTTGAGCGCTTTCTTCCTCTCGGCAACCGGGTACGGACGCCGCCAACCGAAATGCGGGTCGCCCGTATCGAACACGCGCAGACCGCGACAATACTTGGCGAACAACAGCGCGTCGGCCTCGACTGTTGATATCCGTTGGCCGGCGTCGAACAGCGGCCCAGGCACCGCGTGCTCGGCCAGGTCGAAAAACCGCGTCGTGCCTTCGCGCCGCACGACCATGATCTCGCCGGTATAGAGCAACAGGCCGAGCGCGTGAGACGTCGCTTTGGTTTTTGGGCCCTTGGTGTCCCACCAGCCACGCACGCGGTGCGAGGACTCGAACGCGCGAGCGGGCTGCGGCCCGCGCTCGCGGAGGATCGTGCGGATCGAGTTCGGGACGTCGCCGAGTGGCGCCAGGTATTTTGCCACGCCCTCAGAGTAACGGCGACGACTGCCGGCGAAGATCGGGTAGTCTTCGATCGGCATCACCATCGCCGCATTGGCGAAATACTCGAACGTCTTGCCATCGGCCAAGAGCGCGTCGAGCGACGCCGGACGATAGGTGGGGATGCGCGCCGAGAGGACCAAGTGCTGGTTGCGCTCGACCGCGGCCACCGGGTCGATCTGCACACACTCGAGTCGGCGGATCTCGCCGAGGACGTCCGTGCGACCGTGCTTCTGGAGGCCCTGGGCCTCAAGCAGAAATCGGACGACCTGCGATCTTGTGGCCTTCAATGCCTGTCAGAACCTGGTTGTAGAGCGGCGTGTTCGGCTCCTGGCGCCGGCCTCCATCGTGGAGCGAGCCTGTGTCGACGGGCGCGAATCCGATCTCCTCGATTAGACGGGATACGACGCGCTTGGCTTCGGCGTCGTCGCCCGCGAAGAAGATCGCGTGACGCTCGCCGACTGGCGCATCGGTACGACCACGTTCGGCGAGATGGCGGAACCAGATCGTGTTGAAGGCCTTGACCAGGCGAGCGCCTGGCAGGCGCTTGAGCGTCTCCTCGCTGCTCGACGTAGACGGGTCGAGGCGCTCGTGACCACCCGACGCCGTGTACGCGTTCATCGCGTCGATCACGATCTTGGCTTTGACGGTCGCCTGCGACGGCAACGCCTCCGGTGTGCGCCACGGGATGGCGAGCAGCACGACATCACCGAACTTCGCCGCGTCATCGACTGACATCGCGTGCGCCTTGGGGCCCAACTCCGCGACCACGCCGCGCAGGGACTCCGGACCGCGCGAGTTACTCAAGGCGACCTCGTGACCCGCCTTGGTAAAGAGCCTCGCGGCCGTTGAGCCGATCTTTCCGGCGCCAATGATCCCGATTTTCATCCTGCGAAAGTATACGCGAAGTCGTTTCTGGCGGACCCAGCAGTGCATCCGTATGTTTGCCCGATGCCACGGGTAGTCATTGCCGCGGTCGTGTTCGCTGCTGTGGCGTGCAACCATACGCCGACCGCTCCGGGCTACGGCGCGCGCGGATCGCACATCCAATACGGCCGAGCGGTCTCTGGTCTGCTCAACGCGCCCGACACCGCCCGCTTCTACCTCGACGCGACCGCCGGCGAGATGATCGCCGCCTATGCAGGATCGCCCGACACCAACGTGCTGATCTCGTTCACCGACAGCGGCAACGGCGTCGAGGATGTGTTCCTCACGAACCACCACGGGATCACGCCAGGGACGAAAGCCGCGTTCACGTACCTGGTGCCGAACACCGGGGCATTCTCGGTTGCCATGGTCCGTCCGGAGAGGCAGCCAGGTCAAGTGGAGTTCGAGTTCGTAGTGGACACCGTGTACATCGGCCCGGAACATATCAAGCCGGCCATCACCGTGGGCCAAATCGTGTCCGGCGAGTCCATCGACTCGGTCGGCGATATCGACGTGTTCACGTTCAATGGCACCGCGGGCAAGCAAGTCATCGGCTATCTCCAAGCGACGGGCGACACATCCGGCGTCATCCAGATGCACATCTACCGGTCGAACCCGGACTCGGTGCTCGCGGCCACTGCGAGCCAGAATGGCGACTCGTCGCTCGAAGACCGCGCCACGAACGCCATCACGTTGCCAAACACGGGGACGTACCACGTCAGGATAGAAGAGGCATCTGGCACATCCTACGTCGGGCCCTACCGGTTCGAGGTATATCAGATCGACAGTGCGCCAGAATCGATCTCGTCGACCGTGTCACCCGGTGACACGGTTCAAGGTGAGTCAATCGACCATGTGGGCGACGTCGACGTCTTCACGGTGAACGCCAAGGCCGGCGCCAAATACAACTTGTTCGCGCAGACCCTCGGCGCAACGAGGAACATCGACGAGGTCGACGCGCTGGACGCGAGCGGGCACACGCTCGCCACGGTGACCGCCGTGCCGGGCGCGGCGCTGACCGACGGGCCAGGGAGCGGAGTCTTCACGCCGCCGGCAAACGGACAATTCACGATACGCGTGCAGAACACCGTGGCATGGAAAGGACCGTACCGGTTCTTCCTGTATCCGATCAATTCGGCTCCGGAGATCGCGCCGGCGACTTTCACGCTCGGCGACAGCGTCACCACCGAGACGATCGAGCTGCCCGGTGACGTTGACGTGTTCACGATGAACGTGACACGAGCATCGCTGGCGACCGTCTGCGCGACGTATGGGACCGTGGCCGTCGCCGTCGCCGGCATTAGCACGTTGGGTCAGAATCGGTGCACAATTGGGTTCCAAGTTCAGCCTGGAACCTACACGGTCAATGCCGCGGATCCGCCAGGTGGCTCCTATCGCGGGCGGTACACGCTCACGAGTTGGGCCTACACGGCTGCACCCGAGCACGTATCACCCATGATCACGCTCGGCGACACCGTCAAGGGTGAGTCCATCGATGCGCCCGGCGATTACGATGTCTTCACCTTGAACGTAAAGGCGAATACGCTGGTCACTGTGTCGATATCCGCCGCTCCAGTGGTGCAACCTACATGGTCGCTCACCAACAGCATCCTCTATGGCGGCGATTTCGGGCCGAGCGGCTTCATCAAGATCACGACGTCGGGCACGCAGCAATTCACGGTCGGCGGCGCCAACGTCGGGCCATACTCGTTCGTCATCACACCCTGGCCAACCGCTCCCGAGCATGTGCCCGCAGTACAACCGCTCGGCGGGACGATCAGCGGCGAATCGATCGACTATTCGTGGGATGTCGATCAGTTCACGCTCACGGCGCCCCCGGGCACACTCGCGCTCTTCTCGATCAACAACAAGCTGCCACCACCGATCGATGTCCAGATTCTGTCGCCGGACTCGTCGACAGTCCTCTCAGAATTAGAGGATGGACCGGTCCAGGCTCCGACCTATTCGCAACGGTTCACCGTGCCATCAACGGGCACTGTGTTGATGCGCGTGTACGGGGCGGCGGCTGGCGAGACTGGCCCGTATTCGATTACCACCACTATCGTGAACCCAGGTCCGGAGCATGTCAGCGCGTCGACCGCCATCGGCGATACGGTGAGCGGGGAGTCGATCGATTATCCGGGGGATCTGGACCAGTTCATGTTCAGCGGCACCGCCGGACAGAAGATCAACGTGTACCTCAGGACTCCCGGCGGAACCAGCGGCATCACTCTGCAACTGCTCGCGCAGGACGGAACGGTGCTGGGACAGGTCCAGAGTTTCAACGACACGCCGCTCGCGAACCAATCGACGGGAACGGTGACGCTGCCGACGACCGGCACGTACAGCATCTCCGTGTCCGGCAGCTCCTTCATACCAAACGACGGGACCTACGGAACAGGGCCCTACGTATTCGCGATCCTACCCTCGTCCTAATACATCCGGATGATGCGGCCTTTGCGCTCGACGTGCAGCGCGAGAGCTGCGGCGAGCACGGTCATCACATCGTCCACGGATTTGCCGGTGACCGACATGGTGACGCGCGTCGTGTTGAGCGAGGAGTCAGCGAGCCGGATGTCGACGTCGTACCAGCGATCGAGATCGGCGATGATCTCGTCGAGCGGCGCGAGTTGGTATTGGAGACGGCCCTCGCTCCAACCCAAGTAGCGCGTGACATCGACGCCGTGCTCGAGCTGGATCTGGCCGGTGGAGTCGAGTTGCCCGAGATCGCCCGGAGAGAGCTTGATCGGTGGGATATCCGGGAGTTGCGCGGCGCGTGGGCGGCTCTTGTCGACGCCGAGGGAAACCGCGCCCTTCGCGACGACGATCTGCAGCTTCTTGCCCGCATACGCGCGCACGCCGAACTCGGTGCCGAGATCTTGTGCGACGAGGTCGGCGACGTGGACGGCGAATGGGCGCTTGGCGTCGTGCACGACGTCGAAGAGCGCCTCGCCTGTCAGAAACACGTCACGACGCACTTCGCCGTAGCGGGACGAGACACGGAGCCTCGTGTCGGCGGCCATCGAGATGGCCGTCCCATCGGCGAGCTCGATCTTGCTCCGCTCCCCTTTGTGTGTTTCGTAGATCTTGTCATCATCGGTCGGCTGCTGCGCGAGCCGCGACTGATGGTCCTGGAACACACGCCAAGCGATGGGCGCGACGACGACGAGCGCCGCGGCCACCGCCAGTAGGGCCGTGACGGCCAAGAGGCGCCGACCCTTGCTGCGGCGCGGCGACTCGACGCTCAAGCGCGGGACGCGAGCCTTACGGGCGCGCGAAGCGCTTGACCGAGCGCGTGCGCGGGCGACTGGGGACTTCGCCCACGCGGCGTCAACGTCGAACTGTGGTGTCTGGGCGCGGGTATCAGGCCGGCGCTGGCCGCCCCTCAGCGCCTCGAGCTCACTCGCGTGCGCGGCATCGGAAGCCGCCCAGCGAAGCACGAGCTCGGTCTCAGCGGGGCTCGCCTCACCCGCCAGATATTTCGCGATCAGAGACCAGTCTATGTCGTTAGGAATCTCCATCCGCTATCCGAGGTGATGATCGCGTTCCGGGAGAATACGAATCGTAACCCGGACCGGCCACCCCGTGCGAACCCTACAGGATGTAGTGCTAGGCAATCAGTCTGCGTGCTGAGGCAATGCGGCTCGCAAAGAGTGCGTCGCACGCCGCAGCTGCACTTCGACGTTCTTCACCGATGTTTGTAGGACTTCCGCGATCTCCGCGTAGCTCATTTGCGTCGTCGAACGCAACACGAACACCGACCGGCGCTTGGGAGGAAGCTCACCCACCGCCTGCTTGAGCGCCGAGACTTGCTCGTCGAGCACGATTTGATCGTCGGCGGCCCGCTCGGTCGCCAGCGCCGGCGCACCATTCTGCAACGCCTGCGCGAGCCAGGTGGCCTCGACCTTGTTGCGCGCGACGAGATTCAACGCGCGATAGCGAACGGCTCCGTACAGATACGATTTGATGCTGACGCGCACCGCGATCTCGGCCCGGCGAAGCCACAGCGCACCGAGGACCTCCTGCACGACTTCCTCGGACGCCTCGGGCGAGCGCACGTAGCGGTACGCGAACTGACAGAGCTGCGTGTAGTACTCGCGGAAGAGCGCCTCATAGGCGTCTTCGTCCCCCTCGCGGAGCGCCGCCATCATCTCGAGCGAGTCGGCCTTCCCCGCCCACTCGTTGCGCTCTTGATAGGTCGCGGCCCGCCAGGGCTTGGGCGGGGCGAATGACGCGTCGTCACAGGCCGGACCCGGAGGAGGCGCCTCCTCCACCGGTTCGGGTTCGGGCGCGGCCGGAGTAGCCGGCACCCACCACTCGCCGGTCCAATTCAGGGCTGGCTGTACGCTCGTCATCATGGCCCCCGCTAAGCGATTCGGCCAGCTCTGTGGCGGACGCCACAAGCGGACCGGGGACATCATAGGCGAACGTTGCAACACCGCAAGTGGTGTGGATGCATCGAAACACACAGGCGGCGTTCGTTGCTCCCAATAAAAGAGAGCAAACGTCCGCCGCCTATGTCACGCAGAATACTGTTACCGCGACTCTACATCTGTGTTTCACTCACTGCGCGTTTCCAGGATCCCACAGCGAGTGCTCGAACTGGCCGAGCAGATATGAGAACCCGCCGAGGGACCAAATCTCCGATGGCGTCCGACCCGTGTAGCGTTTGACCATGTGCCGAAGCGCCGACCCGGATTTGAACTGAAGCTCATTGGCGACCGAGTCCACCGTCCGGCCATGGCCGTCCATCTTCCACGCCGCGTGGAGGAGCCGCATCCACCCGATCAGCCGCTCCATCGGCGGCAGATTGGCCCGCTTGAGCTGATCGCCGAGCGTCCGGCGCGGCACGCGCACACCCTTGGACGCCTGCTCGACCGTGATCGGATGCACCGCCGCGTGGGCCAAAAAATCGAAAAGGTTCACGAGTCCCCGCGGCGCGTGCCGGTGCACCGTCTCCAAAATCTTTACCTCGGCCGGGTGCTCGGGCACCGTGCGAATCGCCGCCAAGACCTCGGCCGCCAGATCGTCGTACGCCCGGATCACTACCGCCGTCGCCCGCAACTCGGGCACGTGCGCCAGCTCGTGGACGTCCGAGGCCTCGAGCGACACGAAGATCACGATCGGCAGCGTCGGAAACCGCTCGCGCAGCTGCGCAATCGTCTGGCCGGTCGGCTCGCTATCGATGTCGCGCAGCTCGGTCACGACCGCCGACAACGTGCCGGCCTCGGCGAGCTGCACCAGCGAGTCGACGCGATCACAGAACGCGATCGTCGCCCGGGACTTGAGCGAGCGCTCCAAGTGCGCCCGCTCCGGCTTGCGAAGGAGGAGCGCCGCCACATACGCCGGGCCGGTCGCGCGGCGAAGGCCCGCGACTGGCGAGGGATTCGCGTTCACTGCGGTCGCTCCATTCACCACGGCGGCCAAAACGGCCGTGTTTTCCACCGGAGTAATACTCACGGTGTTCGTGCTGGGTCCTTCGTTCGACAGTTGCAACTTGACGCTCCTCGTTGGCGCCAGACGTGCCAACGATCTCGTGCTGTTCTGCCCACGAATCCCGAAGCGCAGTCATTGGGCTACGGCTGCGCACGCTGTCACCGAATTGCGTGGGGTCACCAGAATCCAGTCCGCCGCGGTCGGACGCAATGCCGGTGACCACACACCCGTTTTGTAGGTGGAGAGGTACGTACGAAGCGAACGAAGAGCAATCCTCCACCGTGCAAGATTTTTCTCATGATCTTTTTCGTGCGTTCTTGACGTAAGTCGTTTGCTCACTACAAGCTGCAAAGCGCCGTTCGCCTCCCGTCTCTGCTCTCTCCATCATAGACACCATCGCCTGACCTCCATGCCGCACCGGGAGGATAATCAACCGTTGCGCAGACCACGCTTGTGTGCCGACATTGGCAGCACTTCATGAGACCCGACTTGCCGTCCGAGGTGTCACTCCATCTCCCGGTCACGCCGGACGCCGTTCGCACGGTGACAGTCCTCGTCGTCGAAGACCAAGAGTCGATCCGCGATCTCCTCGGCCGCCTGCTCCGCGGCGAACACTTCCACGTACGGTTCGCCGAAGACGGCGAGGCCGCCCTCGAATCCGTCCGCCGCACGCCGCCCGATCTCGTCTGCCTCAACATCGAGCTGCCCAAGAAAAACGGCATGGACGTGCTCACCGAGATGCGGCAGGCGGGCATCGACATACCCGTGATCATCCTCACGGGACACGACCAGGTCAAAGACCGCGTGCGCGGCCTCGAGGCCGGTGCCGACGACTACATCACGAAGCCATTCGCCTGGCCGGAGCTCCTCGCCCGCATCCGTGCCCTCGTGCGCCGCACCCGCACCACCAGCGGCGCGCTCGTCATGCGCGTCGACACGCTGGAGCTGGACGAGACGGCGCAGACCGTGCACCGCGCCGGACGCCCGATCGACCTCACGCGCCTCGAGTTCCGGCTGCTGCGCTATCTCATGCGCAACGCCGGGCGCATCGTCACCATCAAGATGATCGCGGCCGCCGTGTGGGAGCAGACCTTCACGGACCACAGCCGCACCTACCAGAACTCGCTCGCCGCGCTCCGGCGCAAGATCGAAGGCGAGGATCCGTCCGTCCCGGGTGGCCCGCGGCGTCTGCTGCATACGATCCCTGGGCGTGGGTATATTCTGGATCCTGATTACAAACCGTAGACAACCGTAGACCATGGACCTCAAGAACGCATACGCCCTCGTCACCGGGGGCAGCTCCGGCATCGGCTACGAGACCGCGCGCGAGCTCGCCGCCGCCGGCGCGAAGGTCGCCATCTGCGGCCGCCGCGCCGATCGACTCATGCAAGCCGCCAACGACCTGGGCGTGCTCGGCATCCCGTGCGACATCAGCGAGGAGGCGGCCGTCAGGAGCCTCATTCGTCGAGTGACTACCGAGCTCGGTGACTACAACGTGTTGATCAACAACGCCGCGTTCGGGTACTCGGCGCCGCTCCTGGACATCGATACCGCGAAGTTCACGCGACTGCTCGCGACGAACATCATCGGGACGATGCTCGTCAGCCGCGAGTCGGCCAGAATCTTCGTGGACCGACAGTACGGGAATATCGTGAACGTGGGGTCGACCTCGGGGTCGCGCGGGTATATCGGCGGGACCACCTACGTCGCGTCGAAGTTCGCGCTGCGGGGTATGAACGAGTGCTGGCGGGCCGAGCTGCGGACCTCGAACGTGCGCGTCATGGAGATCAATCCCAGCGAGGTCCTCACGGACTTTGCGCGCGCGGCTGGACGGTCACAGACAGTCAGCGAGGACAAGCTGCGGCCCACGGAGATCGCGCATGCGATCCTCGGGATGTTGACCATGGATGACCGCGGGTTCACGACCGACATGACCATCTGGGCCACGAATCCACGGAGTTAGATGGCGCGTCTCGTTCTCGCTACGCTCGGCTCGTACGGCGACCTTTTTCCATACATCACCCTCGGCCGCGCCCTCGCCGCGCGCGGGCACTCCGTGGTTTTGGCGACCAGCCCGTCGCACGAGCCAAGCGTCACGGCCGCCGGACTCGCGTTCCACGCGCTGCACCCCGATATCGACGTGTCAGACCGGGCACTCATGCAGTCGCTCATGGGGCAGCTGCGCGGGAGCGAGCGCGTCGTGAAGATGGTGCTCGAGATGACGCGGCAGAACTATGCCGACTTGGACGCGGCCGTGGCGAACGCCGACTTTCTGCTCACGCATCCGCTGACGTTCGCCGGGCCGCTCATCGCGCGAAAGCGGCCGTCGTTGCGCTGGGCCTCGTCGGTACTGGCTCCGCTGTCGTTCTTCTCGGCGTACGATCCGCCGCTCATGCCGGCCGCGCCGTGGGCCTCGGCGCTGCTTCGCCTCCTCGGACCTGAGGCGACTCGGAAGGCCAACGGCGCGATGAAACGCATCACGGCGCGGTGGCTCGGGCCGCTGCATCAACTGGCGGGCGATCTCGGGCTCACGCTCGATGCGCATCCGCTGTTCGAAGGACAGCACGCGAACGATCTCGTGCTCGGGCTGTACTCGGCGGTGCTCGGTCCGCCACAGCCGGATTTTCCACCCAAGGCCGTGATTACCGGGTTTCTGTTCAACGACTCGACTCCGCCTGGGCTCGAGGCATCGGCCGAAGAAGCCCACGCGTTCGCCGCTGCGGGCGAACCGCCAATAGTCGTTACTCTGGGGTCCTCGGCTGTGCGAGTCGACGGCCGCGTGTTCGCCGAGACCGTCGCCATCGGTCGGCGCACAATCGCGCTCGTTGGGCCCGAGCCGGGAGCGGTCGAGCCGTATCGCGGCATGCAGCACGTGCTGGCGATCCCGTATCTGCCGCACAACGTCGTCATGCCGCTTGCCTCGGTGATCGTTCACCAGGGCGGTGTTGGAACGACGGGTCAGGCGCTGCGCGCCGGGCGGCCCGCGATCATCGTGCCGTTCAGTCACGATCAGCCGGACAACGCCGCCCGCTGCGCGCGGCTTGGCATTGCCAAGGTCATCCCTCGCGCGAGGTACAATCGCCGCACGGCGCAGGCGGCGATCCAGGAGCTGCTCGGCGACCCGTCCTACGCGACGCGCGCCGCCGTGGTCGGGGCGAGCGTGCGCGCGGAGCGGGGCGCGGAGACTGCGTGCGACGCGATCGAGGGACTCCTTAGGGACACTGTGCCGAAGTCTTCGACGCGAAGAACGGCTTGACGACGGTCGCCGAGTCGAGGCGCCTCACGTAGCCTCGGAGTCCTTCGCCCTCGATCATACCCCTGATCTCTCGCGTCGTCCCTGACGTGTCGGTGAGGATGATCCGGACTGCGGTGCGACCGACGGGCACCCAGTACGCGGTCGGGAACGCCGCGCTGTCCGGCGGCATGACACGCAGGTGCTCGCCGAGCTCGATCCGCGCCGGTAGGCCCGCGACGTCGATCGTGTAGCAGCCAGGGGCCGTTGGGAGCCCGAGTTCTCTGCGCACCATGTTGCTGCTCATGGCTTGCGGCATGGCAGCCGGCCTCGGGGCTGCGGCCTTCGCGGCAGTTCGCTCACCGGTGCCGGCGACTACGACCGCGTCGAGCTTGGTCGTGGCCGGCGCCAGCGCGATATCGCGCCGCACCGTATCGGCCGGCGCCGCTTGCGCGACGGTGACCGAATCGACCTTCGACTCGAAGCCAATGCGCCGCACGGTGATCTTCGCCGGTTGGCCGGTCGCCTTGTCGCTCGGCACCGGGATCGCGTAGTAGCCATTGGCGTTCGTCGCGGAGCTGACTGGCGGGTTCGAGAGATGAACTTGGGCCGCCGCGACTGGCTCGCCCGTCTGGGCAGAGACGACCCGGCCGGCGATCGTGACGGGCTGCACGGCGCGGGCGCGGGCTATGCTGTCCCCGGTGGTGATCGCCTCCGCGACAGCCGCCGAGACGGCGGTCGCCTGCGCCGCTGAGTCGAGCGCTGCAGCGGGTGCCGGAGCCGGTGCCGTCGTGTCTGCCGCTGCGTCTTGCCGCTTGTGTGCCGGCTTCTGCTGGAGCGCCGGCCGCTGCTTCTTCACTGACTGCGGCGGGACGCTCGGAGGCGGCGCCGACGCGGGCGCGGTCAGCGGCTCGGCAACTCGTGTCGTCGCGGTCGCCGGGGCGAGGCTTGGGCGCTCGAGGCCCATCCGCTGCACGACCGCGAGGGAGCCGGCAACCACGAAGATGACGGCCGCGGCTGCGCGGAGCGGCCATCCAGTCCACAGCCGGCGCCGGCGCTCCACCGACGCGCTAAAGCGAACGCCGGCCCCACGCCCCCCCATGCCTGGGGCGACTCCTCCCGGCACGTCGTCGAGCGCCGTCAGAATCCGCGACGCTGCCGCGACCAACCCGCGCGCCTCGGCCGCCGCCGCGCCACACGCGGCGCACGACGCGACGTGCGCTTCGACGCGCGCCGAGTCCTCGGCACCGAGTGCGCCGTCGAGCCACGCGTGCAGCGTGCCCTCGTCTATGTGCTTCTCTTTACGCTCCATGCGCCCCTCTCGCCCCGGTCGCTCCCGCCTGCAGCGCCTCGTAGGCCGATACCAGTCGCTTCCGCGCCCGGGCCAACGTCGTGCCGATCGACCCGAGCGACAGCCCGAGCGCCTCGGCGATCTCCTCGTAATTCAACCCCTCTTCCCGCATCAGCAAAGCCAACCGGTCCCGCTCGGCCAGCGCGTCGACCGCCCGACGCGCCAGCGCCGCCTCCTGCGCCCGCTCGAGCGGCGACTCGGGCTCGACCTGCTCCATTTCCCGCGCCTCGGCCGCGAGCAAGGTCAACCGCCGCCGGCGACGGATATCCCGCCGCGCCTCGTCGCGCACGAGGTTCGTCGCGACTGCGAACAGCCACGCCCGCTCGTTCGTGAGCGTCGGCTGCCGCAGCGCGCGGACGAACGTCTCCTGCGCGACCTCCTCGGCCCAGTCCCGATCGCCGAGCCGCCGTGTCAGATAGCGCACGAGCGGTTGGTGATAAGCGCGGAACAGCCGGTCGGCGTCGTCCATGGTTGCAGCAACGTGATAGTGTGGCGACCTCACGTCGAGGACACCGGGGGGTCCGGGGGGCGTAGTTGGGGTTGCCCCCCGGAAGCGAACAGACCAGTCGAAAGCAGCGCGCCAGCGCTGCGTCGACGAGCCGCGGAGCGGCTCACGCTACCAGTCCGAGCGCACAGACGCGACCTCGGCGTCCGTCAGCTGATCGACACCGTCGCCAGCAACCTCGATCGCGACCGCCCGGCCAGCCACGCGCACGGCTTCGCCGACCGCCAGCGCGGGCCTGAGCTCTGGGACCGCCTCGAGCAGCGCGAAGTACGCGGCGGAATACGGCTTGACCCGCACGATGCGCATGCCGTCGTGCCACCGGGAGTCGACCCACACCGAGTCCTTCTTCCAGAACGTCCGGGTGCCCGACTGCCGCAGCACCTTCTGAGCCGCCGGCGCCCTCGCGACCGAATCGAGCATGACCAACGACGTCGCCTCGCGCGCCCGCGACGCCTCCTTCGCTTGCACGAATGCTTGCGCGGTGCCCGAGGGCGCCGGCGCCGCGGATCCGGTCACGACCACTTGGCTGAGCTGGAACCGATTGTCGCCGAGGTGGCGCGGCTGGTTGACCGCGACGTCCGATGGCTCCTGCACGAGATACGACGTGAGCTCCGTCGGGATCCCGAACCGCATACCGAGCTGTCGAATCTCATCATCGACCTCGGGATTCGCGCCGTGCTTATGCCGCTCGGCGCTCAGATACCCGATGCGCTGCGTCGCCCAGAGCCGCGCGACGAACGGGTTCGCGCGCTCGCGATCCGGGAACGACACCGTCTCGGTCCACTGCACGGGACCGGACGCCGTGCGACCGCTGAACGTGAGGTGCGTGCTGCCCGTGCCCGTGTAGCGCGCGAGCACAATCGCGTCTTGGCCCTCGAAGAGATCGATCGGGCCCGACGGCGACAGGTTCTTGAGCTGCACATTGTCGTCCGTGCGCACGACGAGATCCGTCGCGACCGGGCCGCTCAGCCGGCCGGCTTCTAGCGACACCGCCCGCTCGACTGACTCATCCGGGCGTACGAACTGCGACGTCCCGCGACCTTCCAAGGCGAGTTGCTCTAAGAGCGACGCGTTGACGTCAGCGCCGAGCCCGAACGTGAACAGGCGCGTGCGACCACGCTTGGCGACCATCCCCGCGACTAGTTTATCCGCGCTCCGCTCTCCTACCGTCGGCTCGCCATCCGTGATGAACAACACGATCGGTAGGCGCTCGGCATCGTCGCTTTGGTTATTTAGTGCCTCGGCTAACGCGGCCTCTATGTTCGTCGAGCCCGCGGCCTCGAGTTGATCGAAATAGTGATTGGCGGCCGCAATGTTTTCTGGACTCGCCTGAGCCCAGCCATCGCGGAATGTCCGCACATCAGTCGAGAAATCGATCAGCCGGAATCGATCGTTGGGGCGCAGCGACGCCATGAGTTGTTTCCCAGCGGCTTTCGCTTGATCTATTTTTTTGCCATTCATCGATCCCGAGACGTCGAGCACGAACGTGATGTCGCGCGGGGTTGTTGACGCACGCCCTTCGGGCGGCGTCAATGCGATCAGCGCGAAGCCATCTTCACTGCTTGCGCGATAGGGCAACAACGTGATTGAGGCGCCACCAGTTTGGCGTGCTACTGGTACCAGGACCGTGATCGCTCGCTCCGGGCCCGTAATCGCCACCGTGCCTTCACGCACCTGAGCGACGTTGTGCGTGGGTGAATATGGTTTCCCGTAGCCGTGGTGAAGCGGATACGCCAACGTGAAGTTCCAGCGCTCGGCGTCAGAGGTGCTGTCGATCCGCGCATCGCTCCGGAGATAGTCGACGCGGAGCGCGTCACCCTCGCGAGGCGCGACGCTCTGGAAGCGCACGACGACGGTCTTCTCTTCACCAGCAGCCAGTGGGAAGATCCTGGCGCGGAGGAGCCCGTAGCCCATCCACTCGACGAGCGCCGGGTCGCGCTTCCGGCGCACGATCTCCTCGTACACACGCCGCGCTTCGTCGGCGCCGAGAGTCTCGCCGGACACGAGCTCGCCGTTGATCGAGAGCTGGAGGTTCTCGAATGCCGCGCCCTGGGGGAGCGGGAACAGGTAGTCGGCCTCGCCGAGCGGCCCGCCGGTGTTCCGGAAGGTCTCGCGGACCTCCCATTTGACGACGCGGTCGGCCAGCTCCGCGTGGATGTCGCTGGAAGTCCGCACGACTTGCGGGCGACCAAATGGCAATGGCCGGCAGGCCATCGGATCGCACCGTGGCGTGACCCACCCCTGAGCTTGTAGAGCGGCCGGTAGGCACGCAACGACGATGAAACGAAGAACGGCGACGATTGGCCAGGCGGACTTCCCACGCATAACGTTCCCTCGCGACGGTTATGCCTGGGAGACGCCAGGCCACCCGTCGGCTTGCACACCGGAGGAGTAGGCGAATGGCAGACCCCAAGAAAACGGACCCTAAGTCCAAGCCTCAGGCCCCCAAGCAGCCGCACCCGTCTGTTCCCCAGATCCCGGGGCGTCTCAAACGCGGATCGGATTTCCGCGATCAAGACCTGCACGACGCGCCGGTAGAAGATCCCGACGACACGATTCCGGACTGACTATGCGCTCAACTTTCGCCGTCTTGGCTCTCGTGCTCACTGGGTGCGCCAGTGAGCCACAACAACAACAGCAGCAACAGCAAGAGAGCGCGCGGCTCCCGACCGGGGCGATGCTCGATCCCATTGCGGCGGGGCATGACCTCGGGCCTCTGCCGCTCAACGCGATCTGGTCGCCCGATACGTCGCGGCTCATCCTGTCGCTCGACGGGTGGCGGCAGCAGGGCGTGCAGGTCGTCGACCGGAAGAGCGGTGAGGTCGTGCAGACGCTCGTTCAGCCCGCGGCCTTCTTGGGGCTCGCGTTCTCTCCGGACGGGTCGACCTTGTACGCCTCGGGCGGCAACGAGGACAAGGTGTATGTGTACGCCTGGAAGGGCGACACCGCTTCGCTAAGCGACAGCATCGTGCTGCAGGCCAAGCCCGATACGGCGAAGCTGCGCGCCGCGGGGGTCAAAGCGGGGCGACGGTGGCAGGATTCCGGTGGGAGTCGGTATCCCGCGGGCATTGGCGTCTCGCCCGACGGGAAGACGCTCTATGTGGCCGAGAACCTCGGCGACTCGCTGGCCGAGGTCGACATTGCGTCGCATCACGTGCGGCGGCGGCTCGCCACGGACAAGTATCCATATGCGGTCGTCGTCGACAAAGACGGGCGCGTTTTCGTCTCAGCCTGGGGCGGGCACACGGTCTCGGTCTTTCCTCAGAACAAGCGCATCGACGTCTCGCGGCACCCCTCGTCGATGCTGCTGAACGGGAATCAACTCTACGTCGTCTCGGCCAGCACTGATCGCATCGATGTGGTGGACACGAAGACACTGACAGTCACCAAGCACATCGATGATCCCGCACCGGGGGTCGCCGAGGGCAGCACACCGAACGCCGTCGCGATCGCGGGACAACGGCTTTACGTGGCCGAGGCAGACAACAATGCCGTCGCTGTTGTGGACCTCGCGAGTGACTCTATTCTGGGGCGCATTCCTGTCGACTGGTATCCGACAGTCATCAACGCGTTGCCCGGTGACACGCTCTATGTCGTGAACGGCAAGGGGCATGGTACGGCTCCGAATCCCACGAGTGGGCCGGGGCCGAACCGTCCGTCGCCCCATGCGCCGAACGGGAATCCGTACGGCTATACGCTGGGACAGCTTTCTGGTACGCTGACCATTTTCGCGGCCCCCGCGACTCTCGCCGAGTACTCGGGGAGAGTGGCGAAAGCGAATGGGTGGGACATCCAAGCAGCGGCGGCGACTTATCCGCCGATCGAGCATGTTCTGTACGTCATCCGGGAAAACAGAACTTACGATCAGGTATTCGGCGACCTGGCCGAGGCGGATGGCGATACGTCTATCGTGTTCTTCGGGAAGGCGGTCACGCCGAACAACCACGCACTGGCCGAGCGCTTTGGTATCTGGGATAGATTTTTTGTCAATGCGGAGGTGAGCGCTGATGGCCATATCTGGTCAACTGGCGCCTACGCCCCCGATTACGTCGAGAAGACGGTGCAGTCGAACTACTCGGGACGCGGCCGGACGTACGACTACGAGGGCACGAACAAGAACGTCGTGCCGAAGGACGGCGACGACGTCTCGGCGCCAGCCGCGGGCTATATCTGGGATCTCGCAGCCGCGAAGCATCTCGGCATTCGCGACTATGGGGAGTACGTCGTCGAGAATGGTCGGACCGCCGAGGAAGGTCATTGGCATGGACCGGCGCAGGGCGACAAGCCGGCGCTGACGAAGAACACGAACCCGGACTTCCCCGCGTTCGACCTCACGATCGAGGATCAGAAGCGGGCGGATATCTGGATCAAGGAGCTCCAGCAATACGTGAAACAGGGGTCAATGCCGGCGTTCGAGATTATGCACCTTGGCGATGATCACACGGCCGGCGCGATGCCGGGCATGCATACCCCCCGAGCGATGGTTGCCGATAACGACTATGCGCTCGGCCGCATCGTCGAAGCGCTATCGAAGAGCCCATTCTGGAAGACATCCGCGATCTTCGTCCTGGAGGACGATGCGCAAGCGGGCGCGGACCACGTCGACTCGCACCGAGCGCCGGTGCTCGTGATCTCGCCGTATTCGCACGCCCGCGTGCAACACCGATTCGCCAACACGACCGACGTGATCGCGACGATCGAGGGATTGCTGCATTTAGGGTCACTCTCGCAGTTCGACCATTACGCTCGGCCGATGATGGAGGCGTTCACGTCTGTCGCCGACACGACGCCGTACGCGGCGATACAACCGACGACGTCGCTCGATGAGATCAACCCGCCGAAGGGTCCATTGGCATCGCTCTCCCGGCGACTCAAGCTCGACAAGGAAGACCAGGCGGATGAGGCGCTGTTCAACACCGTGCTCTGGCGTGCGGTCAAAGGACCAAACGTCCCAGAGCCCAAGCCGCGGCGCGCGTCTACGTTAGAAATGACGTGGCCGAATCGGTGATTCTGTTCGAAGGTTTTGCGTGACGCCGTCTATCGGCTCATCGCACGGAACCGTTACCGGTTCGTATGACACGTTCGGGTACTACCGCGGCTTTCATCTTAGTGATACTCTAGGGCATGACACCACCGGATAGCGATAACGAACTGAGGCAGTTGAACGAGCGCGTCAAAGCGCTGCAGCGCGCGGTGTATTACCTCGTCTGGAAGCGCACGGGATTCGGTGAAGTGTGCGTGCACTGCAGTCGGGCGTATCCCGACCACGAGGATCATTGTAAGGGCGCCGAGGTCGAACAGCTCGTTCGATAGAGGCGGCAAATACGCAGTGAGAGGGTCCCCTCGCATCGGCGGGGGGACCCTCTCTCACCTTCGAGGCGACGATGCCCGGTAGAAACCATCTCTTTGTCCCCGGTCCGACCAACGTGCCCGATCGCGTCTTGCGGGCGATGCATCGGGCCATGGAGGACCATCGGTCCCCGGCGTTTCCCGCATTGCCGCGGGGGATCTTCCAGGACCTCAAGAAGGTCTTTCGAACCGAGAGCGGCCAGGCGTTCGTGTTTCCGGCTACGGGCACGGGGATGTGGGAAGCGGCCTTGACGAATACGCGCTCGCCGGGCGATCGCGTGCTCGCGCCTCGCTACGGGCAGTTCAGCCACCTCTTCATAGACTGCGCACAGCGGCTGGGACTGCGCGTCGATGTGTTGCAGACGCCGTGGGGCGAAGGCGCGCCGGTCGAGCGCATCGAAGAAGCGTTGCGCGCCGACACCGCGCACTCCATCACCGGCGTGCTCGTCGTGCACAACGAGACCGCTACCGGCGTCACGAGCGACATCGCTGCCGTCCGTCGCGCCATCGATTCAGCCAACCATCCCGCGTTGCTGTACGTCGACGGCGTGAGCGCCATCGGCAGCTTGCCGTTTTTCATGGATGAATGGGGCGTGGATGCGGCCATCACCGGATCGCAAAAAGGCTTCATGCTCCCTGCCGGTCTCGGGCTCGTGTGCATGAGCCAGAAGGCAGTGGCGCTTCAGTCATCCGCGAAGTGTGCGAGAGTTTTCTTCGATCTCGGCGACCAGATAAAGGCCAACGCGACTGGATACTTCCCCTATACGCCATCGATCCCGCTGCTGTATGGATTGCGAGAGTCGCTCGATATCCTGTTAGAGGAAGGGCTGGACAACGTGTACGCGCGGCATCACCGGCTGGCTGAAGGGACGCGGCGCGCGGTGAGCGCATGGGGTTTGAAACTCTGCGCGAAGGACCCGAAGTGGTATTCGGATACCGTGAGTGCCGTCATGACCCCGGCCGGATATAATGCGGCCGATGTGATCGAGGTGGCATTCAAGAAGTACGACCTCGCGCTCGGTGCCGGACTGTCCGAGGTCGCCGGGAAATTGTTTCGCATCGGGCACCTCGGCGACCTCAACGAGCTCATGCTGATCAGCGCGATCGCCGGCGCCGAGATGGCGATGCGCGATGTGGGAATCGACGTCACCGCAGGGTCGGGCGTGGCGGCAGCCGAGGAGTTCTGGCGCAAGGGTTCGGCGCAGGCCACGGTGAAGAAGGCCGCCGCATGAGGCGTCAGCGGAGCGAGTTGGCCGTACCGGCCTCGCGGCCGGAGCTCTTCGCCAAGGCCCTCGCCTCCGACGCGGACTACGTCTTTCTCGATCTCGAGGATGCGGTCGCGCCGGCCGAAAAGGTCGGCGCACGTGCGCTGGCGGTCGCTGGGCTCAAAGACCACGACTGGCGGGGGCGCGGCAAGACCGTCTCGCTCAGGATCAACGGGCTCGACACGCATTACATGTATCGGGATGTCGTCGAGGTCATCGAGCAGGCTGGGGATCGGCTCGACACGGTGTTGATCCCCAAGGTGGGGACGCCCGGGGACGTGTACATGGTCGAGACGCTGCTCACACAGGTCGAAGAGGCGAAGGGCTTCGCGAATCGTGTTGGCATCGAGGTGTTGATCGAGACGGCGCTCGGGTTGGCGAACGTGGAGATCATCGCGCAGTCGAGCCGTCGGCTCGAGGCCATGCATTTCGGTGTGGCTGACCTCGCGGCCAGTCTCCGAGCGCGGACTGTGAATATCGGCGGACTGAACCCGGACTACCCGGGTGACCAATGGCATTTTGGCCTCGCGCGCATGGTCACGGCGTGTCGCGCGTATGGGCTGCGGCCGATTGATGGGCCGTTTGGGGATTTCAAAGATCCGGATGGCTATGTGGCCGCCGCACGGCGAGCAGCCGCGTTGGGAGCTGACGGTAAGTGGGCCATTCATCCCACCCAAGTCGCGCTGGCCAACGAGGTCTTTACGCCCACGGCCGCCGAGATCGACCGAGCCCGCAGAATCCTCATCGCCGTCGAAGAGGCGCAACGAGACGGTAAGGGGGCCGCGCAACTCGACGGCAAGATGATCGACGCCGCCTCGGCACGGATGGCACGGAATGTGGTCCAAATAGCTGGGAGCTGACCATGGACATTCACGAGTACCAGGCGAAGGAGCTGCTGGCGAACTTCGGCGTGCCGGTCCCGCGCGGCAACGTCGCGTACACGGCCGACCAGGCGGTGTACTGCGCGCGAGAGATCGGCGGCAATCGGTGGGTCATCAAGGCGCAGATCCACTCGGGTGGCCGCGGTCAGGCCGGCGGCGTGCGCATCTGCTCGACCGAGCACGAAGTCCACGCCGCTGCGGCCGATCTCTTGGGCCGCACGCTCGTCACCAAGCAGACGGGACCCAAGGGAAAACTCGTCCAGCGGCTCTACATCGAGGCGGCGGTACCGATCGCCCGAGAGCTGTACGTGGGGTTCGTGCTCGATCGCCGCGCGGAGCGAGTCTGCGTGTTGGCCACTGCCGAGGGTGGCATGGAGATCGAGGACATCGCGGCCCAGCGGCCCGATTCGCTCGTGCGCGAGGTGATCGAGCCCGCCGTTGGCATGCAGGCGTTCCAAGCGCGGGAACTGTGTTTCGGGCTCGGGCTCGAGGCTACGCAAGTACCCGACGCTACCCGTGCGATACTCGGCGCGTATCGGGCGTTCCGCGACCTGGACGCGACGATGGTCGAGATCAACCCACTGGCCGTCACGCAAGACGGGCATGTGTTGGCGCTCGACGCGAAAATGCAATTCGACGACAACGCGTTGTTCCGGCGGCCGACGGTGCGTGAGTTGAGGGATTATACCGAGGAGGATCCGCGCGAGGCCGAAGCCTCCAAGTACGGGCTCAATTACGTCGGGCTGACCGGCGAGATCGGGTGCATCGTCAACGGGGCCGGACTGGCGATGGCCACCATGGATATGATCAAACTGGCCGGGGCTGAGCCGGCGAACTTCTTGGACGTCGGTGGTGGGGCGTCCCCTGAAAGAGTCGCCGCGGCCTTCAGGTTGGTGTTATCTGATCCCCACGTGAAAGTCGTGCTCGTGAACATCTTCGCCGGTATCAATCGGTGTGACTGGGTCGCCCAAGGTGTAGTGCAAGCCGCGCGAGAGCTGTCACTCACCGTGCCCATCATTGCGCGGCTCGCAGGCACCAACGTCGACGAAGGTCGTCGCATCCTTAAGCAGAGCGGGCTGACCATCACGACGGCCGATACGCTGGCCGACGCAGCGGCCAAGGCGGTCGAAGCGCTCCACCGGGTCACTCTCAATGGCGCCGAGCCGCGAGCACAAGTTCATGAGCATACTCATTGACCGAAATACGCCGGTCATCTTCCAAGGATTTACCGGCGACAAGGCGACGTTTCACGCAAAGGAAGCGATCGCGTACGGGACCCGACTGGTCGGTGGCGTCACGCCCGGCAAGGGCGGGACGACACACCTCGGCCTTCCCGTGTTCAATACCGTCAAGGCGGCCGTCGCGGCGACGGGGGCGACAGCCAGTGGCATCTTTGTGCCCGGGCCGTTCACGGCTGACGCGATCATGGAGGCGGCAGACGCGGGTCTTCGCCTGATCGTCGCCATCACCGATGGGATTCCGGCGCAGGACATGATGCGGGTCAAGCGATATCTGCGGCGGTATCCAAAGGAGCGGCGGTCGACGTTGATCGGGCCGAATTGCGCGGGAATCATCAGTCCCGGCAAGGCGTTCATCGGCATCATGCCGCCTCATATTTATCGCGCGGGGCGCGTGGGTATCGTTTCGCGTTCTGGTACGCTCGGCTACGAGGCTGCATCGCAGATGGCTGCTGTGGGTATCGGCGTCTCGACTAGCGTCGGGATTGGTGGGGATCCGATCAACGGCTCGTCATTCTTGGATATTCTGCAATTGTTCGAGAGCGATTCCGAGACCGACGCGGTGCTCATGATCGGCGAGATCGGTGGGCCACAGGAGGCCGAGGCCGCGCAGTGGGTCAAGGGCAACATGACCAAACCCGTCGTCGGCTACGTCGCCGGACTCTCGGCTCCCGCCGGGCGGCGCATGGGGCATGCGGGCGCGATCATCTCGGCGTTCGGGGATAGCGCGGCCGAGAAAGCCGAGATCATGCGCGCGTCGGGACTGCAGGTGGCGCCGAGTCCGTCGGAGCTCGGTACGACCATGGCGAGGGTTCTTGCATGAGCACCAGGCCCGTTCTCGTTGTCACCCGTCGGATACCGGCCGCGGTGGAGAAGCACGCGGGCGAGATGTTCGACGTGCGGCTCAACCCATCCGATACGCCAATGACCACGGCGCAGTTGATCGAGGCTATGCAGTGCGCCGACGGTCTCATGCCGACGGTCACCGATAAGATCACGGCCGAAGTTTTGGGGGCGACTGGGCGGAGGGTGAGCATCATCGCCAACTACGGGGTCGGGTACAACAACATCGACGTGGGGGCCGCGAAGAAGAACAACGTCGTGGTGACCAACACGCCAGACGTGCTGACCGACGATACGGCTGATCTCACTATGGCCCTCTTGCTCATGACCGCACGGCGCCTCGGCGAAGGCGAGCGAGAAGTGCGAGCCGGGGCGTGGACCGGGTGGCGGCCGACGCATCATCTCGGGACCAAGGTCACCGGGAAGACGCTCGGCATCTTGGGCCTCGGGCGGATTGGGCGCGCGGTAGCCAAACGGGCGCATGACGGATTTGGCATGCGCGTGATTTACTTCGACCCGCCCGTGCCGATCGGCGAGGCCAAGGCACTCGGCGCCGAGCCGCGGGCGTCGATCGAGGACGTGCTGCGCGAGAGCGATTTCGTGTCGCTCCACGCGCCGGCGACGGCGGAGACACGGCATATGATCAACGCGAAGACGCTCGCGCTCATGCCTTCGCATGCCATCTTGATCAATACCGCCAGAGGCGATGTCATCGACGAGTCGGCGCTGGCCGAGGCATTGGCGGCGAAGCGGATCGCGGGGGCGGGGCTCGACGTGTTCGAGAAAGAGCCGACGCTTACGCCGGCGTTACTCGCGCTTGATAACGTCGTGTTACTGCCGCACCTCGGCAGCGCGACGACCGAAACACGGGTCGCTATGGGCGAGCGGGCGCTCGATAATCTCGTGCAGTACTTCGCCGGGAAAGCGCCGAGGGATCGCGTGGCGTGATTTGGGGTTGGACGTCTTGAACCCGGAACCTCGGCGGCGCAAGCCGACGAGCTGGTTGGCCGGGCGACTTTAGTCGCACGATCAACAAATGCGAAAACTCGTTCTTGTGTTCTGCCTCTCCGGGGCGGCTCGTGCCCAGGAGCCATCTGACATTCCGCGCGCGGCGCTCGTTGCGCTCGTGCCGTCGCCTATCGGCGTGCGCGAAACGCGAAAGTATGAGCGATATGTAATTCATGGCGCGTCGACCGAGGCGCTCGCGGCGCAGATGCAGTCGCTGGGCCCGCATGATGCGGACGAGATAGCGCCAGCGCTGACCAGATCTGACCGGCGAGCTTCGCTCCAGTACCGGAGTGACGGGCGAGGGTGTCGTATCAGTGACGTCACAGTCGCGCTAGACGTGACGATAATCCTCCCGGTGTGGGACATCCCACGTGATGCTTCAGCCGCGTTGCGGGCTGAGTGGGAACGGTTCCTCGGTGCGCTCGAGCGGCATGAGCTGGGGCATCGTGCGATTGCGCTCTCCGGGGCAGAGCAGCTCGCTCAGGCGTTGGAGCGCATACATGGGCGGTCGTGCGATGCGCTACATAATGCGGCCGAGTACGCGTCGCGCGATGAGGCGGCGGCGACTCGGGCGGCGCAGATCGCGTATGATGACTCTACGAGTCATGGGATCAAGCAGGGAACCGCGCTGCAAAATGTCCGATAGTGGGAATATGTCCTGAAAAGAGACAATCTCTTTTGAGTGCAACCTGACCCTATGTCTCATAGGGTCAGCTCGCACTGAGGGGAAATCCCGAAGGGATTTGCGCTCAGTGCAAACGAAATCGCAGTCTTAGGCGTCTAAGAGAGTGTACTGAAACTCGATTTTTGAGTGACCCGTAAGAGGCCATATGGTGGACTTCTCGGAAGTAGTATTTACCGATCGCGAGCTCGACCTGATGAACGTGCTCTGGGAGCATGGCCCGTCCACAGCGGCCGAGGTCCAGATGCGCCTCGCCGACCGGCTCGCATATACAACAGTCCTGACGGTTCTCCGTGTGCTCGAAGCGAAGCGTCACGTGACGCACACCGTTGAAGGGAAAGCACATCGCTTCCACCCGACGGTGAGCCGCCGCGCGGCGGCGACGTCGAGCATCCGCTATCTGAAGCACAAGCTGTTTCGTGGGTCAGCGGCGATGATGCTCACGCACGTGATGGAGGACGAGCTCAACGACCCGGCGACGCTACAGCGCGTGAGTCGAGTCCTGAACGAGCGACTCAAAGTCGCGTCGGTCGGCTAGCGAGTTACCAAGGAGCCGAGCGGGCCATCCATAGTGCATGACCCGCTCATTTATCGGCTTAGCGATTCTCGCCTGTGCCACGACCGCGCAGGCGCAACCCACGCATTTGACCAGCAATGCCGTCGTCCCGACGGCCAAGTCAACGGCCGACGCCGCGTACCTCGCCTCGATGGGCCAGATGCGGAGCGACCTCCGCAACCTCCTGACGGCGCAGGAGCTCTACCTGACGGGCAACCAAAAGTTCGCCAACGATATCGAGCTGCTACCGACGTTCCATCCGATGATGGGGGCGCACATCGACATCGTGGCCTCGCAAACGAACGGCTGGGCCGCGGTCGAGACGCTGCCAGTGGGCGCGGGTGTGGGCCGGTCATGCGTGATCTGGGTGGGTTCGATCGACAAGTCCGATCGTCCGTCGACGGAGTCGGAGCGCAAGACGTTCCCCGAGGCCGAAGTCGCCTGCGACGGCGATGGGCTGAGTCAGCGCGCGGAGTGGGCCGCGGCCGGACAGGCCTACATGACGTTCGCGCTTCACAAGCTCGCCAAGAGCGAGGAGAAATACCTCGCCCTGAACGGCCGCTACACGATGGACCAGACGAAGCTCGAGCCGTTTGGCTGGGACTCCGGCGTGTCGGTCGTCATCGTCGCGGCCACCGAGCAGGGGTGGGCCGCAAAGGCGTCGTTCGCGCTATTCCCCGGCAAGACCTGCGTCATGTGGCGCGGGGAGCTCGATGCCTCGGGCCTGGGCCGCACCGTGGACCGCGACCAAGTGTCTTGCGACGATATGTAGGTTTGTAACAAGCTCAGCCTTAAAAGTGACCGCAGGTGCTGTATTTTGGGTGCCTTATCGGGAGGCGCTCATGCGCATACGCATATGCGGTCTGGCGACGGCGATTCTGGCGACCGCGGGGTGCGGGAGCTCAACGGCTCCGGCGATCAAACAGCACAACCCGCCAATTTCGTTCCTAGCCGGTAACGGGCAGACCGACACGGTCCAGGCCCTCCTCCAGTACGCCCTGATCGTCCGCGTCGGCTCCGGGCCCAGTGGCCAGTCCAGCGCGCATCAGGTCATACGATTCCAGTCGGTCGCGGACAGCGGCCAGTACCGAGCGCTGGTCGAGCCGCTGATCGGCGGGATTCCCCAACCATTCTTAGGGGACAGCACGGACGCGGGCGGTGAGGTGGGTGTTGTCGTCACCCTCGGCCAGGACGCCGGCCCGGCGCAAATCGTGGTCAGTGTCCCCGAGTTCGGCTACGTCGACACGGCCCGTTTCACCGTCCTGCCCGGGCACGCGGTCGGGATGTTCGCGGCGCCGAACGACACCAATGCCTATCTCAACGGCACCGTGACGCTCAGAACCGCCGCGGTCGATCGCTACGGCAATCCACGCAATGACCCCGTCTCGTTCCTTGTCTTGAGCGGACTGGGCACGCTCAATGGCTCGACGCTGACCGTGCAGGAATACGGCCCGATCCAGGTCGTCGGAACATCCGACGGGTACATCGACACCACGACGGTGTTCGGCGTCCCGACCGGTTCCATCGCCGCGTCGGGCGCCTCGGGGACCGGGATCTTCACATTCAACCTCGATGGATCGGGCCTGACGCAGATCACGGGGGCG
>Ga0210409_10001592_pt1 | contig 29050 bp, 31 predicted proteins | sample IncBWH17MmetaG_FD_161649 | JGI IMG/M metagenome (GOLD analysis project Ga0210409, IMG submission 161649) | Forest soil microbial communities from Barre Woods Harvard Forest LTER site, Petersham, Massachusetts, United States - Inc-BW-H-17-M | ecosystem: Environmental > Terrestrial > Soil >...
CAGTGAAGTGGTTCAATGCCAGCAAGGGCTTCGGTTTCATCCAGCGCCAGAGCGGTGAGGACGTTTTCGTCCATTTCTCCGCGATCGTGGCTGATGGCTATAAGTCGTTGAACGATGGCCAGGCGGTTGAATTCGAAGTCACCAAGGGCCCCAAGGGCCTGCAGGCCTCGAACGTACAGCCCCTCTAATTGACAGCGGTTCGCGGCCTAACCCCCGCCTTCCGCTTCACTTCACAAAATCACATTACGGGTGGAGCGCCTCGGCGCCCCACCCGTTTTTGTTTTTGCCTCCCAGTAGCACAGTCACTCCTGACTGTGCTCTTTTCCCCTTGAAGAGGCCGGGCTTCAGCCCCGCCTTTCTTCGATTTTGTATGGCCGCAATATCGCAGTTTCCGCGCAGCAGCCGGAACACTGCGCACTCTTTCACTTTCCATCGAATCGTCTTCGGTTTATACTCTACGTCGTGACGACTCCCCGGCAATCCAATGCCGGTTCGGGCAATCTATATGATTGCCCTTCTTTTTTGCTTCCCCAACTATGGCGCGGTTCGCGGCAGCGATCGTGTAACGCCGTCCCTTTAGGGCGGCATCTTCGGTCTTGTGTGTTGCAAAGCTACCCGAGGAATCGGTTCTGATTGTGCCAACGTAGAAAATCACCCGTTGGGCGCAACTCACTCGCATCCGGTAGCGATATCGGCTTCCCATGCGCGGAATAATACTCGTGCCCATTTGCGAATTCTTCTTTGATCCTGCGGCTGACCTCCACGCGATATTCGGGCGTCACCGTGATGTATCCGCGGTCAAATAGCGTGTGTACATCCTGCCGGAAGAGAATCCCATTATTCACCGCGTGCGGCCCTTCGTCGGAGTAAGGTCTGATGTGCGCCGCGTCCAGTACATGCAAAACAGGCGAGCCCGTGAACGCACAACGCCTCTTGTACGCATCCGTGACCAGCACACGAAAGGACCCCTGACCAAGCCGAGGCAGCACATACTGCGGTTTGCCAAACCGCGGCCCCACTTGCATGACTTCCGCCGGAAGGGCATCCGCACCCTTGTAAAATCTCAGACGATCCTCAACCTGCTGCCAAATGGATAACCCTCGCTCCTCACTTGTCTCGTAGCTTTTCCCCTGAACGACGTTCGGAGGCCAATCGGAGGTAGGAATCCACTCATCCTCAGGAAAAAAGAACGGCGATTGAAGAAGGATGCAGCCAATCTCATAGTCTTCAAACGGGCTCGGCGAAACCTTCCGGTAGCGCGCAATCCTTACCCGCATTTCCTTTTCATTCTGTGCGCCATTCTTGGTTGTGAATGCGCTCCAAGCAAAACTGACCGGAAGGATTGTGAAGTGGCTAAAAAAACCGCCTCCGACTATGTAATTCTTTGGGCTATGCAGTTTGAAGAGGAAGGGCTCGCCCGGTTGGAGGATGCGAAACTGCCGGCCCCCGCTAGGCTGCCAGAAATTGACTTCGTCCGCGGCTCCGCTCCCGGAGAGGTAGGAAAACCAATCGTCGTCCGTAATCCCCACGTAGAATCGCACGTGTCGAATCCCAGTGGGATACTACCTCAGAAGGCCCCTCCTTGTGCCCCGAGGCTAAGATTTCCTGTGCTATGCTTCTCGAGCAGCACGATTCAAAATGCGCTATGCCTCGCCGTGCTTGGACTCGCGAAGAACTGATTGTTGCATTCAATCTATATTGCACTATCCCCTTTGGCCGAATTCACATTCGCAATCCGCAGATAATAGGGCTGGCAAAGGCGATTGGCCGCACGTCTTCAGCTGTTTCGTGGAAGCTCGCCAACTTTGCCCGGCTTGATCCCGTCCTGCAGAAACGCCATATAGCCGGTGCGCAACACGGCGCACGCGCAGAAATTGATATCTGGAACGAGTTCAGTAATGACTGGGAAGGACTGGCGTTTGAAAGCGAGCGCTTGCTCGACAAGATGACGGGCCGCCTCCCCCAGTTAGTTGACGAGGGGCGAGAGTTTCCCGAAGGAACGACTCGTGACGCAGTTATTCGCGCACGCGTCAACCAAAGTTTTTTCCGGGCCGCAGTCTTGGCTGCCTACAATCTGCGGTGTTGCGTCACGGGCTTGTCGATTCCCGAATTGCTAACTGCCAGCCATATCGTGCCATGGTCGGTGGACGTCAAGAATCGTACGAATCCGCGCAACGGTCTCTGTCTGAACGCCCTCCACGATCGAGCCTTCGATTGTGGTCTGCTGACGGTGACGCCTGACTTGAAGGTCAAACTTTCTCCCAGAATAACAAAGAAACGGACCGACGATTGCACTCGAAAACTCCTGCTGAGGTACGAGAGCGTTTCCATCTTTGTTCCTCGTCACTTCGCGCCGAATATGGAGTTTCTGCGATATCACAACGAGAGAATTTTCCTTTCTTCTTAAGACGACACGGGAGCCACGCAAATGCGCAACATCAAATTCAGCTATCTCTACCGCGACGCCGGAAACTACAAGAAATGGGCTGATGTCGTTTTCTCCAATCCTGAGGGCTCGACTCCGGAAACGGTGGCAAAAGCTCTCAAAGATGCTTTCTTGCAGGACGGCCTCTTCATTGCACATCAGATCCGAATCCCGCAGGCGTTCCTATTCGACCGAGGCGATGCGACCTCCGACGACCATTGCTTTCACGAACTTGCTTCGGTTGAAGCAAGCCTAGACGCCCCGAACGATACTTACTCTCGATCAATCACTCAGTTCATTACCGAGGTCAAGCGGGAAGCAAAGCGAGGTTGGGCAGCATTCGATCCTCATGACAGACTAACCTAGCTAATACCTGACTGAAGGGTTTGGGTGCCCCGTCCTCGGTTTTTGGAGGGCAGCGCTGCTCCCCGCGCGCTCCGACCTTGTCGGAGGGGTTTGACTTTCCTTCCTTCTCAATTTCTAGTTTCTACTTTCTAGTTTCTATTTTTCATTCTCTCCATCAGCGGGTAGCGCCGCAAGAGCATCCAGGCCCTCTTTGGTTCATGATAAACTGCTCATATTGGCGTTTATTGGCCCGTCTGCTCCGTTGCAGGAAGACCATACTCGCCAGCGCATAAGGAACGAGCTATGAACATCGAAATCCGTGATGCCGCCCTGGAAGTCAGAATCAAGAAACAGCTCCAAGCGACCGGCTCCGCCACTGTCGAGGAAGTGCTGCTCCGTTTGCTCGAAACTCAGGAGGAACAGGACCGCTGGCTTTCGGAGAACCAGCAAACCATCAATGCCAAGATTCGGCGCGGCATCGACCAACTCGATCGCGGCCAGGGAATCCCGGAAGACCAGCTCGACGCTTACCTGACGGACCTGAAAGCCAAGCCTGAATGACACGGCGGTACGTTCTTGCGCCCGAAGCCGCGCTCGACCTCGTCCAAATCTGGCGGTACATCCAGAAACAAAGCAGCCTTGAAATGGCGGACCGCGTTGAGGCCGTCATTCGGGACAGGTTTGCCTTTCTGGCCGAAAACCCCGGCGCCGGGCACTGGCGCAAGAACCTGACGGAAGAAGTGGTAAAGTTCTTCCCAGTCTACTCGTACCTGATCGTCTACCGGCCCGAAACTACGCCCCTGCAAATCGTCTCCATTCTCCACGGCCGCCGCGACGTCGAACGACTCCTCAAGGATCGTCTATGAGTTTCGCTCTCGAGTCGCTGCAGCCGGCAGGAAACGCCGGGACAGGGCGGGATGTTGCCCATAAGTCGACCAACTGACGGCGACCACCTTTCTTGCCATCTCCTTTCCCTTCAACCCTTTCGACGCCCAAACTTTTCCTTGACAGGAACGGTACTTATGTGGTAACATCGTTCGTGTTTGTCAGTAATCATCCCCGACCGGCCTCACTGTCTCCTCACCACGACGAAAACCCCGCCTCCGCCCGCCCGGAGCTCCGAAGCGTAACTCCTTTAGCGGCAACACTTACGGACCTCCCCGCAAGTGTTGCAAACAAAAGACTTACGGAAACACTAACTCCTTTAGATGCAACACTTACAAAAAACACGGGGGTGGGGTCTCCAATCTGTTTCTCAACGTTCCAACGTTTTAACTTTCAAACGTGTAACGATCCTCGCCCTGGTCAACAAATTCCAGCCGCCCCTTTATTTTCATGCACTTCTGAATTGCCCATTTTCTATCTCCTTTGTTTTGACATTCATCCATGTAATGGGGGGATGTACCCCCCTCCCCTCAATTCAATGTGCATACTCCCCGACCTTCGACGGGATACGCCAATGCGTAACGATGCTTGCTTTAACTCCGATCCCTGCTCTTCTCCGTCTTCTTCCCAACGTTCCAACGTTCAAACCTTCCAACGTGCAAACGATCCTAGGTTCGCCCGCCGTTTATCCTCTACTCATATTGACCAAGCGTTACCCCGTAACGATTCCCATTCACTTGCGCTACCATACCAGCCCGTGCCCCCCCTGCCTCCCAATGAGCAATTGAAGGAATTGCGCTCGCGACTGGGGATCACCACGCGCGACGTCGCCGAGTTCAGCCTGAAGATCGCCGAATCCGAGGGCAATCCCGAATTCCAGATCTCCAACGCCTGGCTCACGCAGATTGAAAATTCCGACTCCGTCCCCAGCATCTTCAAGCTCTACAGCTTGAGCGCCATCTATCGCATCAAGTTCACCGACCTGCTTCTGCTCTACGGCCTGGACATGCAGAAGCTGAACATGCATCAACTCGCCGCGCCGCTGCCGCAAACCCACCTGACCTCGCTCGAAGTCTATGACGCCGACCGCACCGTCTCCTTCCCCGTGCGCTTTGACCGAGCCTTCGATCTGGACAGTACCAATCTCCTCTCCCGCATGGTCGAACTCTGGGGAGAAATTCCCATCGCGCTGCTCCAGCACATGGACATCCGGCACAGCCAGTACGGATTCATCGGCCTGCAGGACTTCACGCTGCACCCTTTGCTGCGCCCCGGCTCCTTCGTGCAGATTGATGCGCGCGTGCGCAAAGTCCGCCCCATGCGCTGGCGCACCGAATTCGATCGTCCTATTTATTTTGTGGAGTTGCGCGACGGCTACGCGTGTTCCTGGTGTGACCTGCTGGATGGACAGCTTCTGTTGCTGCCCCATCCGCTCTCGCCGTGCAGCGCCCGCCGCTTCAATTACGGCACCGACGCCGAGATCGTCGGCCAGGTGACGGCCGTGGCCATGCGCCTTACGGAAGCGTCGGATGCTACTCCCGACGGAACCGCAAAATTGCCAAAGCGAGTCTGATGTTGGATAGAAAAAGCCGCGCAATCGTGGGATTTGCTTCCAGCGGAATGGCCACCCGGTACGGCTCCAGCTTCTGCCACGCGCGAAGAAATTCATCCGGATTTTCGCGCGAAGTTTGCAGGTATTTTTCCAGTTCGCTCACTAGCTCTTCGAGCGAATACGCCGAAACCGCGTAAAAGATTTGTCTGTGCGCGATCTCCAACGCTTTCCGCGCAGTGTCCGCCTGAAAGCGCGCCGCGAGCCCTTCGTGATGATACGTCCCCGAATTGTAGTCGCGCGTGGACGCCAAATAAATCAGGCGTCCAAACTCACACGGAATTCTGGATAACGTGCGCTGCAACAAATCGTCGTAAGCATCTTGCACGGAAACCAGTCGTACCGAGGCACCCATTCCGCTCGATCCTTTGGAACTCCCCGTCACCCGGCCCTGCGCCAACTACGCGCCGTGAATTTTTCCGGTTTCCTTCGCAGCCTGGAAACCAAGCTGCGCTTCGCGAATTCGCTGCGCCCAGGCGTCAGCGCGCGCGGCCAACCCCTGCAAACCTTGCGGTCCCGCCAATGTAATGGTGAAAAACAAAACTCCGCAGAGACATTTCAGTCCGGCATAACGCAGGAGAATGCCGGCTTCCGTCGCGAGTTCCAGGTCTCTGCTCCGGCGGCTCGCTTGCAAATGCTCTCGCATGATTCGGCGGATTTGCGCGGACATTTGTTGAACCCAATACAGTGCGACTGCTTTTCGCTCTTGCGCGAAAAATTTCTTGAGTTGTGCGGAGCCGAGGCCGGAAACGTATTCCAGGTCGTTCCTCGCAAAAATTTGCGTGACGAATTCCGCGGGACATCCGCTTGCGATTTCATCTTCACGATTCAACGATTCGCCCGACGCAAAATGCTGCTGGTGATCCGCCAGTGTGGACTTCACCCACACTATAATCGCGGTAAAAAGCAGAACGGCGGCGAGCGTCGCAATGGAGATTCCCATCACAGGTGCGCCGCCTTTTCAAGATAGCCGCGCGCTTCGCGCAGCCGGTACCGCGTGGCCGCCGCCACGCGCGCGTATTGCTGTTCGAGCGCGACGGTTTTCTGCGGTTCGGGATTCGAACGATAGGACCACAAATGGCCGACCCAGACGCTCAGCGCGATGGCGTAGGAAACCGGTTGCAGGTACGAGAGAATCTTGCTGCTCATGTTTCCCATCACGGAAACAAACGCCAGCTGAATGACGCTTAGCCCGATGAATAGGCCGTAGCCGATTAAGATTCCTCGCAAGTTTCTTCCGAAGGGGATGGCGTACAGAAGAAATAAGGCCACCAGCGCAAGAATCGTGAGGGCTTGCACGATTCGAACGTCGCGCTCGAGATTTACGCAGGTGGCGATCCAGCGGTGCGCGTCATTCGAAGCGGCGACCACTGCGTTCGTGCAGGCCAGAACAAACCCGATGGCTAGAAGATTGCGCGCCAAGCGCGCCGTTCCCGGATAGGCCAGGAGGGCCACTCTGCAGAATTCGAATACTACAGCGCAACCCGCTACAACACCGAGGAATTCCGTGACCCAATAGACAGGAGAATAGAAGCGTGATTCCCACTGATAGACGAAAAACCGAAGAAGGGATTGGGACAGGACAAATCCCAGATATGCGTAAAAAACCGGATAGTGCACCGAAAGTCTGCTTCGAAACGCGCGAATGAGCAGAAGAATTTCCAGCGCAATGCTTCCCCACCTGATGAATTGAATCAGCATTTAGCTTGGGGCCTGTCTAGATTGCCACGACGTGCTACATGCTAGCACGAGTCAGGGGGAAGCATGCCGCTCATGCCTCCCCTGCGCGCTCGTAAAGATTCCTAGGAACCAATTGCGGACGACGGAGGTATGGGGATCGGAGGCTGAGGATCACCTCCGTCGGCTATCAATATCGCAGCGTTGTTGGCCTGGGAAGACTGCGATTGCAATTTGTCCGCTTTCATACTTTGGGTACCCGCCAGACTCGGAAAAAGGGCCACAGTCGCGAATAAAACCACCATGCACACTGCGGTCGTGCTTCTCATTTTTGACATTGTGCCTCCGTGCTGAAAGGGAATTACGGCGCTTGGATCGTGACGCCCCGCAGTCCCGAACCCATCCCAGCCTAAGGCCAATCCAAAAATGGCCGCTTAGAAAGAACGGTTGGTTGGAATTCCAACCAGTTTCCCGCAAGCCATCACGTCGCGAGAGAGCCAACATCTGCTTCGTACCGGAAACGCAGCAGGCAATTCCTCTCGGAGAAACCGGAAAGGGTCCCCCTTTGGGCATCCGCCCGGGACATGACTTTCGGGGTGAATCCCATATCCCCAGGACCGGCGACTGCGTCTCACAATCAGGCGAAGTTTTCGGGAGAATTCGTGGAATAAGCCAGGAGTAGCAACGCGCGGATGGTTCCTGCCCGGGGGCTCTCGCAATCCCCGGGAATTCCCGCCCCCTTTGCAAGCGCTTCTGCCCGTTAAGGCCCTGTACTGCAAATCTTTGCCGCTCGTCTTGCTGGCGTCTTCCTGCGGTTGCCTTTCCAAGCGGCTCCTACTTTTGCCCATTCTCTGCGCTCGCCCTGAGTAAATACTTGTCGAAACATGCGCTCAGCCACGAACATGAATTTTTCCTCCGTGGAACCCCAGCCCGCGAAGTACCAGTGTCTATGTGCTCCCCGGAGGCGCAACGATGGCACTTTTCCAGCAGTCCATTTCACAGAGGGAGGCTCAATCAGCGTGGCGATTCAAAAAGGGGAGCAGTGGCACTGCATCAATCCAGCGTGCAATGGGGAAGTCCGCGTGACCGCTTCCAGCGAATTGGAGGGCGGAGTGAATCCGCGCTGTTCCTGCGGCAGCGTTATGAAGCAGCCCTATTCCCGGCCATCGCTGAAAACGTATCCTGCCACGCCGGAAGCGCGGCAGCGGGTGCAGATCCCGCCGGGTCTATCGCTCGAACAGTTTGGAAACGAGCACGAAAGGAAGTACAAGAACTGACGTTCGTCTCTGTCCCAGGGAAGTTCCCAAAATGAGACTCTTCAAGCCGTTTTCGATTTTCCCCAAGAGGAACCCAAGCCCGTTCGGATTCTTCTCTCGTTCCGTGCAGCAACTTGGACCTTCCTCCCGAGCGAAACTCCTCGCGGACATCGTGTATTCCGCCGTCGCTTTGGTCTTGTTTTATTTCCTCTCCAGGCCGGCTTTCAAATGAATCCTCCCAACCAATCCGCAAAGACGGCAGCGGACGGTCCTCCTCCTGTCCCGCAGTGCCGCGCGGAACTCATCTTCTACGCCAAGACGCGCCAAAAACAGTCCCGCCCCGTCACCATCCTCGGAGAATACACCTGCGATTGCCGCCGCCCCGATTGGCCGCAGCGCTGGCAGGATTGGAGCGCTTCCGCCAACCCGTTCCTCAACCTGTTCCTCTGCCGCGACCACGCCAAAAAACTCGGCCTCCTCGAGTAACACCGCGATTTCCAAAATTCGAATATCAGCGGCAGAGCGCTTCGATCAAGGTTTCCTTCTTTTTCTCGGCGAGCTGCGTCAGGGGATCGAGCGACGCGAAGTAACCGCCTACGGCGGCGGCGGCGAGAAGTGCGAAGGCTTCGGCGGGGAGCCAGGGATTTCCCGTCCAGCGACCCGAGAAAAGAATCACCGCGGAAACGCCACCCAGAAGAATCTGCGAGCCAAAGGCAACGAGCACGGCCATGCCCGATTGGCGTTGTCCACGCATCTGTCCGAATTCCAATTTGCGCGGAAAGGAGAGAGAGGACCAATTGGCTACAGTGAGCTGCCCGATGATCGTAAAGACCATGGCTGCCACGGTGGCCACAAGCATGTGCAGAGAAGGCAAGCCCACGCGCCAGGCAAGCATGGACAAGGACAGAGCCATTTCCAGCGCCAGGACAGTGACGAGCAAAATATTTTTCCCGAGGAAGACAACGCGGAAGCGCAGCGGCGCAGTGAAGTAGGTCTGGATGCCGCGGCCTTCGTAGGCAAAGCTGTTGTAGGCAGGGGCCATCAGAATGAGGATGAGATAGGCCATCATGCCGGGGAAGAAAAAGTCGGCGGAAACGCCCTTGCCCCAGGTCGGATGCCTGCCGGTAAAATTCATACTGAAGATAAAGACCAGCATCGGCGGGAGCAGCAAGGTGAGGAACGTGAAACCGTTGCGCGTGAGATAGCGAAACTCTTTGCGAAGGACGGCGGCGACCTGAGGCGATAGCAAACTCAAGCGGTCGGGGCCGTCGTCTTTTGACGCGATTGGACGGACCGCGGGACGAACTGGGGCCGCAGTCTCGCTGAGTTCTTCACCACGATACTGCGCGGCGAATCGGCTTCGCAACAAAGCGCTAAACACAAGGACGTAGAGAAGCAGGCCGGCAGCACTAAGCAAAAAGCCTGCCGGCTGAAGCTGCGCGACAGAGGCGATTGCGCGTCCCGCAAGCGACGGAGGAAGCCAGACGAAATAAGGCAGAAGACGCAGGAAAGCGGGCCGCGCTGCAGCGCCGTAGCGATTCACGAGCGGGGAAATGAAATTCAAAGAGATCATGGAAAGAACGAAAAGCCCGATGAAAAGTTCTCGTGTGCGGCGACGGGACAGCAAGCGCTCCAGCCAGGAGCCGATCAGGCGTTCGAGCGTTACGTTGAACACAACAAATGTGGCGCCGATCAGCAGCGTGGCCGGCAACACACCCGGTTTCGCAACGGCTGCTCCGGCAGTCATGGACAACAGCCAGCAGAGCGAGGCAATCGCGGAGAAATCCGCCAGGCCATAGGCCAGCCCGATGATGTAGAACGCAGAGAGGCTCATTGGAAACCGCAGAAGTGTCCGAAACTCAAAATTTGCGCCGAACCCCGCGACAAAAAGCGGGATAATCTGCCAGAAAAGAAAAATTCCCCAGAAGAGCAGCGCGATCCAGCCGGGGCGGTTGTTGGAAAGAAACTGGTAGGCCCCAGCATAGAATGCAAAACACAAGCCGATGACGAGGGTGCCGCCAAAGATGGCGGCAAAAATCAGGCCGATCAAATCGAGGCGGTTGTTTTTCTTGCGCATGCTGTTCCGGAGGAGACGCCAGCGAAGTCCGGCGACCAGGCGGATCTGCTCGAAGAGCCCTACGGATTGGGCTACGTCAGCCACGAGAGTTCCTCGAGCTGCGGGCGTTCCGCGCCGCTCTGACCCACGATGGAAAGGAAAATCTGCTCGAGCGTGGTTTTGCTGCCCTCCTCGCCGGAGATGCCTGCGCGCAACTCTTCCAGCGAACCCTGCGCGACGAGGCGGCCTTGATGGATGATGGCCACGTGGCTGCACAAGCGCTCGACAATTTCCAGGACGTGAGAGGTTAGAAAAATGGTGGTACCGCGTTCGGTCATGCGGCCAAGCAGGGCTTTCAGCGTCCCGGCCGCGAGGGCATCCACGCCTTCGAATGGCTCATCGAGAAATAAAATGCGCGGACCGTGGATTACGGCGGCGGCAAGCGCGAGTTTTTTCTGCATCCCGTGCGAATAGTCAGCGATCATTGTTTTGGGACGGTCGGCAAGTTGCATGAATTCCAACAGCTCCTCCGAGCGGCGCTGGGTGGTCGCCCGGTCGAGGCCATACATGCGGCCGACGAAGTTCAGGTATTCGGCTCCCGTCAATCTCTCGAAGAGGCCCATGCCTTCGGGCACGACGCCGATCTGGCGCTTCACTTCCACCGAGTTCGAAACAAAGTCCAGTCCTAGAAGCTGCATGCTGCCGGAAGTCGGCGCGAGCAGCCCCGTCAGCATCTTGATGGTTGTCGATTTGCCGGCGCCATTGGGTCCGAGGAAGCCGAAAAATTGCCCCGCTGCTACCTGGAGGTCCACGTTGTCGACGGCCGTCAGATTCCCAAAGGTGCGAGTCAGCTTATACGTCTGGATGGCTACGTCGGGCATCGCGTCTCCCGTGCAATTTCGATGAGCAGAAGCAAGACTCTAACACGAGTCTTGCAAGCGGAAAGTGAAGTGAGCGGAAGTGCTCCGAGGGTGGAAGAGCAGTCAGGAAGATTTCTGCGGGGTCGTTGATGTGGTGCTGAGAGGCTGCAAGTCTTTCGCCGGAAAAGCTGCGAGAACCGCGGGGAGTTCCACGCGAAACACAGCGCCGCCTTCCTGCCGGTTGTAACAGAGAATTTTTCCTGCGTGCTCCTGGATGATGCCGAAACAGATGCTGAGACCCAGGCCGGTGCCTTTGCCGACAGGCTTCGTGGTATAGAACGGATCGAAGACACGATGCGGCTCCTTGATGCCGGGGCCGCTGTCTGAAAATAAGACGACGACACTCGAACGATCACGAATGGTCTTGATAGTGAGCACGCCGCCGTTGGCCGCTTCCATGGCGTCCAGGGCATTGCTCACGATATTGAAGAAAACCTGCATCAACTGATTGCCGTCGCCGCGGACCCCGGGAAGGACGGATTCCAACTGGAGTTCGACGCGCGTGGTGCCGGAGCGCAGATCGAGCGCGCGGAGCTGCACGGCATTGTTGACCACGGTATTGATGTCGAGTAGGGTGCGCTCCGCGGGGACTTGCCGCGCGAAGCTCAGGAGATTCCCGACGAGAGTTTTTGTCCGGCGCGCCTGGTCCCGTATTTTTGCAGCGGTAGCGCGAGCTCTTTCCGGGACCGTAGGGTCATCGGCTAGCAGATCGGAGAAACCGAGGATGGCCGCCAACGGATTGTTGATTTCATGCGCAGCGCCGGCAGCAAGCTGACCGAGGGAGACAAGCTTTTCGGATTGCACGAGCTGGGCCTGCAGGCGCTGGAGGTTTTCGATGGATTGTTCCGACTTGGCGAGAAGCCGGGAGCGGTCCGCGTCGGCAAGGTGGGTGCGCAAAAAAATCAGCAGTGCCAGGGGCACGGAGGCTACCAAAGTTACCATCAAGCGAAAATCACGAACTGCCGCGCCCTCATGGCTAAACCGCAAGGTGTAGATCGCAAAAATAGGGAGCGAGATGACCGCGGCCATAGCGAAGCGCGCCGGCCACACGTTTTCCTCGTAGGCCGAATCGGCATCGGGCTCGTAGTTGTTCTCGGAAGGAGAGTCCAACTTGTCGCGATTTTGATAGGCGATCACGCCGGCGAGAGCAAACCATAGGAAATTCGAAATCAAGGGAAGATCGTACAAGCTTCCGGTGTAATACTTTCCGCTTGCGATGCCGACGTTGATCACCAAAGAAGAGAGCAGGTAAAGAGCCGCGCCACCAAACAGATTGGCGTACACGATGCGCCAGACTCGATTCGAAGCCAGCCACAGGGCGGCCCATCCGGCGACGATGATCATGTTTTGAATATTGGCCAGCAGATTGTAGTTGAAATTATATTGACCGATGGAAGGCGAAGCGTAGAGCCATGGCAGAACCGCGAAGGCATACAGAAAAGTCCACCAAGTGAGCAAAAGCACAAAATCCAGGTAGCCAAAACGCAATTGGATTTCGCCGCGCTTGCGATGCGGGCGCAACGCGAGCGCCGCCATCATGGGAATTCCCCGCAGGAAAAAAAGGATGTCTCCGCCGTTCAGCTCCGGAAGCGGCTTGTGAAGGTAGACCTCGTAATACGTCCACTGGAACTGCCCGATCATCCACAACGTGCAGCTCAGCGCAATCAGCATCCAGAAGAGGTTGCGCCGCCATTGCGGGGTGCCGGCGTTCAAGAGCAGACCGGCGTTCGCCAGCAGCGGCACGACACACTGCACCAGATCTCCGAAGGTGACCAACGCCGGGGAGTCGCGCCGAAGCGGCGACAGCGACACGGCGGTGTAAACGATCAGGATGAACATCCAAATCCCGATCATCCATGCGATTCTGCGGGAAGAAGACATAGTTCTCTGTGTTTCTAGTGTAGATGCGCGGGGCGAGCAGGCGTGCGGGCAATTCCTCCGGCTTCACCTAAAGATAAACGAACGACAGACCACAATCACTCGACGGCGTGACTCGCGATTTCCAAATCTGGCGGAGGAGGAGGGATTCGAACCCCCGAGACCCTTTCAGGTCTAACGGTTTTCAAGACCGCCGGTTTCAACCGCTCACCCACTCCTCCGTTTTTAAGTATAACTTGCAACAGCTCTTAGCGGGACTTTTGGTGACAATTTCGGGGTCGATTGCTGCATTTTGGTGCACACTGTCACCAAATTGCGACTAAGACTGGCGCAAACCGGGCAGAAGCCAAGAAAATCCGGAAAACAGAAATTGTCGCTATCTTGCGGCTGGCAAAGGGATTTGGTTGAATATTCTGCGAGATAGCGAAGCGGTGATTTAATTTTTCAAGACTGCCTGGTTCAACCGCTCTGGCCCACGACTTCTAATGTTCTTGCGCGATGTTTGGAACGTTGCCCTCTGGCGAACGGACACCATACAGAATCACTCTCGGATTGTGGCCCTGAGGCTCTTTGTAATACCAAAGCTCGATGCTTTCGAGAGAATGTTCGCCGAGAAGGTCGATGACGTAGTTCCTTCCCCCGGGTGAAATCCGGTCGCTGACCATCCGTTCCTGAGAGGTGCCATCATCGAAGTGAACGACGAGGCGGTCAAAAAAAATAGCCTCGCCGCTGACCCGCAACTGAATCGTGCGAAAGTGACCATCACGACGGGTGATCTGGATCCGGCCATGATCCTGACTGCTATCGACCTGCGTGTAGCCCAAGAAGTCCCAAAACTGCCCACGGGCCAACAGCGAGGTGGCAAAGGCTAAGGCCAAAAGCCCGGCAATAGTATGGCGAAAGTGCTTCGGGAGCATCGCGATAGTCCTAGAACTGCTAGAACCATATATACAGGGTTTCCCTGGTCTTTGTTAGCGCGATCACCAGGGACTTACATAGTTGATTAACGATGGCGGCGATCTTGTCGTTGCCCGTACGCAAGCACTGCATTCCACGTAGGCTGAAGGGCATGGATTTGTTCGAAGAAATTGTGCGGATGAGTGAGCAGTGCAGCGCGGGGCGCTGGCTACGAGGCGGAGATGTGCAATCCGCCTCCGCTTGGTTCTTTCCGAATCCCAGCGAACTCGCGACACTTGTCTGCTGCAGCAGGTAGGACTAAGTTCGTTTTTGAGGAACCGGTTCCTCGATGCGTTGGATAAGCACGCTGTTCAGAATTGCACAGACCCCCGGCTTCGTCGCCGCTAGCATGCTTCTCGGCTGAATCTGGCGCAGATGGAACGAGCCAGGCGTGCCGAGAGGTGTGCAGGAGATAAGTCTATGAGCGCTCGAAGAATCAAAACCCTTTACCTAGTGCTTGGCGCAACGGTTTTGCTCAGCTCGAATACCTTTGCGCAAAACGAAAAGATAGGAAAACTGAAGATGTCGGTGATCCCCAAGCAGGCCTACACGTTTGTTGATGGCAAGGCGATTGGTCCCGGCAATCGGGTCATCAAGCTCGATGTCGGCACCCACCATGTGGTGGTGGCCAACTACGGGTACAAGTTTGTCGAGCAAGACGTCTCGATGGATTCGGACAAGACGGTACCTCTGGACATAAAGCTGGAACCCGTTGGCGAACCCGTGCCAGGCCCTCGTGGCCGCATCCAGATTGAAGCAGGGAGGCTCCACGGGGCAACAGGCGCCGCCGTTCTTTTGAACGGCAAGAAGCCCTTGTACTTCGTAGGCCACGTGGACGAGTTCGATCACGACATTATATGGCACCAGGAATTGGTCGTGCCACCAGGAACACACCAGGTGACGGTCACTCGGCATGGCAAGGAACTGTGGTCCGGCCCGATCACGGTCGCGGCAGACCAGCGCGTGATTGTTGATATCTCGAATGGAAAAGAAAAGACCAAGCGCTGGGCACGTGGCTCGGCGTGCCCAACCTATCGCCCTCAATGCGATCTGCCTAAATTGGCGCCACGCTTTAGGGCCGGCATTGCAAGCGCCACCGTCGTTGTGGCGCCTGTCAGCGGATCTGTCTCTGCCAATCCGTCGAAAATCGATTGCAACCAAAATACGCAGCTAGCCTGGGTTTCCAAAGAAACAGTCGAAGCCGACATGAGCGGCATGAGCCCCGTTCCGACGTCGGGCGAGAAAACCGTTTCGCCTCGGCAAACCACCGTGTATCAGCTTACAGCTTCAGGACCGGGTGGCGTGGCAACGCCGAGCGCGACGGTGGAAGTCAACTCTGTCGTGCAATCTTCGGTGAACGCTTCACCCACGGAGGTCAGGTACCGCCGTATCGGCGACAAGATCATCGAACAAGGGAGCACTACGCTGAACTGGTCGTCGTCTAACTCCGACGACGCCTCGCTGAATCCGGGTGGCTCGGTTAGTGCCAACGGCACGAAGTCCATTACCCTCAGCCCAACGCAGAGCGGCACTGGCCCAGTGGACGAAGAGTTCAAATACACTCTGAACGCGACCAATGCATGTGGTGGTTCGGATACCAAAACGGTGGTGGTACACCTAAAGGGCTCCATTGAACCCATTCCAGCCGTGCTGCTGCACAGCGTTTTCTTCCCAACCGCCTATCCTACCAAGGACAAACCGACGCTGGGACTCGTTCGCAGTCAGCAGGAAGTACTGACAACCCTCGCCACGGGATTCAAACAGTATCTCGAATACGACCCTGACGCGAAGTTGTCGCTTGGCGGATACACGGACACGCGCGGCGCGGTTAAGTACAACGATTCTTTATCCGAACTCCGAATACAACGCGTCAAGGATTTCCTGGTTTCTCAAGGAGTCTCGGCGGAGAAGATTGACAGCTCCGCGTACGGCAAGCAGAAACCGCTGGACAAGGCCACGGTTAGCAACCTGCAAGCCCAAAATCCAAGCAAACCTCCTAAAAAGTGGGTGCGCGATTCCCGTGCGACCTGGCTGGCTTACAATCGCCGCGTTGACATCGTTCTCATGCCTAGCAACGCCGAGCCGGTGCGGTTGTATCCCAATCAAGCTGCGGATTCCCAAATACTTTGGCAGAGACCCAAACCGGCCCGCAGCGCAGTTGAAGGGTACAACTAAGCGCTCCCGGGAAGTAGCAGGCCAAGTGCCTGATAGATCGGACGGTCTCAATGGGCCGACGCAACACCAGCTTGAAGTCTGCTTGCAGGAGTCTCAACAGCTAAAAGTCGTTCGCGAGCGCTGATTTGCAGCTGGCAAAGGGATTTGCAAAGGGATTTAGTTGAATTTTCTATCAGCTCTCTCTCTGAGACAACTAAACGTTACGATAATGCTGGACAGGACGTGTTCATAGGTCGAACGAGACAAAGGCGCCAGCTCCTATCATTGTCGCGGCCGCCTCACGGACCAGATGATGTAATCGCGCGTCGCAGCCAGAACAGAATCTGAAATTCGCGAATCGGGCGCGATGCGGGCCAGTGTGACGGCACCCACCATGGCGGAGACGATCGCCAGCGACCGTTCTGCCCGCTTGCGGGGCGGCACCGTCTCGAGGTGGCTGGCAATCAGCCGGGACAGTTGGAGAAATCCTTCTGTGGCTGCGTGACGAGTCTTCTTGTCTCTCCGCGCGAGTTCGCTTCCCAGAGCGGCCAGGGGGCAGCCTGTTCTCGGCTGGTTGCGATGAGCGCGCGACACATAATGATCCACAAGGAGCGGAAGCGCCTGCTCGTGGGGCTTTCCGTTAATGAGCAATCCCAGGTTGGCAACGAGCGACAAAAGAGTCTTGCTGCAAGCTTCCAGGACAAGTTGATCCTTGGAAGCAAAATGACGATAGAAGCCCCCGTGAGTAAGTCCCGCGGCAGCCATCACACGCGCGAGCGCCGCCTCGCTGAATCCGTTGGCTGCGAACTCGGCGCCTGCCGCTTTAACGATTCGCTCACGTGTCCTGCCGGTCTCTACTTTTGACTTACGCATAGTGCTTTGTCTCCGAAAGTGACGTTCGCGCACATTGCTATTTGCGCGCCAGGGCGACTTGCCCCAGATGGTAGGACACATGTCTCGTTCGGCTGAGCAGGATGCTCAACCGGTTTCGAGTGGGGTCCTTCGTGAGGTCCTCATCGGTCATCGCGGTATGGCGCTGCAACCATTCCCGCGGTGAGATAGCTTCCATTTTGTGAAGCACGTTCTGGTTTACGTCAGCCCAGTATTTCTTCAGATTTGCCGCGGTCGGCAGCTCCTTGATGACTTTGTCGGGGTTTTTGATGAACATGGCGTCGAGTTCCGGGTGAAGGCGTTCACCAAGCCCCAGGATGGTCAGCATGGCGTCATTCACGGCAGTCAGATGACCCAGGAGGTAAAGGACTCGATTCCTGCCGGGCGCGACCTCGCGCTGGAATTGGTCGTCGGTCAGCGAGTTGAACGTCTCGCTGGCCTGAGCGATGGCTTGACGCCACGAGGCTAGCGCCGTGTCAATCATGAATTGGTCGGTAGTCATGCAAGCTCTTCCTTTCGTCGGCCTAAAGCATGGCCCTTGACATTTAGATGTCGTATAACATCTAATAGAATTGCTTAGGCGACGCGTTCTGTCAATGCCGTGTTTGGCCAGAAGGTGCGGAGCGCTGTTGAAGAGAAGCTTGCATTCATGAACGGAACTGAAATCCGGCAACTACATGCCGAAGACGCCGCTGAATATCAAGCCATCTTTCTGGGAGCATTGCAGTCGGCTCCGGCCGCCTTTGCCGCCGACTATGGCGAAGAGTCAGCGCGCAGCTCCGATCAAATCGCGGAGCGGTTTCGACGCGAGGTCATCTTCGGAGCATTTGTGGACGAACGCCTGTGTGCAATCGCAACATTCCTGCAGCAAGCCACTCCAAAGCGGCGGCACGTCGGAATGGTTTGGAACATGTACGTAGCGGAGGAACGGCGAGGAACAGGGCTCGCCGACATGCTCTTCAAGTACGTCCTCGAAGCGGCCAGCCTGAAAGTGGATCAAGTGGAATTATATGTCGCAGTCGACAATCCACGTGGCACGAAGTTTTACCGGAAGTTCGGATTCGAGTCGTACGGCGTGATGCCGCGTGCGCTGAGGGTTCAAGGCGCGGATTTTGACGCGCTGATGATGGTGAAAAAGTTCCGGTAACAGGTGGTTCGGTGGCAACGGGACAGACCGCGACGAGGCACTGTGCGGGCGATGGCGGATTTTCGCTTGGGCTGGTCCGAAGGGTCCACTCGCTAGGCTTTGGCGTAGCGCTCGCTATTTGGTTTTGAGCCGCTCAGCGCGAAAAACAGGATGTAGAGGTAGCAAATCACCGGCAAAAAGAAAGCGTGATGAATTCCGATCCGGTCTGCAATCCAGCCTTGTGCTAGCGGAATAATGGCCCCGCCAACGATGGCCATGATCATGATTCCGGAGCCATCGCCCGTGAGAGGTCCGAGCTCCGCCACGCCCAGTGTGAAAATACTCGGAAACATGATGGAGTTGAAGAAACCGACAAAGATGATGCTCCACATGGCGAAGTGCCCCGTGGTCAGCATCGAAATCGCGACCAGTCCCGCGGCGCAAATGGCGCAAACCCCGAGCAACTGTCCGGTTTTGACTTTTTGCAGCAGACCGGAACCGATGAAACGCCCGACCATCGCGCCACCCCAGTAGAAGGCAACAAAACTCGCTGCAACCCGTTCTGTGAACCCGCCAATCTCGGGTTGGCTGAAGTAGTTCACCAAAAAACTCCCGATAGAGACTTCCGCTCCTACATAGACGAAGATGGCGATCGCACCAAAGACGAGGTTCGGATGGTTCCAGATCGAGTCGTCCACCTTTTCGCCGACTTTGTGTTGCGCATGTTCAATTTTAGGTAACTTGAAACTGGCGATGGCAATGGCCAGCACGACCAAGGCGATGCCGAGGCCCACATAAGGTGTTTTGACAGTCGCCGCTTCGTGCAAGCGATAGGCCTGTAAGGCGTCCGGCGTCATTGCCCGTATCTCGTCCATGGCTTTTGGCACTGCGCTCAGAATCAGCACTCCGCCGAAGAACGGAGCCAGAAATGTGCCCAGTGAGTTGAACGCCTGCGTCAGATTCAGGCGGCTGGAAGCGGTTTCTGGCCTGCCCAGCACCGTCACGTAAGGATTCGCAGCCACTTGCAAGCAGGTGATGCCAGCGGCTAAGACAATCAGCGCTCCCAGGAACAGCGGGAACGACGGGACGCTCGCCGCGGGAACGAACAGAAATGCCCCCAAGCCCATCATGAGCAAGCCGGCGACCATTGACCGCTGGTAACCAATCCAGTCGATAATCTTGGCAGAGGGTATAGAGAAAATGAAATATGCTCCAAAGAATGCGAACTGAATCAACATCACGCGCGCATAGCTCAGGTCGAAAATGGATTTGAGGTGGGGAACGAGAATATCGTTCAGGCAGGTCAGGAAGCCCCACATGAAGAACAAGCTGGTCACAATCATCAGCGGGCCGGTATAACTGCCTGAGCTTTCACTCGTTACCGTAGAACTCTTAACGGGTACATTTACCATCGGCAATCACATCCATTCTTGATTTAGAGTCTATGGCTCCGCACTCATCAAGATTCCACAATTGCCCCAGCCTGGCCGCGCAGGATGATGCCACACTTGGCCTGAATAAAGAACCCGTCGCGAGGCAGTCACGGGCGCCAGCACGCTTGATGTCGTCCTTGCCGAAAATGCCTGAAGCGCCAAATACAACTCTTCAGCTCTTAGAGGCACGACAATCCGACCGATGCTGCGAACTGCCGCCGTTGGCGCGACCCTTGATTATTATTAATATTGCGGCAATCAAACAGGTGAGGATACCCCTTTGTTTTCCCTCGGAATAGCGCAAACTGTGATTCGCATCGCGTATAGCAATATTCAAGCAATTGTGTTTTTATGGGACCATTGACACGCTTCCTGCCTCACCGTAGCATCGCCATCACTGGCCGCAAACCCCGCAATCGAGCGCGCCGGAAGAGAGGCCCCTCATGAGCCTGCGTGATTTCATCGCCAAACAGTGGATTGACGTCATCGAATGGGTCGAGCCGGAAGACGGCATCCTTGCCTATCAGTACCCCATGCAGGACCGCGAGATCCAGAACGGCGGTCAACTGACGGTCCGGGCATCGCAATTCGCGGTTTTTGTTAATGAAGGAAAACTGGCGGATGCCTTCGGCCCAGGTCTGTACACGCTGACGACGCAGACGCTGCCCATCCTCACGTACCTCAAGAACTGGGACAAGGCGTTCAAGTCGCCGTTCAAATCCGACGTCTACTTCTTTTCCGCGCGGACGCAGACCGACCAGCATTGGGGCACGCAGAACCCCATCTCCATTCGCGACAAGGAATTCGGCGCGGTGCGTCTCCGCGGCTTCGGTATTTACTCGTATCACTTGAGCGACGCAAAAACGTTCTACACCAAGATCAGCGGAACGAGGGACATTTACCGGGTCGCGGATCTGGAAGGCCAGCTGCGCAACACCATCATCGCCAAAATGACCGATACGTTTGCCGCCAGTCAGGTGCCGTTCCTTGACATGGCCGCGAACCAGGGCGCGCTTGCGGAGAAAATCAGCGAACAGTTGAAGCCTGCCTTCACCGACTATGGGCTTTCTCTGGACAGTTTTGTAGTTGAAAATCTTTCACTCCCCGACGAGTTGCAGAAAGTGCTCGACCAGCGCATCAGCATGACCATGCTCGGTGACATGGGCAAGTTCACGCAGTACCAGGTGGCGCAGGCGATTCCCATCGCGGCCGCGAATGAAGGCGGCGGAGCGGTCGGAGTGGGTGCGGGGCTTGGCGCCGGCGTGGCCATGGGCCAGGCCATGATGGACGCGGTAAAGAAATCCACTTCGACGCCAGCAGGTGGAGCGGCACCCGCGGCTGCCGGCACTCCCGCCGCGGACACGAAATTTTGCAGCGAATGCGGCAAGCCCATCCCGCGCAGTTCCAAATTCTGCCCGGAATGCGGGAAGCCGCAGCCATAGTGCGGCCTCGCCCCATGAGCGGAATCGAATGGGTTGTCGAAGCCTTTGGTTGCTCGCCGCAGTCACTGCGAGATCCCGCGGTTTTAGACAAACTCTTCCGCAAAATGATCGGCGAGCTGAACCTCCGGCCGGTGGGCGAAATCCAGTGGCACCAGTTTCCCGGCACCGGAGGAATTACCGGCCTCTGCCTGCTCGCGGAGTCACACCTCGCGTGCCACACCTTTCCGGAGCACGGTTCCCTCTGCCTCAATTTGTTCTGCTGCGTTCCGCGCGCGGAATGGGATTTCGAAGCGGTCCTGCTTGATCTCTTCGCTGCGGATTCGGTGGCGGTCCGCCGGTTGCAGCGTCCTTACGAACTGAAATTGAAGCAGGTTGCCAGTGACTGACGAGAACGCTCTTGCAGCGAAGCCTGTGAGCCCTTCGCGATGACGCAGCCTGTTGCCAACTGTCCCAATTGTGGTGCCAAGATTGTTTTTCGCTGGTCCAGCAGCGTCCAGACCGTCTGCGAATATTGCAAAAGCATTCTCGTTCGCACGGATGTGGACCTGAAAAGGGTCGGGCAGGTCGCCGATCTTCCGCCGGACAGTTCTCCCATTCAGATCAACACCGAGGGCGTCTATCGCAACAAAGCATTCGTGGTGGTTGGCCGCATCCTTTATGAGTACGATCAGGGCGGCTGGAACGAGTGGCACGTGATGATGAACGACGGCGCGAGCGCGTGGCTCTCCGATGCGCAGAATGAATACGCGGTGTCGTGGTCTTCGAATGCGCCAAACCTGCCGGCCGCCGGTCAAGTCCAGGTGGGCCAGCAATTCACCTGGAACAATCAGCGCTACTCCGTGACCGTCATCACGCCGGCGCACTACCGCGGCGTCCAAGGCGAGCTGCCCTTTCAGTATTGGGACAAAACCGATGTCACTTTCGTCGATCTCCGCACGGAGACCGGAAAATTCGCGACACTGGATTACAGCGATCCCGAACCGGCTCTGTATCTCGGCGAATTCGTCGAGTTCGAGGATCTCAAGCTAAAAAATCTTCGCAGTTTTGAGGGCTGGTGATGGGCGCCCCTACTCCACCGCTGTCCGGTCCTCCCAAGCCGCAAGCCAAAGCGCTCAATTGTCCGAAGTGCGGCGCGGCCATTATCCTGCGTTCGTTCGGACAGGCGGAAACCGTGGTTTGCAGCGGTTGCCATTCGATCCTCGACGCTAAAGATCCCAACCTGGCCATTCTTCAACAATTCGCAGCCGCCACGAGCGTTTCCAAGCCGTTCATTCCTCTCGGGACGCGTGGCAAACTGCGTGGTACGGACTACGAAGCCATCGGTTTTCAGAGCCGCCACATTACGGTAGAAGGAGTCAGTTACTCCTGGCACGAGTATCTGCTATTCAATCCCTACAAGGGTTTTCGCTACCTGAGTGAATACAACGGCCACTGGAACGACATCAGCGTTTGCAAGCAGCTTCCTATGGTCCAGAGCGCGTTTTCCACTGCGGCCGGCAGCAGCGCGAACTACCTTGGTGAGGAATACAAGCATTTTCAGACTTCGGACGCCAACACGGATTTTGTTCTCGGCGAATTCCCTTGGCAAGTTCGCGTCGGCGAACACGCCGTCATCACCGACTACGTGCATCCGCCGCGCGTCCTGTCCAGCGAAAAGCTCGACAAAGAAGTTACCTGGTCCATTGGCGAGTACATGTATGGCCGGGAGATTTGGGAAACCTTCAAACTTCCTGGCAGCCCGCCCGAAGCCGTCGGCATCTACGAAAACCAGCCGTCGCCCGTCACTATCAATGTCACAAGCATTTGGCTGGCGTTCGCGGCGTTCGCCGTTTTTCTCCTGGTCCTCATGGTCGGCTTCGACCTGCGCGCCAAAAAGGAGCCGGTCCTCCACGAGACATATCAATACGATCGGGCCGATGCCAAGGGCGAGACTTCCTTTGTCACCGATGTTTTCGAATTGACTGGACGCACTTCAAACGTGCAAGTGAAAACTCACGCTCCCGTTGAAAACCACTGGATCTATCTCAATTACGCGCTCATCAATCAGGATACGGGGGAGGCCTGGGATTTCGGCCGGGAAGTCAGCTATTACCACGGCTATGACAGCGACGGTTCCTGGACCGAAGGAAAGCAGAGCGATTCCGTGGTGATACCCACCGTCCCTCCAGGGCACTACTATCTGCGGATCGAGCCTGAAGCAGATCCATCGCTTCCGAGCATTCCTTACACCGTCGACGTGATCCATGATGTACCGGTGTTCGGGATTTACGGTATCGCCTTTCTCGTCTTACTCGTGCCACCTCTTCTGATTTCCTGGCGTGCCTTTACGTTTGAGCGGTCCCGGTGGTCCGAGAGCGATCATCCGCCGTTGCAACTTTCTGGGATGACAAGCAGTTCGGAGGACGACAGCTAATGTTTCGAAAACTCTATCTTCTGTTTGGATTCCTGACGCTGGGCACGGCCGCATTCGGCCAGTACCGCGGCTGGAGCCTTGATACCGTTAATCAACTCAAGAACGTTCCAAAGTCGGTCCGCGATAATCCGGGCTCGTACCGTTCGGTTTACAGCGGGTATCACCACTACACCGGAGGAAAATAAGATGAACCTCGTTCCCCTCGGCAACATCATCAGCGCGCTGGTCTTCGCGTTTATCGGGATATTCATCTTTGTGGTCGCGTTCATCGTGATGGACAAGCTCACGCCCTACCATCTCTGGAAAGAGATCGTACAGGAGCACAACATGGCGCTGGCCATTCTGGTGGGCGCGATGTCTCTCGGCATTTGCATCATCATTGCCGCGGCGATTCACTAGCGCATGGGCATCCTGCTGTTCATTTCCGTGCTGCTGGTCGCGGCCTGCGGCCTCATCTATGAGCTTGTCGCAGGCACGCTCGCCAGCTACTTGGTTGGCGACAGCGTTTTTCAGTTCTCCACCATCATCGGCACCTATCTTTTCGCGATGGGAATCGGCAGCGCTCTCTCCCGCTACATTCATCGCGGCCTCGCTTATCGCTTCGTGTGGATCGAGCTTCTCCTTGGCGTTATCGGCGGATTTTCTTCGGCGCTGCTCATGCTCGCGTTTGCGTTCACCCAGGGGTTCGAACTAATCCTGTACGCGCTGGTCATCGTCATGGGCGTTCTGGTCGGCCTTGAGATTCCGCTGCTGATGCGCATCCTCCGCGACCGCTATCAGTTCCGCGACGTCATCGCTCACGTTCTTACGTTCGACTATCTCGGCGCGCTCGGCGCTTCGCTCTTGTTTCCCATTCTGCTCGTGCCGCGGCTGGGTCTGGTGCGCTCGGCGATGCTTTTCGGCCTGATCAACGCGGTCGTCGCTCTTTGGAGCACGTTTCTTTTTGCGAATCAGCTTTCGGGCGCGCGTGGGTTGCGCGTGGCGTGTCTTGTGGTTTTATGCGGGTTGGGCATCGGGATTGCCGAAGCGAAGCAGATCACCGCGACAGCCGAGGACAATATCTATGCTGACGACATTATCTTCGCGCGGGATTCCCGTTACCAGCATCTGGTCCTCACGCGCTTCAAGGATGACCTCCGGCTTTTTCTCAATAGCCACCTGCAATTCAGCTCGCGCGACGAATACCGGTACCACGAAGCCTTGGTGCATCCCGGACTCGCCGCCGTGCCGGCTCCGCGGTGCGTGCTGATTCTCGGTGGCGGCGACGGCCTCGCCGTCCGCGAGATTCTCAAGTATCCGCAAGTCGAAAGCATCACTCTCGTTGATCTCGACCCGGAGATGACCAGGCTTTTTTCCTTGCATCCCATGCTGACCAAGCTCAATGACAAATCGCTGCTTTCTCCGCGGGTGCACGTCATCAATGCGGACGCGTTCCCATGGGTGGATTCGAATACGGACAGTTTCGATTTCATCGTCATTGATTTCCCCGATCCCACGAACTATTCCCTGGGCAAGCTCTACACGACCGCGTTTTACCGCGCCGTCGCACGGCATCTCAGCGCCCAGGGATTCATGGTAGTGCAAAGCACGTCACCGATGTTCGCGCGCGATTCGTTCTGGTGCATTGCGCAGACGCTGAAGCAGGCGGGACTGCAAACGTATCCGTATCACGTGTACGTCCCGTCGTTCGGTGAATGGGGTTTCGTCCTAGCCGGCACGCATACCTACACTTTTCCCAGCTCGTTTCCTGCAGGATTGCGTTTCGTCAATGTGGAAGGGCTCGCGGCGCTCTTCCAGTTTCCGCCGGACATGGCACCGCTCGCCATGCCGCCCAACCAGCTAAATAGCCAGGTGCTCGTTCGAACTTACGAAAATGATTGGAAGGACATCAGTCATTGAAGCTTGGGCGCCGCAAATTTATCGGCGTGAGCAGCGCGGCGCTCGTCGGTCTATCCCTGAAAAGCGAAAAGAAGATCGAAGGATCGTTCGTCAACGATTCATTCCAGATGGGCCATCTTCTACGCGATCGCGCGGCGTTTCCGCCCGCGAGGCGCGTCGAGAAAGCTCCCGTCGTCATTGTTGGCGGAGGAATCGCGGGTCTCAGCGCCGCGTGGCGCCTTCGCAAGCGCGGCTTCGCCGATTTCGTTCTTCTGGAGATGAACCCGCAGCCCGGCGGCAACGCGCGCTGGGGTGAAAATGAAATCACTGCGTATCCCTGGGCCGCGCACTACGTGCCCGTTCCTGGCCCGAAGGCCGTCTACGTTCGCGAGCTTTTCGAAGATCTTGGCGTCTTGAAGAATGGCCAGTGGGAGGAACGCTATCTCGCGTTCTCGCCGCAGGAGCGGCTTTATCTCTACGGCCGATGGCAGGAGGGCATCGAGCCTGCCGTTGGCCTCACTCAGAAAGATCGCGCCCAGTTTCAGCGCCTGGAAGATCTCTTCAGCGAGTTTCGCAAGAGCGGCTCGTTCACCATACCTCTTGAGCTAGGGCTCTCCACAAAATACCGGGATCTGGATCGCCTATCGTTTTCCGATTGGCTCCGCCAGCAGGGCTTCGATTCGCGCCTCCTACATTGGTACATGAACTACGCCTGCCGCGATGATTATGGCGCGCTCTCCAGCGATACTTCCGCCTGGGCCGGAATTCACTATTTCTCTTCGCGCGAGTCCGAGGAAAAAGGCCCGCTCACCTGGCCGGAAGGCAACGGCTGGATCACCCGCCGGCTCCTCGAACGAGTGGGAGAAAATATCCGCACCCGCCAGATGGTGCATCGCATTGCGCAGACGCGCCGCGGGGTCAGCATCTTTGCCGGCGATACCGAGTTTCAAGCCGAATTCGTCATCTTCGCGGCACCCACGTTTTTGGCGCCATACGTTTTGGAGAATTTCCCCCGACTGCACGATTTTGTCTATTCCCCCTGGCTTACCGCCAACTTAACGCTCGATCGCTATCCCGATTCTCGTGGCGCGGAGCCTTCCTGGGATACTGTTTTTCTCGATTCGCCCACCCTCGGCTACGTGGATGCCATGCATCAGAGCCTGCGCACGTGCGTGGACAAAACGGTCTGGACCTTTTATTGGGCCCTGGTGGAAGGCACGCCCTCGCAAAATCGTCAGCTCTTGCTTGAAAAAGATTGGGCTTACTGGAAAGAGGCCATTCTTCATGATCTCGAGCGCGTCCACCCCGACATTCGCCAGTGCGTTTCCAGAATTGACATCATGCGCATGGGGCACGCCATGATTCGTCCTGCTGTTGGTTCGATCTTTTCCGAAGAACGCCGGCACTTGGCACGGTTCAATGAACGAATACTTTTTGCCAACTCCGACCTCAGCGGTATCTCTATTTTTGAAGAAGCCCAGTATCACGGAGTCGAAGCTGCCCAAAAGGTGCTCCTGAAACTGCATGGCCGGCCCTGAGCCGAAAGGTCCAATTCACCTGCCCCAAATTTGGCTGTAACTTTCTCGCGGCCGGTGACTCCCATTCAGACGGGCAGAGGCGTCTGATCTGCCCGAATGGAAGAGGTAGGCCCGTTTCGAAGTTCCGGCATCCAACCTAAACAAATGCACGTAAAATAGGTTTGGAGCGGAAACGCCCCGTAAATCGAGAGGATTGAAATGTTGGTTCGCAAAACCCCGGATTTGACCTATGCCGATGTCACGCCCAAGTCCGTCTACTTGAACCGCAGAAAATTCCTGCGCGCGATGGGAATCGTGGGCGCGGCGGCGGTCACCGGCAAAGGCCTCTTCGATCTGGCGCTGACACCGCAAATTGCTTTTGCGGGGACTAAATTCACCGGCCTCATCAAGAGTCCCTTCAGCACCACGGAAAAGCAAAACACATTCGAAGATGTGACGCACTACAACAATTTCTACGAATTCGGCACCAACAAGGGCGATCCTGCAAAGAATGCCGGCAAGTTCAATACCTCGAACTGGAAAGTGTCCGTCGAAGGAGAAGTCAAGACTCCGCGCAAATTCACGATGGACGAAATATTGAAGATTGCTCCGCTCGAAGAGCGCATCTACCGGCATCGCTGCGTGGAAGCTTGGTCCATCGTCGTTCCCTGGATCGGTTTTTCGTTCAGCAATCTCGCAAAGATCGTCGAGCCAACTGCCAAGGCTCAATTCGTAGCCTTCGAAAGCTATTTCGATCCCCAGCAAATGCCGGAAGCCAAGTATGCCGGGATTGATTTTCCCTATGTCGAAGGATTGCGGCTGGACGAAGCCATGAACCCGCTTGCGCTTCTCTGCGTTGGGATGTACGACGAAACGCTGGCCAACCAGGACGGCGCTCCTGTGCGCATGATCCTGCCTTGGAAGTACGGGTTTAAGAGCACGAAGTCGCTCGTCAAAATTAAATTCCAGCAGAAGATGCCGCCCACGACCTGGAACCGCCTCGCATCCAATGAATATGGTTTCTACGCCAACGTAAATCCCACCGTGGATCATCCGCGCTGGAGCCAGGCAAAAGAACGCCGACTGGGCGAAATCTTCAAGCGCCCCACCGTGATGTTCAATGGCTACAGCGATCAGGTCGCCGCCATGTACAACGGCATGGACCTGAAGAAAAATTATTAGGCTGGGATCTAGGCGTGCACGCACTCCTTACCAGTAAATGGACTAAAGTCGCCGCCTTTCTTATTTGCCTGATCCCGTTCGGCGATCTGGTCTGGCGCATCATCAGGAGCGATCTCGGCGCGAATCCCGTTGAGTTTCTTCAGCACGCCACCGGCGACTGGACTCTGCGTTTTCTTATCTTCACTCTGTGTATCACGCCATTTCGAAAGCTGTTCAAACTCCCGGATCTCATCCGTTTCCGCCGCATGCTTGGACTCTTCGCTTTTTTCTATGTGTGCTTGCACTTCCTCACTTATCTTGGGCCGGACCAATCGTTCGATCTCGCCGCCATGTGGAAAGACGTCGCCAAACGCCCGTTCATCACCGTGGGCTTTCTCGGCTTCGTTCTGCTGATTCCTTTGGCCATTACTTCGACGGCCGGTTGGATTCGCAGGCTGGGCGGCAAGCGCTGGCAAATGCTCCATCGCGCCATCTACCTCAGCGCCGTGGCCGGCGTGATTCACTATTATTGGATGGTGAAGTCCGACGTTCGCGAGCCGCTCTTTTACGGTACGCTCGTCGGAATCTTGTTGCTATGGCGGCTGGGGGATTGGCTGGTGAAGCGTCGAAGTCAAGCGCCCGTCAAAGCCGGCGCCCCGCGCGTTTCCGTTAATCCGACGTAAGCGAAGACCGGTGTGGCTCTCTGTCTAGTGGACAGAGGAAGTTCCGTTGTCAGCAGAGGCAGGCTTCTCTTCCAATTCCAGGCCCCAGAAGTGCGGCGCCGGCGTCAGGAACTCAACTCCCACCCGCTGGCCTCTCTCCACTGGATCGCCCAAGTAGACCACGCGGCATTCCTGTTCTTCTTGCGTCTCAGGATTGGTCAGAACGAGCATTACGCCGTTGTCCACCTCATGCTTCAGCATGAGCAGGCCGCCGTGGGCATTGACGACCACGGTTTCGCAGAACTCGCGGAACTTCTTTCCGTTATGTCCGCGCCCCTGCGCCTGCACCCGGACCCGGTGGAATA
>Ga0210409_10001593_pt1 | contig 29043 bp, 32 predicted proteins | sample IncBWH17MmetaG_FD_161649 | JGI IMG/M metagenome (GOLD analysis project Ga0210409, IMG submission 161649) | Forest soil microbial communities from Barre Woods Harvard Forest LTER site, Petersham, Massachusetts, United States - Inc-BW-H-17-M | ecosystem: Environmental > Terrestrial > Soil >...
ATGAGTCCCGCGTGCTGACGATTGACTGACGACGGTGGCGACTGTTCGGTGCAAATGCCAACAGACGAAAAGTCACCTCCGATTTCGACCATGCTCACGCCGCCCGAGCGATCGTCCGTGGATGCCGCGGGGCAAGGTCTGTACGAGACGCTGCACCGCGACTCGATGGATGAGGTCATTCGCGACGTACGCGAGCGCAGAGTCGCCGCCGTCGTCGTCTCAGTCGCGCGCTGCACCTACGGCGAGACCACGCGAGTCGCGGGACTCATGCGCGAGTTCCCGCGGATTCCAGCAATCGCGCTCCTGTCGACGGCAGAGCCTGCAGCCTCACATGCTGTTCTCTCACTCGGCCGCAGTGGCGTCCGCACGTTGGTCGACGTGCGCGCGCCTGACGGTTGGCGCGCACTGCGCACAGCACTCGCCGACAGCTCGACGATCGAGATCGGCCGCGTGGCGCTCGACGTGCTCGCCGTCGATCTGGCGGGCACTCCCCCCGGGTGCTGGGAGTTCTTCGACATCCTATTCTCCACGATCCCGGCGATAGCGACGGTCCGGGCACTGGCCGGCCGGCTGCAGCTGACCGCGTCAGGGCTCGCCAGCCGCTTGCACCGCGCCGGGCTCCCGCCCGCGCGCCGCTACCTCACCCTTTCGCGTCTCGCCCGCGCGGCCCGATTGCTCGAGAATCCCGGACTCTCCATCGCCAACGTCGCGAATCGCATGGAGTACTCCTCGCCCCAGGCCTTCGGCCGTCACTCGGCGTGATCTTCGGGATCTCGGCCTCGAAATTTCGCCGCGCATTCGACGGCGAGCGCATGCTCGAGCTCTTTCGCCAGGAGCTCGTGCTGCCGTACGCGCACGCGCTACGGCGATTCGACCCGGGCTAGATCCCTGGGGCCGCGCAGCACGTGGACCGTCGCGTCGGGTGCGTGAATGCGTATCGCCTCGAAAATCGGATCCGCGCGGTAGCTCAGCAGCCATCGCCAGAAATCCCAGCGCTCGCGGGATCGCAAGCGCGCGCGCCAGGCGCAGCGAATGATCGAGAAATTGAGGAAAATGACCGTGTCCGCCGCGCGTAGCCGGACCTCGACGGCGTCATATGGCCCCAAGTCGCCGTCCATGATCCATGTCGCCTGCTCGATGAGCGTCGCCTGGATCCGCCGCCACTCATCGATCGGCGTCGGGACAAGCCCAGGTCGCCAGAAGATCTTGTCCAATTCGATCACCGGCAGTCCGGTGATGTCGCCGAGGCGCCGAGCGAGCGTCGACTTCCCGGACGCCCCGGGACCGAGTATGACGCAGCGTTTCAGAGGCGTTTGATGATATCGGCCGCGCGAGTAAGCGAGAGGACCGCGAGCCCGCTGGCCTCGATGGCTTCGCGCCCACCCTCCTCGCGATCGACGAGCGCCAGCACGCCGGAGATCCGCCCGCCGGCGCTCTTGACGGCGTCGGCCGCGCGCAGCGCCGAGCCGCCGGTCGTGATCACGTCCTCGACGATGACGACGCGATCGCCTTCCTGATAGGGCCCTTCGATGAGCTTCCCAGTCCCGTGCGTTTTCGCCTCCTTCCGCACGGTGAACGCCCGCACGAGCGGCCCGGCGCCGGGCAACGCACTGGCGAACGCGATCGCGTACGAGATGGGATCGGCGCCAAGGGTGAGGCCGCCCGCCGAGTCGACTGCCCATTTGGCCCCGCGAATGGCGCCGAGGGCAAGGGGCCCGATGAGCGCGAGCCCGTCGGGACTCATCGTCGTGAGCCGCGCGTCGATGTAGAGCGTCGAGCGCTTGCCGGACGACAGCGTGAAGTCGCCGCGTCGCGCGGACCGTCGCGCGAGCAGATTGAGGAGTGTATCATGCTGTCCGAACATAGCGCCGCAGACTAATAGATCTTGCGAGATCTTTCATGCGTGCTCCCGTCCGATTCTCGTCCGTCGCACTCGCCGCGGTTGCGGTGTTCGCTTTCACGGCGCTCTACGTCTCCGACCGCGAGCTCGCGCGGTCGCCGGCGATGGCGCCGCTGCGCTACGGACTGTGGGCCGTCGGCGCCGCCACGCTCATCGCGCTGACACTGGCGCTCGTGCACGAGCGCCGCCTGACGCGGCGCGTGGCCGAGCGGTCGGCCGAGCTCGAGCGGCTCTCGGCCGAGTTGTTGAGAGCGAACCGCGCGAAGAGCGAGTTCCTGGCGAACGTGTCGCACGAGCTGCGCACGCCGCTCAATGCGATCGTCGGGTTCGTCGATCTCTTGCGCGATGGCGTGTACGGCGAGCTGCAGCCGCGCCAGGTGGGGCCAGTTCAGCGCATCGAGGCCTCCGCGATGCATCTGCGCCATCTCGTGGATCAAGTGCTCGATCTGGCGAAGATGACGGCGGGGCGCATGGAGGTGCATACCGAGAGCATCGACCTCCGCCCGTTCGTACTCGACGGCGCGACGGAGGTCGAGCCGCTGGCGAGTGAGCGCGGCCTGACGTTGTCGATGGCGATCCCGGCGTTGCTCCCACGTTTGCGCACGGACCCTTCGCACCTCCGTCAGGTGCTGATGAACCTCCTCAGCAACGCCGTCAAGTACACGACTGAGGGCGGGATCGTCGTCCGCGGTCGTGTCGTGTCGGGCGATGAGGCGGTCCCACCCGGGCTGCCGCCCGACGGCTACTGGCTCGCGCTGTCGGTGAGCGACACCGGCATTGGCATCGCCCCTGACGACCGCGAGCGGATCTTCGACGAGTTCGAGCAAGTCAACGCCGGGCCACGCGGCGACTCCGTGCGCCGCGGCACGGGGCTCGGCCTCTCCATCTCGCGCCGGCTGGCGCGGCTGCTCGGCGGCGAGATCACGGTCGAGTCCGAGCTCGGGCGCGGGTCGACGTTCACAGTCTGGCTGCCCGTGGATCCGGTCGACGCGAAAAACGCGATACTGCGGGCGTCGGGCCAGGTCGCCGCGATCGGCGAGTTGACTACTACCGCTTCCGCTAACGCTTCATCCCGAAGAGGCCTTTGACCTTGCCGAGGAGCCCGGCATCGGCCTGCTGTGCAAGCAACGCATCGCGCAGGGCCGCCGCAAACGAGACGACGTCGGGATAGCGCCCGCCCGGCTGCTTGGTGAGGGCCTTGGCGATGACCGCCTCGACGGCGGGCGGGAACACCAACCCGGCCTTGGCCTTGTTCAGCGGGATGGGAGGCTGCGTGAGGAGCTGTGTGAACATCTCGCGCGGACTGCGTGCGGTGAACGGGAGCGCACCCGTCAGCAGAAAGTACGCGATCGTCGCCAAGCTGTACTGATCGGCCGCGGGCGTGACGATCTCGCCCGAGAGCGCTTCCGGCGCGACGTACATGAGGGTGCCGACGAAGAATCCGGCACGCGTGAGCCGCTCGTCGGTAGCCGGATCGGTATCAGTCGCAATCCCGAAGTCGAGCAATTTCACCAGATTCGTGGTGGGATCGAACATCACATTCTCGGGCTTGAGATCGCGATGCACGATCCCAGCCGCGTGCGCCGCCCCGACGGCGCCCGCGATTTGCGTCACAACCTCGGCAACCTGCGCGGGCGGGAGGGGCGCGTTCTTCTTCGCGAACTTCTCCAAGAGCTCGCCACCCGCCCACTCGATGGCGAGAAAATGCGTCGCGTCGGCCCCCTGGCCGATCTCGATCGTGCGGACGACGTTGGGATGCTGGACGCGCGTGCCATACCGCGCCTCGCGCAAGAACCGCTCGACGGCGGTCTTGTCCTGCCGCAACTTTTCGCGCAGCACCTTGAGCGCGACGCTGCCATGTTGCGGGTGCTCGGCGCGATACACGGTCGACGTGCCGCCTTCGCCAACGAGGGCGCGGATCGTGTATCCGCCCATCGTTTCTCCGACCAGGCGCTCGCGCGTCACGAGGCGAAGGTAATCTTCTCACAGATGCGGGCGCAACTACTACCTCGATCGTTGATCGCGTTGGCGACCCTGGCCTGCGCGAGCGCCCACACCCGCGCGCACGCCAGGGACGCGTCGTCGCCGCCAGACGCCACCCGGACCGCATACGAGCAATACGGTATAATCGTGTTGCCGTATGGGGCCGTGGGCCGGTTCTTCTTTCTAGCCGGCGCGACGCCTGACTCGACCAAGGTGCTCTTGCTCGTGGCCGCTGTGCCGTCCGACGGGCTCGACCTGGAGCTCGTGCGCGGCGGCGCCATCGTCCATCGGTTCCGTATGATGTACCCTGGCAGATTCCAACAAGTGATCAGGCTCGCGCCGGGCGTGTACGACCTCACCTCGGGGCCGTACGCTCAGTCGGTCGTAGTGCCTCGCCTGGGACGCACCTCGCTCGCGCAGCCGATTCCGATGAACGCCGCCGCGATTATCGGACGCGACACGGCCATCGACGTGTACCTGGAGGCCTATGGCGCCTCGGACGCACCGGTCACGCTCTGCGTGCCAGGTTGGTGCGACACGCTCACGCTCTATCGCAACGGCGACGTGTCCGGCGCCACGATTCAGGTGCCGCTCGCACGGCTGGCGCCCGGAGTAACGGCACTCGTCTTCGCGCGTGGATGGGACAGAGCTAAGTCGTCGGTGTTCGTTGGCTTCTCGTACCCGATCGAACCCTCGTTCGACCGAGCGCTCGATGCGCTTCGATATCTCGCGCCGCCCGAGCGGCTCGATTCGTTGCGGAAGGTGCCACCCGACCAGAGGCCGCAGGCGTGGGCCACGTTCATTGCCCAATACGGACCGCGACTTCCGGAGTATTTCGACCGGGTGCGCGAGGCGAACAAGCGATACAGCGAGAGGGACACCCCGGGTTGGGAGACGGACCGCGGCCGCGCCTACGTTCAACTCGGCGATCCCGATCAAGTGTTCGTGGAGTCCGACATCGAGATCTGGGTTTACACGCGGTACTTCGGGCGCCTCAAGTTCGACCACCGGCGGCTCATGCCCGAGAGTCGCGAGATGCTGGAGACCCTCATCGCGCGGGCTCGCTCCGCTCGATGACATTCGCGCGCGAGCTCACTCGCAAGGCGCTGCACCTGATGTTCGCCGCCGTGCCGATCGCGCTCACGGCCGGCGTCCAACCGTCCTACGTGCTCGCGATCCTGATGGTGATGCTGCTCGTGGCCGTGGCGCTCGAAATGACGCGGGGTCGGGTCGCCGCGGTTGGGACTATGTTCACGCGCGCCGTCGGCCCACTGCTGCGCGAGAAAGAGAACGGGCAGTGGACCGGTGCCACTTGGCTCATTCTGGTCTGTCTCGTGGCGGTATGGGTCCTGCCAATGCGGGGGGCGATCGCGGTGACGTGGGCCGCGGCCGTCGGCGACGCCAGCGCCGCGCTCGTCGGCATCCCCCTTGGTGGGCGCCTCATCCCTAATGTCGGACGTGGCAAGTCGGTCGAGGGCAGCGCGGCGTGTTTCCTGGTGACCTTCGTCGGCGCCTACGAGCTCGCGGGGCTGAGTTTGAGGCTCGCGCTTGTGCTGGCCGCGGCCGCGACAGCGGCCGAGTGGCCCCGGTCGGCCATTGATGACAACGTCCGGGTGGGGGCGGCGGCGACCGCCGTGTTGATCATCGCTGGCATCATCGGACCTTAAGTTTCGCCCGACATGGCTGAAGTCAAACTCCCCAAAGCGCCACGGCTGTTCCTCGTCGACGGATACGCGCTCATCTATCGCGCGTTCTACGCGCTGCTCTCGCGTCCGCTGACCACGAAGCGCGGCGAGAACACGTCTGCGGCGTGGGGTATCGCGACTTTCTTGAAGCTCCTCCGCGCCAATCACTCGCTGGAGTACCTGGGCTGGGTACTCGATTCGGGCCTCTCGTTCCGGCACGAGCAGTACGCGGCATACAAGGCCACACGGCAGAAGCTGAGCGAGGAGCTCCAATCGGACTTCGATCGCGGCATGGAGCGGATAGCGGCGCTGCTCGAGGCCAACCGCGTTCCCGTGATCACGTGCCACGGGTACGAGGCCGACGATGTCATCGGCACGCTCGCCCGGCAGGGCGTCGAGCAGGGGCTCTCGGTCGTGATCGTCTCGGGCGACAAGGACTTTCAACAGCTCGTCCGCCCCGGCATCTGGTTACTCAACCCCGGCCGCGGGGGGCCGGCCGATATCAAAGAGCACTGGGTCGGCGTCGAGAACGCCGACGAGCGACTCGGCGTGCCGCCGTCGCTCGTCACCGACTACTTCTCGATGGTCGGCGACAGCTCGGACAACATTCCCGGCGTCCCGGGGATTGGTGACAAGACGGCGGCCGAGCTGGTGCGCACTTACGGACCGCTCGAATCCATCCTCGATCACGCGGCCGAGATCACGAAGAAACGGCCGCGGGAGGCGCTGCTCCAGTATCACGACCAGGCGCGGCTCTCGAAGCGGCTGGTGACCATACACGACGACGTGCCGGTGACGCTCGATATCGAGTCGCTGGCGTTGCAGGAGCCGGATCGAGACCGTCTGCGTCAGCTCTACGTCGAGCTCGAGTTCAACACGCTGGTCAAGGAACTGGGGCCAACGAGCTCCACGTCCACACCGACTGTGGTGGAGACCGAGCGGGCGCCGGTGCATCCGACGCTCTACGTGACGGTCGAGACCGACGAAGCCGTCAAGAACATCGTAGCCGAGGTGCGCCAAGCGGGATCGTTCACCTTCGGCGTCGCGACGGTGACCGAGCCCGACGCGCCGATTCAGGACGATCCGCTCCGGTCGACGATCGTGGGGATCGCGATCTCGCTCGAGCCTCATACGGCGTACTACCTGCCGTTGGGCCACCGCGACTGGCGTTCAGATGGCACCCAGCTGGTGGTCACCGGAACGAGCATAGCGGCGAAGGCCTTGTCAGTCGCGACCGAGTCTCCACGCAACTTGCCGCCGTCGGCCTTGGAGTTGCTCCGCCCGTTGTTCGAGGACGCGAGCGTGCGGAAGTCGGCGTACGACGCCAAGCGCCAACTGCTGGTGCTCCGGCGCGCCGGGATCGAGCTGCGTGGTGTCGACTTCGACCCGATGATCGCGAGCTACGTGCTCGATCCGGGCCGGCGGTCGCACTCGCTCGACCAGTTGGCGCTCGAGTTCCTGGACTTTACGCGGACGACGTACGAGGACCTGTGCGGGAAGGGCAAGAACGCGATCCCGTTCGATCAGGTCCCGATCGCGTGTGCGCGGGACTATTCGGGTGCCGACGTCGACGTCGCCGGGCGTCTCCGGGCGAAGTTCGAGCCGCTGCTCGAGGAGTTGGCGCTCGCGCCGTTGTTCAATGACATCGAGATCCCGTTGAGCAGAGTGCTGGCCGAGATGGAATGGGCCGGCATTATGATAGACGTTGGTCGGCTGCGCGCGATGAAGGAGGAGTTTCGCGCGGAGCGTGAGCGGGTCGAGGAGGCGATCTACGCCGAGGCGGGCGAGCGGTTCAACATCAACTCGAACCCGCAGCTTCGCACGATCCTGTTCGACAAGCTGAAGCTGACGGTCCGCAAGAAGACAGCGACCGGCGCGTCGACGGACGCGAGTGTCTTGCAGGAATTGGCGGACGAGGGGGAGGTGCTGCCGGTCTTACTGCTCTCGTATCGCGAGCTGTTCAAGCTCGAGGGCACGTATCTCGACGCGCTGCCGCTCATGGTGCATCCCGACAACGGCCGGGTGCATACATCGTTCAGCCAGACCGTCGCCGCTACCGGCCGGTTGTCGTCGAACGATCCGAACTTGCAGAACATTCCCATTCGCGGGGAGCTCGGCCGACAGATCCGCCGTGCTTTTGTCCCGCGACCCGGGTCGTTGCTGATCTCGGCCGACTATTCGCAGATCGAGCTGAGGCTTCTCGCGCATCTGTCGCATGATCCGGCGTTTGTGGAGGCGTTCAAGGCCGGCGGCGATATCCATCGACAGACCGCGTCGATCCTGTTCGACGTCCCGCTCGATCTGGTGTCGCCCGTCATGCGCTCGCGCGCCAAGACGGTCAACTTTGCGACCATCTATGGCCAGGGGCCGCACGCGCTCTCCCGGCAACTCAAGATCGAGCACGCCGAGGCGAAGGCGTTCATTGCGCGGTATTTCGAGCGATTTGGCGGCATCCGCGCCTATCTCGATACCACCATCGAGCAGGCCCGGTCTCAGGGCTACGTGCAAACGATCTTTGGGCGGCGGCGGTACATTCCCGAGTTGCGTGATCGGAACTACAATATTCGGGCGTTCGGCGAGCGGGCGGCGCAGAACTCGCCGATCCAGGGATCCGCGGCTGACCTCATCAAGATCGCGATGATTCACATCGATCGGCGGCTGCGGGCCGAGCATCCGGAAGCCAGAATGCTGCTTCAGGTGCATGACGAGTTGGTGTTCGAGGTTCCCGAGCGCGAGCTCGAACCCGTCGAGGGGCTCGTGCGCCACGAGATGGAGCACGCGGCCGAGTTGAGCGTTCCGCTGGTCGTCGACATTGGCGTTGGGCACGATTGGTTGGAGACCAAAGAATGATCTCGGCGCTCGCGCCTTCGGCGCGAAGCGGTGCACCTCTAGCACGCAAGCGCGCAGCCGCGACGACCTTGGCCCGCTCGGGTCTCTGGAGTGCGATAGCAGCGCGAAGCGCTGCATCGTGCATTCTTGTCGCTCTGCTAGCGACGGGATGCGAGAAGCGGGCGTCAGCACCGCCGAATCAACAGGCCGGAGGGTCGAGCGCAGCACAGAATGGCCCGGCACTCACGTGGGATGACGCAAGCGCTGGCCCGGTGCTGTTCGTTGCGGGAAGCAACGAGACCGAAGCCGCGATCATCTACCCACACTTCACCGACAGCACGCTGGGCACAGTGTCCACACTGGACACCGCCGGCATCAGTCGCGGCAAAGCCGACCTGTTCGCCCGCGGTGGCCTCATTGGCACGGCGGTAATCGTGCCCAAGACCGCAGGCGTACTGGGCGGCGAATGCACAGCGTGGCCAACGGCCCGCGTGCGCTCACTCGACCGCGCGACTGGCGGCGTCCCCGGACCATGGACGGTCGGCTTCGTGACGGCCCACGCGACCGCGGTCACGATGGACTCCATCCCCATGCTCTCACCAGCCGACTCCGCAAGCCGCACACGAGATGTCGCACGCATCGCGTCATCGCTCCCGAACGACACAGCGGCCGCTTTTCGCGGACTCCCATTCGAAGTCCAGCGCGCCGGCCGATTCTCGATCGCGCCCGGGACCGACGGTATCGTCGCGGTGCTGGCTCGTCACGTCAACGAAGAAGCGAACCCGCGCGAAGAGCACATCTTCCTGATCGCCGAGCGCGATAGCACGCGTCCACCATTGGCCTGGGTCGCCGCCTACTCCGAGCGCGAGTCAGGCGCTGAGGATGACCTCGAGACGAACGAGGTACTCGCCACACTCAGACTCGGCCCAGGCCGCACGCCAACGATCGTGTTGAGTCGCGACTACGGCGACGGCGGCGTGTACTCGCTAATCGAGCGCGCGGCCCCGGGTCAATGGCGGCTACGCTGGAGTAGCGCGTACACGGGTTGCTGACGCCTCGCGGGCGCCGCGCCTACGACGTGACCCGCGCGAACTGCAACGCCCGTCCGTCGACATTCCAGAACGGCAGACCGGATGACGATTGGACGTCTCCGAAGAGCGCGTTGCCGTTATTGACCTGTCCCTGAAAGAACACCTCGTCGCCGCCCGAATCCGTCGCCGTGAACTGGAAGGTCACGTGACACGAGCCAATCGGCGCCACAGGGAAGCACCCCATCGACCCGTCGAGTCCCGCGCGTCCGTGGACCTGGAGTGTGACCGACGGTCGGTCGCCGATGTAGTCGAGTACCGCGCTGCCGGTGAGGGTATCGTTCACCTGTGTCAGCGTGACCCGCATGTCTTTGACGCCCGTTGGCAGACTGGCAGTCGTTGCCTGCCAAGTACCGGTGAGCGGATCCCGTTGGGGCGATGTGCTCGAAGAGCACGCGATGGCGACGACCAGCGGTAACACGAGAGCACCACGCATTGCGCATTCCTCCGTTCGTACGATGAGAGACCATCGCGAACGGCCACCAGGTCACTTGTGGGATAGTGACACAAGGTGCGCGCGAAAGAGCTTGAGCGTCGGCGGTGGCGTCGCGACCGCGAACGGGAATCCGGGCGATACGCCGAGCGCCTGGATATCGACAGTGTTCGAATCCTCTTTGTCGAACCCACCCTCGAGCAGCAGATGTGCGCCGGAGGTGTCGGTGACCGTCAGGACGATGGGAAAGAGGAGCGCGCACGGCGGGCAGGCGTGCCCGGGCTGGCAACAGGGCGGCCAGATGACATTGAGCCCTTGAGCGGTCAGCCGATCAGCGCCAATGTTGCCCGTGCCCTCGACCCTGCCCGTATCGTTCTGCGTGAGATTGAGCACGATTTCTTGCTGCAACGTATCCGTCGCCGACCACATCCCTTTCATGGATGGCCCGGGCCGCCGGGTGTTATCGACACCGGTCGACGAGGAGCAAGCGACGCATGCAATGGCCAGCGCAATGGATACTGAGCGCATCGGCACCCTCCATCTAGGCAGACCCGCGCGCCTGAGTCCTCGTCACGGGCGCCGCCGTGCAGGCCAGTTTAAGCCAGCGCCGGAAATACGAGTCGGCGAGGAGATATGGCAGGGCGTACGCGATGATCCAGAGCGCGATCTGGGAGTCGAGCAGTCGCACGCGCGCCCAGGCCGGGACGCCGAGGAGGATCAGCATCAAGCTGAGTGCAGTCACAAGCAACAGCAGGCCCGTGAACTTGAGCTCATAGCGCACACGCCACGGGTCACCGGCGTTCGCCCCGATCGTGACCCGGCCCGACGAGATGAACATGAAGAATTTGGGACTGCCTTTCGCCAATCCCCAGGCGGGAGGCATCCGGAATCGGAATCCACCGATCAAGGAGTGATCGACGCGGGCGCCGAGCGCGGCCAGCTCGTGCCCAACGTGAAACAGGATCTCCCGCGTCTGGCGGGCCGTCGGCTGCGGCTCGAGTGGGAGCGATCGAATCACTTGCCGAGCGCCGCCGGCGCCGCGTGGCGGCCGCCGAATGCGGCGAGTGCCACGAGCGTCAGGAGATAGGGAAGTCCAAGGAAGAGCTGATACGGCGCGGCCCAACCCATGGCCTGGAATAGAAACTGGAGTGCGGACGCGGCGCCGAAGAGTAGCGCGCCGATGGCAGCGCCCACTGGGTGCCAGCGGCCGAGTGCGACGACGGCGATCGCGATGAATCCGCGACCTGCCGACATGCCCTCGGCGAACGTCCCCACCTGGGATAGCACCAGCGTTCCCCCGGCTAGTCCTCCCATCACGCCTCCAAACAGCACGGCGGCGAGTTGCACACGACGCGGGTCGATACCGGCCGCTCGTGCGGCTTCCGGGTTTTCTCCAACGGCTCGGAGCGCGAGGCCCATTCGGGTTCGGTACATCGCCCACCAGAGAACGGGCACAATGATGTACACGAGATAGGTGATGGCGGGCTGGACAAATACCGCGGTCCCTATCAGCGGGATTCGGCTCAGCCCAGGGATAGCGGTGGCGTGTTGCGTGCTCGCGCGCAGCGCGGCACCGGTCGCGCCGAAGGCGCGCCGGTACAACGTGCCAGTGAGCCCAAGCCCGAACAGTGTCACCGCGGTCCCAGTGATGATCTGATCCGCGCGAAGCCAGATGGCGAACACGGCGAAGAGCGCCGCCACGACTGCACCGGCCAACGCCGACGCAAAGAACCCGGCGTAGACGCCGACGGTAATCGATCCAACGAGCCCCGCGAACGCCCCGGAGATGATGATCCCTTCGAGCCCGACGTTAATGACGCCGGCGGACTCGCCGACGGTCTCGCCGAGCGCGGCGAGCGCGAGGGGGGTGGCGGTGCGGACGGTCGCTGCGAGGAAGTCAGGCAGTCCGTTCACGCGATCTTGGAATTAAGAAGACGAGAATCAGCGTGGCCTCGACGACTGACACGACCACGGATGGCACGCCGGCATCGCGCTGCATGGCGGCGGCGCCGGCTTCGAGTGCGCCGAACAGGATGCCGCTCGCGATGATGGCATACGGCTCGAGTCCGGCGAGCAGCGCGACCGCGATGGCGGTGTAGCCGTAGCCAGGGGATATGTCCTCGTAGAGCGCGTGGGTGACGCCGGTGACCTCGATGGCCCCGGCCAATCCCGCGAGCGCGCCGCTCACGAGGAAGGCTCGCGTGGCTGTTCGGTCAACATCGATCCGTCCGGCGCTCGCCGCCGCGAATGGGTTGGCCCCCGTGGCCCTGAGCCGAAATCCCGGGGCAGTTTGGCGTAGCACCCAGCCAGCTGCTATAGCGGCAATTAGCGCCAGTAAAAAGCCAGCATGAAGCCTAGTCGCGAACAGTCGAGGCATATTGAAGCCAACTGACAGCATCGACGTTTGGGGGTAGATATGGGTCGGCTCTTGGAGCGGACCGCGCACGAGCCAGGCGACGCAGTCGAGCGCTAGGAAGTTCAACATGATCGTGCTGATGACTTCGAGCACGCCGAATCGCCGCCGGAGCCAGGCGGCGATGCCGGCCCAGCCAGCGCCGGCGGCGGCGCCTATGATGAGCGCGAAGGGTAGGGAGGTCCAGCCGAGTGAGGCGCCGGTGAGGGTGCCGAGCGCGGCGGTCGCGGTGGCGCCGGCGAGAAATTGGCCCTCGGCGCCGATGTTCCAGACGCTCGCGCGGAATGCGATGGCGACGGCAAGCCCCGTGAGTATGAGCGGTGTCGCGCGGAGCAGTGTGGCGGAGACGATCACGTACGGCGAGCCGAACGATCCGCGCCAGAGTGCGGACAGTGCTGGGCCCGGTGCGTAGCCGGTGGCGGTGACGAGGAGCCCGACCGCCAGGATGGCGACAGTCGGCCGCAGCAGGACATCGCGAATCGTGCTACGAAGCACCGCCGCCGCCCAATTCCGGCATGGCCGTGGCGCGGTAGCGGCGAGTCCAGGTGAGGCGGGCGCCGTCGGTCATGACCACGTGGTAGTCACCGTGGAACCACGGATGCAGCTCTTTGATCGCATCGAGTCGGACGATGGCTGAGCGGGAGATCCGCAAGAATTTGTCGGTGTCGAGCCGTGCGGCGATGGCGCCGATCGCCGAACGCACGGTGTAGCTCTTCCCGCCTGAGTGCAGCCGAACATAGTTGCCCTCGGCCTCGATCCGATCGACGCGGTCGAGCGCGAGCAGGAACGCCTTGGTCGCATCGCGAACCAGGATCCGGACCAGTGGCCGCGCCTTGGGTGTATCCGGCGCGACGAGTCGCTCGCGCGCCCGTTCGAGCGCCTCGCGGAATCGCGCCGCGGTCACCGGCTTGAGGAGATAATCGAGCGCGCGCACCTCGAACGCGCGGAGCGCGTGCTCGTCGAACGCGGTCACGAAAATCACGTCGGCTGCGCGGTCGCGTCCCAGCGCATCGACTACGCCGAAGCCATTCGGCGGGGGCATCTGAACATCGAGGAAGACGAGATCTGGGGAGAGCCGCCGAATCGCGTCGATCGCCTCGGTCCCGGTCGCGGCTTCGCCCACGATCTCGACGTCGGTCTCGCCGCTCAGCAGGCGGCGAATCTGGCGGCGCGCGGGCTCTTCGTCGTCGACGATCAGGACGCGCACGGGCGAAACGGGATGGCGATCGCGACCGCGAACCCGAAACCGCCCTGGACTGGGCTCTTGCCCGCGCTAAATCGGTGGGCGTCGCCATAGAGCAACCGAAGCCGGTCGGCCGTCGACCTCAACCCCACACCTCCGCCCTTTTGTTCCCAAGTGCCACCAGGTCCGTCGTCGAGCACATCGATCGTCAGCCGGTCGCCCTCGCGCCGTGCGCGGACATCGATGTGGCCCTGGCCAAGCAACGAGACGTTCCCGTGGCGCACGGCGTTCTCGACGAGTGGCTGCAAGATCAGCGAAGGCACGAGCGCGTCCGCAGCCGCAGGCTCGACGTCCACGGCGACCGAAAGCTTGTCGCCGAACCGGGCGTGCATGAGGGCGGTGTAGTGCGACAGCGCCTCGAGCTCCGCGCGCAGGGGGACCTCTTGCGTGTGTACGGTCTTGAGCGACAGCCGGAGCAGCTCGGAGAGCTCCGCGATCATCGCATCCGCGGCGACGGGGTCCTCGTACATTGTGGCCGAGATCGTGTTCAGCGCGTTGAACAGAAAATGCGGCTGGAGCTGCAGCCGAAGATTCCGAAGCTCGGCCTGGGCGAGCGAAAGCTCCCGATCGCGGAGCGTCCGATAGTACCGAACTGCGGCCACGACGCCTTGGATGATCAAATAGAAGATGGCGTCGTTCGGGAGCTCCATGAGGTACCGGAGCGGCATGGACCCGTAGTCGTAGGGCCCGAGCCCGACGAGCGGCGACAGCACCAACCGGACGCCCCAGTTGAGCGAGGTATGGACGACGGAGAATGCCACGAGCGTCGCCACGTGCACGGGCAGCGTCCGACGCCAGTTCGCGCGACTGACCGGCGCGTACCAGCCGACTGTTGCGATGGCCGCCACGAGGGGGACGCAGTAGATCGCGCCGGGCAGCTCCTCGATCATCTTGATCCTGAGCGTCCCCTCGTGACCGCGGGTCAGATCATCGAGATACCGGTACCAGAAGAGCAGGCACGAGACGAGGACGCCGCCCCCCAACGCCGCGGCCCACAGCGAGGGCTCGCGATAGGTGCGCCACCAATCGGATCGGTTCGCCACGCCCTACAATCTAGTGGCGCGCGTTAGTCTCGCTTGAGATAGGTCAGCAGGACGACCCCGTCGGATCCCAACCGTGTCACGTTGCTGAGGCGCCAGTCGTAAGGTTTGGTGAGCCCGGCAAAGAGCAACTTGCCGGTGCCGAGCGCGGTCGGGTAGACCATCAACCGCAGCTCGTCGACTAGCCCGCGCTCGGTCAACGCACGGACGAGCATGCCGCTGCCGGCGACGAGGAGGTCGCCTCCCGACGCTTCTTTGAGCCGAGGGACGTCGCCCAACCGAACGACAGTCGTGTTGTTCCACGTCGGCGCGCTGAGCGTCGTGGACACCACGTACTTGGGCATGCTGTTCATCTTGTCCGAAAACCCGGCTTCGTCGCGCGGCATAGATGGCCACGCTTTCGCGAACCCTTCGTAGGTGACACGGCCAATCAGCAGGCCGCCCGCCGCGAGGGTTTCGTCGAGTTTCATCTTGTTGCCCTCGGCGCCGCTTTGGAACCGAAAGGCCCACCCACCGAGTGGGAACGAGGGTTCGCCGCCACCAGGCGCTTCCATCACGCCATCGATCGTGACGAATTCAGAGACAATGATTTTTCTCATATCGCTGAATTACTAGCGGGGGAGACCGAGCATCGCTCTCCCTACGGTGTCACGATCGAACGGTTCTAACATCTCTCGGACGTTTCGCTGCGCGAGCACCAACACGCGATCCGCGAGGGCGAGCACTTCATCGAGGTCGCTCGAGTAGAGCACGATCGCCGAGCCGGCATCGCGGGCGGCGAGCAATCGGTCGCGGATCGCGGCCGACGCTTGGATGTCGAGGCCCCGTGTCGGATTGAGCGCCACCAGTGCGGTCGCTCCGACTTCGCGAGCGAGGACGAGCCGCTGCTGATTGCCACCGGAGAGCGTGCGCGCGCTCGCGTCGGGTCCCGCCGCCGTGATGGCGTAGCGTGTCAGCAGCCCTGCGGTCTCTTGCCGCTCGACCGCCCAACGCACGCGACCATGTCGTCGTTCGGCGCCGCGCAGGTAGATGTTCTCGTAAAGCGGAAAGTCTTCAATCAGCGCATCGCGCACGCGATCTTCCGGCACGAACCCGAGTCCCAAGGGTGCCTCGAGGGTGCCGGCCGCAACGCGCCGGCGCCCGGCGATGGCTTGGAGCAGCGGGACCTGTCCTTCGCCCTCGACCGCCGCTATCCCAACGATCTCGCCGGCGTGGACAGCGAACGTGGCATCGTGTACGCGAAGCACCCCTCTCGAATCGACGATGTCGATTTTGTCGGCACGAATAACCGCGGCCCCTGGTGCGACGCGCTTCGTTGCCCGTGTGGCGTTCGGTGGCGATGTGCCGAGCATGGCCGTGGCTAGTGACTCCTCGGTCGCCGACCGAGCCGGCATTGTGGCAACTGTGCGACCCTGGCGCAACACTGTCACGTTGTCGGCAACCCCGAGTGCGTCTCGGAGCTTGTGGGTGATCAGCACGACCGTACGTCCGGCATCCGCGATCCGCCGGAGCCAGGCCAGGAGTTGCGCGGCTTCGGCCGGCGCGAGCACCGCGGTCGGCTCGTCGAGGATGAGGATGTGAGCCGCGCGAGCGAGGGCTTTGAAGATCTCGACGCGTTGTTGGCCTGAGATCGAGAGCTCGCTCACTCGTACGGTGGGATCGATTTCGAGCCCGATTTCCTCACCGAGCTGGCGCACCAGGCGAGCAGCCGACGCGTCGCTGTAGCGCCAGTCACGCGCCGTCGTACCAACTGCTCTTACAAGAGCGACGTTCTCGGCGACTGTCATGCGGTCGACCAGCGCGTAGTGCTGCTGCACCATCCCGATGCCTGCGGCGAGTGCATCGGCTGGCGATCCGAATCGCCGTTCGCCGCCATCGACCACGATCGCGCCACTATCGGGTCGGAGCATCCCGAACGCGATGCGCATCAGTGTCGTCTTGCCGGCGCCGTTCTCGCCGAGGAGGGCATGCACAGTGCCGCGCTCGACCGTGAGCTCTGTATGGTCGAGTGCCACGACTGAGCCGAAGCGCTTGGTGATATCGCGCAGCTCTAACGCGATCACAGGCTCGTCGGGGCGTCGACGAATGTCCAGGGGATGCCGTCGGCCTTCGCGATGTATTCCGCGAGCGCGCGGACGCCCAGCGTCTCGGTCGCGTAGTGGCCCGCGTAGATGATGACGACTCCGCGCTCGGGCGCCTCGACCGCTGTCCAATGTGGCCCTTCACCAACGATGAGTGTGTCGACTTCGAGGTCGGTCGCCTCGCTCAGCGTATCGGCCGACGCCCCGGCGCCGGTGCAGATAGCCCAGCGTCTTGTGATGCGCCCTGAGGCGATGGCGCTCGTGCGCACATCGCCCCCCCATTGTCGAGCAAACTCGCGCGCTGCGTCGACGATTTGCGCCGTCGGCCGCGAGATCTCGCCGCGGACGCCGATCCCGACTGATTCGTACTGAGCGAACTCCGCATTCGGTGCGAGGTCGAGCGCGCGGGCCAGCAGCACGTTGTTGCCGAGCGTCGGATGCCGGTCGAGCGGGAGGTGGGCGGAGTAAACCGCGATATCATGCTCGAGCAGGAGCCGTAGGCGTCGGTATTGAGTACCCACGATCCGTTGTGGGCCGCCCCAGAAGAGCCCATGATGGACCACGAGGAAATTCGCGTCGGCCGCGATGGCGCCCTCGATGGTACGCAGAGAGGCGTCGACCGCCGCCGCGATTTTGCGGATAGGGCCGCGATTCGATACCTGAAGCCCATTGAGGGCATTCGGGTAGTCGGGGACACTCGACACGCTAAGGAGCTCATCGAGGTACCCGGCGATCTGAGCGGATGAAAGTCCGGCCATAGGCCGGAAGCTACGATATCGATTGGCGATCAGCGCTCTCCGGAGAGTGGCACCGCCCAGCGTGGCCGATAAAGGAGTCGTTGAACAGAGCTCGGCTGCGCTGAGCTCTACGCGCCGGAAGTTACTGGACCGCGTGACCCGCGACGAGCAGCTTCTGCACCGAGTCGATCGCGACGAGCGCACGATCGGGGATCCGCGACGTGAGCTGGGAATTGAGCACCAGCCTCACGACATCGTCCTTCGCCCCATACGTGATGGGGCGCGAGATGAACAGCCCATTTTTCACCTCGGTCGCGATCATAAGGAGCGCATGCGGCAAGTCGATCACGACGCTGCCCAGCGTCACGTTCGGCGCCAACGCATTCTGGTCCGAGTTCGCGCCGATGATGTAAACGTCCTTCGATTCCTTCACAGCCTGGAACACGCCGAGTCCAGCGGCATCGGCATTCTGGAAAATGACGTCAGCGCCTTGCCCGATCTGCGCCAGCGCCTGCTCGCGCCCCGCGCTCACGTCTTCCCAGTTGCCGATATATGACGTCAGCACTTTGACGTTCGAGTTGATCGCCTTCGCCCCTTGGGCGAACGCATCGAAGCTGGTCTTGACCGGCGGAAGCTCAGTCCCCCCGATCACGCCGATCGTATTGCTCCGCGTGATGGCGCCAGCGGCTATCCCAGCCAAGTACGCCCCGTCCTGAAACGCGAAGTTGATCCCGGCGAAGTTCGGACCGTTCCGATCGCCGGACGTGACGATAAAGACCGTCTGCGGAAAGTCGGCCGCGACCCGTTCCGCCGCATCCTGAAATTCGAACCCATGGCCGATGACGAGCGCATAGCCCTGCGTCGCGTACTGCCGAAAATTCTCCTCGAACTCCGCCGGCGTCTTCGTCTGAACGTTGCTGATCTCAGCGCCGAGGCTATCTCGTATTCTGAGCAGCCCGTTATAGGCGCCGGCGTTCCACGCCTGATCGGATATCGGCCCCGGCGTCAGCAGCGCAACTTTGAACGGCCCCGCCTTGGCGTCGGCAGCACGCTCGGACGCGAGCTTATGCGAATGCGCTTCTGGCGCCTCCCCGCAGGCCAGCGCCAGGATGGCGCCAGCGATAGCGACAGTAAGCCGCGCGGCCCCCGCCGCGCTCATCTAACCACGGCTACGGGCGAGACGGGGAGTGGTTTCGTATCCGTGCGAACGGGATTGGACTTTGTCGCCTCGTCCATGCGCACGGTCCCGTTGATCTTCCCGCCTTCGAGCACGACGATCGACTTCGTGTAGATATCGCCGTTCACGCTCGACGTGCCCTGAATCTCAACACGCTCCGTCGCGTGTACAGTCCCGTCGACTTTCCCGCCGATCACGACCTCTTTCGCGTGCACGTCGCCTTTGATCTCGCCTTGCCGTCCGACGAGCACCTGACGTGCGCCGCGGATGGTCCCTTCGATGGTGCCCTCGACTTTGATCACGCCGCTCGTGTCGATGTCGCCATGGACTTTCATCCCGTAGGCGATGATCGAGAGCGCCGCTTCATTGGGTGCGGCCGCGGACTGCTTCGTGTCGGTCTTATCCGGGGAGTCTTTAGTGAACATGGCCATGGCGGGTTGCTCGTATTAGGAATCGAAAGATCGGCGACCGGTTGACGATCAATCTATCGAGACCGGCACGGAAGTCAGTCCATCGGGTCGGCCGATTTTGACGGCGCGGGCGCCACGGTCGAATCCGTTTTTTCATCCGTCGGCGCGACAGCCGGCGTCGCTGTCGCCTGATCGATATTGCTCCGTGGCGCGCGAACCGATCGCACGTGATGGAGCGTATCGCCGGCCTCTGAGGGAAACGCCGCGGCGGGCGTCGCCGACGCGCCCAACATCCGCTGCACCTGATCATATCGTTTCTGGAGCTCGGCCAGCGACCGCTCGAGCGTATCGAGTCGCGCGGCGTTGTGCTCCATGTTTGAGATGCGATAGGTCAGCATCGGCACGCGTGCGGCCTGGGCGACGACGAGCACGAGGAGCACGGCGGTGATGATGCCGCCGATGCGACTCGCTCGGGACCGGAATAGAAATCGTAGAAGCCGAACTTGCCCCTGGCTCAGGACGAAGGTGCGACTCTGCAGCCCACTCTCGCGCGCGACGTGAATGACCATCTGGCCCGCGTGCGGCGTGTAGATATTGCCGTGTGCTCGCGGGTTGTATTCGCGAGAGGGGTCGGACATTAGCGCGCCTCGTCGGTATCAGCGGGTCCCACAATGCGCTCCAGCACTCGATCGAGATCCTCGCTGGAGTAGAAGCGGATGGAGATGTTGCCGCTTTCCGGTCCGCTCAAATCGACGCGCACGTCCGTCTGAAGATACGTCCTCAGCTGATCCTCGATCTGCCGAACCTGAGGCCCTCGCGCTTCGTTGATGCGCGGCGCATCAGGGTCGCGTACCACTGGCTTGGAGAGATGCTTCAGCTCAGCGACCCTGTGCTTCACGTACTCCTCGATGCCCCGGACGCTAAGTTGTTTCGACATCGCGGTAAGAGCCGCGCTGATTCGCTCGTCTTCTCCAGGGAGCCCGAGAATCGCCCTGCCGTGACCGGCCGAGATGCCCTTATGGCGCATGAAGAGCTGGACCCGTTCGGGCAGGGCGAGCAGTCGGAGGGAGTTGACGATCGTCGTTCGGGCCTTGCCTACAGCCTGGGCGATCTCTTCGTGCGACAGTCGAAACTCGGTCATGAGGCGCTGGTACCCTTCGGCCTCGTCGACTGGGTTGAGGTCCGAACGCTGGAGATTCTCCACGAGCGCTAGGGTTAGCGCCGCCCGATCGTCTAGAGATCGAACAATGGCGCTGATCTGTTGCCAGCCTAGCGCCATTGCGGCTCTGAGCCGCCGCTCTCCAGCAATTAGCTCAAACCCGGCTCCGGCCGGCCGGACGGTGATCGGTTGCAGGAGGCCGTTCTGCGCGAGGCTGTCCTTGAGCTCATCGATCTCCTCGGGCTTGAACTCGGTCCGCGGCTGGAATGGGTTCGGCCGTATGTCAGCGACCGCGATTTCACGGAGGGGAGAGTCAGCCGTCGGCGTGGCCGCGGTCGGCGTACCTGCGGGTGCATCATGGCGACCGAGGAGTGCTTCTAGACCTCGACCGAGTCGCCGCCCTTCCTGTTTCACGTGAAACACTCGCTAGTCGATGTGGGTGGGATAGGGGTGTTGATGGAATAGCGCCCGAGTAGCTCCTTGGCGGCGCTAACATACGACTGGGCGCCCAGGGACCCGACATCGTATTGAATGATGGGCTTACCAAAACTTGGCGCCTCGGCCAATCGGATATTTCGCGGGATGACCGAGTTGAGTACGCGGTCGCCGAAATACTCGCGAGCGTCGACGGCTACCTGACGGGAAAGATTGAGGCGGGTGTCGTACATCGTCAGAAGCACTGCGTCCACGGTGAGCTTCGGGTTGAACGCCTGCTGTACGAGCTCAACCGTACGCATAAGCTGCGACAAACCCTCGAGCGCGTAGTACTCGCACTGGAGAGGAATCAGCAGCGAGTCGGCGGCGACGAGCATGTTGACGGTGATCAGCCCGAGCGACGGTGGGCAGTCGATGAGAATGAAGTCGTAGTCATCTCGGACCGCGTCGATCGCCACGCGCATGGCCGCCTCGCGGTCGTGGCGGTCGACTAGCTCAACCTCCGCGCCCGCGAGATCCGGCGTGGCGGGCAACACATCGAGGTGTCGGAACAGAACCGCCTCGTGGCGCGCTTCGGCAATGGGGGTTCCATTGATAAGCACGTCGTACGTCGTCAGCTGCAGCTGATCGCGGGCTATACCGACGCCGCTCGTCGCATTGGCCTGTGGGTCGCCGTCGACTAGTAGCGTGCGTTGCTCGGCGACCGCGAAGCTGGCGGCGAGATTGATCGCGGTGGTTGTCTTACCTACACCGCCTTTCTGGTTCGCAATCGTGAGAACACGGGCCACGGCTCTCTGTCCTCTCTCCCGGGAATCGGTCGGAAAGATAAGCAGGGCGGGTGTTCCACGTGGAACTACAATGGTTCGGGCAGCTCTACGCCTGGGCGTCGACGGCCGATGCAGCGCACGTAGCCCATGTATTCGCCCCGGTCTGCCTCGAGTGCTCGGATTTCGGCGGCGTTGTCCGGGTACTCCGACTTGTGCCAGTTCAACCATACGAGCCAGCCGTCAGCCATGCTATCGGCGACCTCAACGTCTACGATCCCAGTCTTTGACCAATGGTGCTGCCACCAATCGGCGCTGTGCAGGGCCCAGAAGTCCAACTCCCACCAGTCCCGGAGGTGCGGTGGAATCGACTGGACTTCCTTGATGAGCCCGGCGCCGGCGATTCCGATCTGGCCACCGGGTTTGACGAAGCGAGCGAGATAGCTCAGGTACCTGTCGTCGGTTCCGTAGTATGGGATGCTGTCGATCGAGATAATGGCGTCAAAGAACTCGACAGCGAATGGGAGTGAGCGCGCGTCGGCGTGAATGGGGAAGACACTGCCATCGACGCCTGCGTCGCGAATGCGCACGAGATTCTCGGTCGCGTTGAACCATAGATCGGTGGCCCATACTTGGACGCCGAACTCGCGATGTAGGAAGATCGAAGACGCGGCGCGACCGCAGCCGAGGTCTAGCACCCGCATGCCCGGCTGGAGGTCCATTCGCTCGGACAGCCACTCGGTCACCCAGAGGCTGTTCGCTCCACCGCTGATGCTGGCGCGAATCCACTTGAGGTCGTACTTAGCCGAGCGAGGGAATTTGTGGTTCATTGCTGATAGAGGTTCCGTTATCAGTTCGGCGTTTCCAAGCGCCACAACTCCCCGGACATGAGGTTAGGTCGATTGAATTCCGGCTTTGCCGGAATTCCTGGTTCATTACTGTCTTGCGACTGATACCTGACTGGCGGCATCCAACAGAAGCCGCCAGGCCTCTGCGACGTGGCTCTCGTCGGTGCGGGCATTCCCAATCGCAAGTCGGAGGATCGCTCGGCCACCGAGCTTGGTGTGCGAGAGGTAGACTCGGCCCGTGCAGTTCACCCGATCTAAAATTGCCATGTTGAGCGAATCCGCTGCCTCGGGCGAGGCGTTCGGGGGAGCGTAGCGGAAGCACACGACCGACAGGGGCACGGGTGCGACCACCTGCCAATGAGGTTGAGCCTCGACCCAAGTCGCGAACTTGGCGGCTAGTGCGCAGTGCTGGCGCAATACTGACGCCAAGGCGTCGGATCCGAAGGCTCGCATGACTGCCCACAGCTTGAGCGCCCGAAACCGGTGGCCGAGTTGCACACCGTAGTTCATGAAGTCGACGGCCTCGTCGCCCACTGAGGTGACGAGGTAGTCGGGGACGAGCGCGAACGCGCGCTTGAGGATGTGAGGGTGTCGCGTGTAGAGGGCCGAGCAGTCGACGGGCGTGAAGAGCCACTTGTGCGGGTTCATCACGAGGGAGTCGGCTTGGTCGACGCCAGCCATGATGGGTCGGAGCTCGGGGACCATCGCCGCCACGCCGGCGTATGCGCCATCGACGTGCAGCCACACATCGTGTTGGCGGCAGACCTCGGCGATCGCGGGGACCGGGTCGATGCTCGTGGTGCTCGTGGTGCCGACCGTGGCGACGACGGCGAGTGGGAGCATCCCGCGCGCGCGATCGGCTGCGATCGCATCGGACAACGCGTCGGCGCGCATCCGGTATTCGGCGTCGGAGCGGATGTGGACGACGTTGTCAGCGCCGAGTCCGAGGGCGATCGCGGCTTTGTCTATGGAAGAGTGGGCGTGCTCGGAGCAGTAGACGCGCATCGTCGGCACGTCGGTGCGTCCTGCCATACCGCGCTGACGGATCTCGAGGTCTGGGCGGCGCTCGCGCGCGGCGGCGAGGGCGAGCATCGAGGAGATCGACGCGGTGTCCGTCGTGATACCGAACCAACCTGGCGAGAGGCCGACGAGTTGGCGCAGCCAGTCGAGCGCGAGTTGCTCGAGTTCCGTCGCGGCGGGACTCGTCTTCCACAACATCGCATTGACGTTTAGCGCCGCGGTCAGGAGCTCGGCCAGGATTCCCGGCGCGGAGCCCGTGATCGCGAAGTAGGCGAAGAAGCCCGGGTGGTTCCAATGCGTCATGCCGGGCAGAACGTGTTGCTCGAAGTCCGAGAAGATCTCGGACCACGTTGCCGGTGCTGCGGGAGGAGACGATGGGAGGTGTGAGCGCACCTCACCCGGGGTGACTCGCGAGAGCACGGGATACTGATCGATCTCTCGCAGGTAGCGTGCGATCCAATCGATGACCTCGTGGCCGGCGGCCGCGAATTCGGCCGGAGTGAGGGCGTCGGTCACGCGCGCTCGCCGCCTTCGGGGCCGTAGAAGAACACCCATGCCGCGAAGTCGTCGCTCATGTCCTCGAATCGGTGCTCGCGGTGCGCGGGCACGAAGATCACGTCGCCGGGAGCGAAACTATGGCGACGGTCTCCGTTCACGAACGCGCCAGTGCCGCGCATTACGACGTAGATCTCGTCGCGCGTATGTGGGGTCTGGTCGTCGCGGCCGCGTGGCGCGTAGAGGCCAACCTGCAACGTGCCATGCTCGAATGGGACGACCCACTGCTCCTCGGTCGGCTTGGGGAGCGTGCGGATGACATCGTCGAGTCGTAGGTGTGCCATCGTCGAAAAAACATACATCGACAGTTGACTGCGGGCTGGCGTGGAACTCAATATTCAACCGTATGGTTGATTATGCTGATGCATCGCTGAGCCGAGTGTTCGCCGCGTTGGGCGACGCGACGCGGCGGGCTATGCTCGCTCGGCTGCAGCGAGGGGACGCGACAGTGACGGAGCTCGCGGAGCCGTTCGACGTGTCCCTCAATGCAGTGTCCAAGCACGTTCGCGTGCTGGAGCGAGCAGGGCTCGTGCGAAGAACAATTGTCGGGCGCGAGCATCATATCGCGCTGAGGCCGGAACCTATGCGGGAAGTGTCGAATTTCGCCGATCAGTATCGGCGGTATTGGGAAGATCGGATCGCGGCGCTGGAGCGGCATCTCGTGGAGAAGCGCGCGAAGAAGCATCGATAGTTCAGTAATTCATTACTTCAACATTCACTGAAGCGAGGCAGCGTACTATATGGATGCGCCCGGATCGCTCGTTGTGAGAAAGCAAATGGCGGCGAGTTGTGAAGAAGTGTTTGATGCGTGGACGGATCCCATGAGTCTCATGGAGTTCATGAAGCCTCCTTCGGTGCAGCGGATTGACGCCAAGGTCGATGCGCGGGTTGGGGGCAAGTTTCGGATCGACATGGTCGGAGCGTCATCGACCACAACGCATTCGGGCGAGTATCTCGCCATCGATCGGCCGCGATTGATCAAGTTTACTTGGATTTCCAAGAATACCGATAACCGGCCGACCGTTGTGACCATCGAGCTGACGCCGCGTGGGGCGACCAGTTGCGAGATCGTGCTGACGCACACGGAGCTGCCGGAGAACCAGGTCAAGGCGCATACCGCAGGCTGGACGGCGATCGCGGACATGCTCGCCGACTTTGTTGGGGCTGCGAAGTAGAATGGCAAGCGCTGCGGGGGTTGTCAGGCAGTTCTATGATGCCGTCATCAAGCGCGATATGGCGAAGGCGCGGACGTATCTCGCCGACGATATGACGTTCGTCGGGCTCTTCGAGACGTATCCTAGTGCTGATGCGTACATCGCGACGTTTACTGGGCTCATGGGCATCGTCACATCGCTTGACGTGAAGGTCATCATCGGTGACGGGGACAATGCGGCCGTCTTCTTTGAGCTCGTGACGACCGCGCCGGCGGCGGCGACTACGCTCGTGGCCGAGTGGCATCAGACGAAGAATGGGAAGATTGTGCGAGCGCACTCGGCGTTTGATGGGAGGCCGTTCGCGGCTATGTTCGCGGGGCCGAAGAAAACGTGAGAACGAAAGGCCCGGGCGAATTTGCCCGGGCCTTCGTTTTATCGAGTGACCGCTAGCCGGTCGCACCTTGTCCCGGCATCTGTGTCGCGATCCCTAGGGGTACGCCTGGCGGTTCGGGATTTTCCGCCCTCGGTAGTTGGCTACCGGCCGGACCCACGAGATCCCCGGCATCTGTGTCACGACCCGACTTCGGATACGCCTGGCGGTGTGCTTTCCGCCCTCAGCGGTCTCTCGTTCTCTGCTGCATCACGAACCTACGAGCTCTCAATAGGCACCGCTGGCCGGACGCGCCGTTCCGGCATCAGATCGCCACCCACCTCCGAATCGCGATGGCGGAGCGCTTTCCGCCCTCAGTAACCGTTAGACTACCGGCCGGTCGCGCCGTTCCGGCATGAGTGCCGCGATTCACTTCCGGATGACGCTGGCGGAGCGCGATTTTCCGCCCGTCAGCGGTCTCTAATTTCGTCGATGCACCGCGAATCTATTGCTCCTCAACATGCGATTCAACGTGGAATCTCCCACGAGGTGAGCGGTCGCTATCCAGATTTCATGATGTCGGCTCGCGCTCGTCAATGCGTTGACGAGCTTTAGCGCGATCCCGACCACATCTCCCGCGCCGGGGAATGGCAACTCCATGATAAAAGACAACCGCGCGTCGGCGAGATCGCGGCCGCAGTAGACCGGGTCGAATGTTCTCCGTGCGAGCGTCCCCACTATAATCGCCGCGTCATCGAATGACCTGGGGTCAAAGATGTGCGTGATCGTGTCACGATCTATCATCACCATCCGCGACGCAGTGTCGATACGCAGCAGCCGACACACATCATCGGGCAGCTCGCCGAGTCGCTCCGGGTTGCGCACGCATGTCGATACTGCGTGCCGTCAGCCGAGCGTCAGCTAGCTAACGCTGGCAGAATGATGCCGCGGCAGTCGCCGAAGCCGATGCGATGAAGGCCCGGGCGCTCGCAGAAAGCGCGGAGCGTGATCTCGTCGCCGTCGGCGAGAAAGGAGCGAGACTCGCCGGTTGGAAGAGTAAAGGGGGCGGCGCCGCGGCGAGTGAGCTCGAGGAGGCAGCCCAAAGAATCTGGCGTGGCGCCGGAGATGGTGCCGCTCGCCAAGAGGTCGGCGGGGCGGAGATTGCAGCCGTTGCTCGCGTGATGCGTGAGCAGCTGCGGCGCGGTCCAGTAGAGATCGCGGAAGTTGCTGCGACTTAGGCGGACGGGCGCGTGTCGCGATCCGCGCATGCGCTCGGTCGTGAGGTAGACCTCGATCCAGAGATCGATCGTCTCGGCGCGCGAGTCGAGATATGGGAGAGGGGAGGGATCGCCCGCGGGGCGCGGGGAGGCTGGGACTCGGAAGGGGGTGAGTGCGTCGAGTGGCACGATCCACGGGGAAAGCGTCGTCGCGAAGCTCTTGCCGAGGAATGGGCCGAGTGGCTGGTACTCCCAGGACTGGATGTCGCGCGCGGACCAATCGTTGACGAGACAAAAGCCGAAGATGTGCTCCTCGGCTTCGCCCACGGAGATAGGAGCGCCGAGCGCATTGCCTGGGCCGACAAAGAAACCAATCTCGGCCTCGTAGTCGAGCGATCGCGTGGGGCCGAACACAGGGGTGTCGGCGTCGGGGAGCTTGCTCTGGCCACGAGGACGACGAATTGGCGTGCCGCTCGGAACCAACGAAGAAGCCCGACCATGATAACCGATCGGCACGTGCTTGTAGTTCGGGAGCAGCGGGTTATCGGGACGGAACAAGCGGCCGACGTTCGTCGCATGATGCACCGACGCGTAGAAATCTGTGTAGTCGCCGATTGCCGGAAGCACGAGCTCGGCCGAAGACATCGGCGACAACAATTTGTCGGCAGCGCTATGCGCGCGCCGACCCTCGTCCGTGTCGGCAGACAAGAGCGCCATCACCTGGGATCGCAATTCGCCCCACGACTTGGGACCCTGCGCCATCAGGGCCGGCAACGACGCGACGACCGGGGAGAGGAGACCCCGAGCGTGGGCGGCGGCGAGGTCCAGGATCTGGTCGCCGATCGCTATGACCACCCGGCCGTCGGCGAGCACGCCGAACGGCAGGTTGCTGAGTGGGAAATCGGTCTCCGCCGCTTCCGCGGATTCGACCCAGGAAGCCATCAGATGAGATGGAGCGCGCGCAGCTCGTCGATCGGCTCCGTGAACGAGCACGAGCCGAACGACAGCGAGAAATTCGCTCGCGCCGCCTTGATCGCCGGCGTCGTGATCCGCCGACTCCGCCACGTCACGCCCGCGCCGTCGAACAAGAACGCCTCGGCCGCCGTCTCCTCCATCATCGCGACCGCATCGGTCGCCGGGATGCCCGTGCGCACGAACGCCGCCGCGCAGAAGACATTCAGGAATCCGTGCATGACCGCGCTCGGACTGTCGGGCGCATACGTGAGCTTGTACTCGCCGCGGATCGCGTGATGCAGCCCAGCCGTCGCCTTGAACGCGACCGCTCCACGCGCGCAGGCACGGAGGAAGCGCACGACCTCGGCGACACTGGGAATGGCGTCGGGCGTAACGCCACCCGTGCGAATCTTGGCCCGTCCGCCGGAACGGGCGATCTCGCCGATGAGCGGTGACGGGTCCGCCGCGGTCGGGATCTCGAAGTCGATCGCCACATCCGGAGGCCGAAGCCGCACGAACTCGCCGATCTCGGCGGCCGTCGTTGACTTTGCTTCAATGACGTCGATTGACGCGCGCCCGGTGCCGCGACCCGGGCGATGCCGGCGGTTGAAGTCGGCGACCCGCGAGACGCCGGCCTCCATGTCACACGGGCCCGCGAGCACGCTCAGGTGCCAGCGCGTGCCGCTGCGCGATAAGTGCGGCGCGGCGGCTTCTTCGAATTCCTCGAGGCGCGCGACCGGGACGATAAATCGGTTGAGCAACCGGCGGTGGTCGTCGGTCGCATAATTGGCGTAGTTGCGAACGGCCGTCGCCATGTCTAGCCCCGCCGGCGGGAAAAGACCGGCGTAGTCGATGAGCCCAGACATGAGCGCATCGATCGAGGCGGAGGCTGTTACGGGAGGCACGCCGTAATATCGGCGTAAAGGGTGAATACCGGTACGGGACCTTTACCCGGCCAATCGGCCGACAGTCAGCACGATCTTCCCGATATGCTCCGAGGACTCGATCCGCCGATGCGCCGCGACTACGTTGGCCAGCGGGAAAGTCTGGTCGATCACCGGGCGCACGCGACGCGACTCGAGGAGTGGCCAGACATGCTCGTGCACCTCCCGCGCGAGCGCGCCCTTTTCCGCGACCGATCGCGGACGCAGCGTCGATCCGGTGAGCGTCAGGCGCTTTGCCATGATCGGATGGAGATCGAGCTCCATGCGACTGCCCTGCAGAAACGAGATCTGCACGAGACGGCCGTCGATCGCCAACGCCTGCATGTTGCGGGCGACGTAGGGTCCGCCGACCATGTCGAGAATCACATCGACCCCGCGGCCCTTGGTGCGATCACGCACCGCCTCGACGAAATCAGTCGTGTGATAGTTGAAAGCGTCCTCGGCGCCGAGTGACACCGCGACCGAGCACTTCTCGGCTGATCCGACCGTCGCGAACACCCGCGCGCCGGTCGCGGCCGCAAGCTGAATTGCGGTCGTGCCAATGCCGCTCGCGCCACCATGTATGAGACATGTTTCGCCGGGCGCGAGGCGGCCCCGCTGGAAC
>Ga0210409_10001594_pt1 | contig 29019 bp, 25 predicted proteins | sample IncBWH17MmetaG_FD_161649 | JGI IMG/M metagenome (GOLD analysis project Ga0210409, IMG submission 161649) | Forest soil microbial communities from Barre Woods Harvard Forest LTER site, Petersham, Massachusetts, United States - Inc-BW-H-17-M | ecosystem: Environmental > Terrestrial > Soil >...
CCAGCCCAGCGCCGCGAGCTTCCAGGCCTCCGGGCCGCGCTTTACCAAAAACTCCGAAACGATGGCCTGGCTCCCCGGTGGCAAAAACTCCGTCAGGTCCGTTATCAAATCGAGCAGGCTGGTTTTTCCGCCGAGCCGGCTAGTCGCCAGAGCCACGGCCACCAGCAGCGTCGGGAAAAACGCAAGAAACAGATTGAACGCGATCGCCTGCGAAATCACGGTGCAACGCGGAAATACGCGCGCAAACATGCGGTACGCCCGCCGATGCAAACCGAAGGATGATTTCATCGCCGGGCATTATACCTAGCGGGACTCTCTTCTGTCCGAGCCAAATGAGAGCTCCCGAACCGCTTTGTTGATCGAAAGGAAGCAAAAAGATCAGGCCCGACGGCAACGAAGGCTTTTCGAATGTGGTCCTAGGCCTGCTTCTCCATGTGAATGACGGGAAGCGATTCGCCATTCACGAGTGGAATCGAGATGGGCTTCACGGCAAGGTAGCCTCTTGTGGCGAAGAGCTTGGCGCCTGTTAGCGTCGCGCCCATTTCGAAACGCGTGAACCCTGCTGCTTTTGCCGCATTCTCGCAAGCTTCCAGGAGCATGGTGCCGATGCCGCGGCGCGCCCATTGCGGATGAACGAAAAAGGCGCGAATCTTTGCGGCGTCGCGGATGGGGTCGAGAAGCGCGTCTTCCCTGCCCGTCCAGCGGTCGCCTCCATAAAGTGTCTTTCGCTTGCTCCAGCCGCCGCACCCGATGATCACCGGTGGCTTTTTTTCATCTTTCTCGAACGCGCTCCCCGTGACTTCGGGCATGGCCTCCGCCACTATGTACGTTCCATCGGCGATGAGTTGACTATCCACGCCGAAAACAGTTTCGAGCGCACCTTCCATCTGCGCCGGCGAATAGTCCTGCGCCTGCAAACCCCGGACCGAGGCATCGATCAATTCGCGGAGAACCCCAACATCTTCCGGGATGGCGAGACGAAGATGAATGTTCGCTTGCATAATCTTGTGGTGGCGGGAACCAGATTGAGGATTCTATCGCCGAGTGACGGATCCGGGCGAAAGAATTCGAATGATTCCGTTTCATCGCCGGGTAGGCTCGTGAATTCTCATGCGACATTCTTCCCAAGGAAAGACGTGGAGAGTTGGGTGGAAACCAATTTCGATCGCTGCTTCCAGTTGATGGAGTGCGAAGACACGCGCTTGCTGGAAGAGTGGGCGGCGCAATGGCGGGATCTAGTCGACTTCGGATTCGTGCCGGTGCGCCGCTCGAAATAAGCTGTCGAATTCCTCGGCCCCGAACCCTGAATTACGATTTTTTGGTGGAGTGCTGCTTCCCGCGCAGCCTCGTCAACAAAGCAGCCAGTTGCGGACGATCTTGTTCGCTGAGTGCTCTAAATCTTAGCCCCAGCCCAATTCCGGGTCGTGCATGCCGCACAACGGCGTCGGCCCTGATTTGCCCTTCTGGCACTAGAAAATGGAGCCGGGCCAGGACGTTCTCAGCCTTTCGTTTCGATGTCTGGATGAACAAGCCTCCTATGCTCATGTCAAGAACGGGCGAAAGGTCCTCGCATCCGCCGCATTGCCAATAGACCCACACGTCTCCCGATGCTTCAACGCGCGAGCTCATCCTCCTGGACGGGGAAGAGATAGGGTGCATGGCAGGCCCTCCGTTCGTTCTGGCCGCCGCTGCCAATGGCTGAATGGCTGGAACCAGCATAAGGAACCTATGTGAATGTAGTGTCATTGGCGCCTTAAATGTTTCATCGCCCCAAGAAATAATTCATTTTGTATTTTGTTCGCCAAGCACGGGGCGGGAGAACTCGATGGTCGCCGCCCGCCAATCTGCCGCGTCGTTTCAGTCGCTCGCCTGCCTCACTCCGCTGGAATTCGTCACCCATTGGAAAAACAACTGTCGAAAGGTTGGGTGTGACTAATCGCCTGTACGAGTACAACCTCTAGCTATGCTTTGCGACCTGTGGCAAGCTGTTTGGTATGGGAAACAAAGACGCACGAGGACGCGAAAAAAAGAAGCCCAAGAAGAAACCTGCACCAAAGCATCTCGTGACGCAAGTTCCATCGCGTGTGGTGAGCACTCCGCCCGCCCCTAAGGCGTAATCGGCAGCGGCCGTCTCAACCGCTGCACGGTCGCGTGAGCTGCTTCCGCCCACCTTCTGTTGTTCGAGCTCTCGGCAAATGTCGCTGGCTGCTCCCGCCGCTTGCTACACTGTTGCACCCATGGCTCGACAACGCCTAGGCCAACATTTCCTGGAAAGCCTGGACTGGCGCGAACAAATCGCGCGAGCCATCCGCGTCTCGCCGCATTCCACAGTGCCGCTGCCGCACGACGATCAACTTTGCTGGATCGAGCTCGGCGCCGGCCACGGAGAAATGACCGAGCATCTTCTCGCCTCCGGCACTCCGGTCTACGCTATCGAACTCGATCCGGCTTTTGTTGCGGGGCTTCGCCGCCTGGCGCAGAAATACCCCGCTCTCACGGTCGTTCCCGGCGACATTCTTGAAACTGATATCGGCGCCATTGCCTCTGGCCGGCGCGTCCGAATCTATGGCAATCTTCCCTACTACATCACCTCGCCGATTCTCCAGCACCTCTTCTCGTTCGCCCAAATCATTGACGAAATACACGTGGTCATCCAAACCGAAGTCGCCCTGCGCCTTGCCGCGCAGCCTGGCACGAAAGCCTACGGCTATCTTTCCGTCATTGCGCAGCTCTATGCGCGCCCCGAATTCGTCTTCGAGATTCCTCGCGAGGCATTCAGCCCGCCGCCGGAAGTCTCCTCCGCACTTGTCACCTTGCGCCTCCCTGGAGAACGGGCAAAGCTTGCCCTCGGTGACGAAGCGCGTTTCCTCAAATTTGTGAAATTGTGTTTTTCACTGAAGCGCAAGACGCTGGTGAACAACTTGCGCTCGCTCGCCAAACCTGACCGTGTCCGCGGCGCGCTGGCCTCGCTAAATCTTCGGCCTGATGGGCGCGCCGAGCAACTGAGTGTCTCCCAGTTCGCCGCCCTTCACGCACTGCTGACTGGTTCGTGAGGCTCGTTTGATTGCGCGTTATCATTCGACGTTTCGTTTACCGCCGGGGCTTCCCAATCTCAGGGTATGATTTCGGTTTCTTTTTTCACGGCGGCGACGAGGCGATCCGGGTAGTCACTCATGATGCCGTCCACTCCCGCGGCCATCAGCATGCGCATGTGCGCGGGATGATTCACTGTCCAGCACACGATCTGCAAATCTTTCTTGCGGGCCTGGGCGATCATCGCCGGAGTCACAAGGTCGCCGCGTGCCACCAGTTGGCGCGCGCCTACTTCCAGGGTCTTGTCCAGCGGTTTCTCGATCTGGCCGTCGTATAACAATCCGGTCATCAATGTCGGTTCAATCTTCCGCAAACTCGCGACGATCGCCGGATCGAAGCAAATCACCACCGCCCGGGGGATTTCTCCCGATTCCCGGAGCGCGCCAATCAGCGCATGCTCTCCGCCCCAGGAGCCGGCGGGTTTCATTTCCAGGTAAAAAACGATGTCGTTTTTTTTGGAGAATTCCAGGAGTTCCTCCAATGTGGGAATGCGCTCGCCGGCATATTCGCTGCCGAACCAGGAGCCTGCATCCAGGCGGCGCAATTCCGCGAGCGTCATGTCATGCACGGCGCCAGAGCCGTTGGTGGTGCGGTCGAGAGTGGCATCGTGAATGGCCACAAAGTGCGCATCGCGCGAAAGCTGCAAGTCGGTTTCGATGAAGGTGGCGCCCAAGGACACGGCCTTCTTGAACGCGGCCATGGTGTTTTCCGGCGCGTGGCCCGAGGCGCCGCGGTGTGCGATGACCAGCACTACGCTGCTCCTTCAGCCACAGTGCACGTTTGCTCAGAAGGGACTCGCCTCAGAATACTCTGCTGGCATGACATCGGCATTCGAAGGACAACCCTCACTGGGAGTATGCTAGCATCCATGCACGGCCTGGGGATATGCGCCCAGCTGTCCTGCATCTTTAATCTAACGGGTCCAAATAACCATCCATGATCCAGTAGGAGGAAGTCATGAGAAATAAATTTCGAGCCCTACTTTTCGCCATTCTGCTCGCCGCGCCCTTTATGGCATTGCCGGACTCGGCGGCCGCCCGGCCGCAGGATGAGAAGAAACAGCGCAGTGAAGCGAAGTATCGGGAAAAACTGGTCAAGGAAGTTCGCCACCAACTGGTCATGCTGCCGTACTACTCGGTGTTTGACAACCTGGCGTACAAAGTGGATGGCGACGCCGTGACTCTCTTTGGGCAGGTGACGAGGCCGACGCTGAAATCCGACGCCGAGGCCGCCGTGAAGAGCATTGAGGGCGTCGCTTCGGTGGTGAACAACATCGAGGTCTTGCCAGTTTCGACGATGGATGATCAGACTCGGCGTGCGGTGTACCGCGCCATCTATGGCGATACCGCCCTCTCGCGTTATTCGATTCAGGCTGTGCCCCCCATTCACATTATCGTCAAAAACGGCAACGTCACGTTGGAAGGCGCCGTGGACAGCGAAAGCGACAAAAATCTCGCGAATCTGCGAGCCAGCCAGGTTCCCAATGTTTTCTCTGTAAAGAACAATCTCATCGTCGCTAGTTAGGTGAAATGAATCATCGCGGGCGGCAGAGAGTAAATCGCGTTACATGGGCGATGTCCTAGGCAGCGCCCGCGGCTCCGCTCCGCGATAATTGCCGCGTGATGCGCCGCGCCGTTTCTTTCAGCCCTTCGATGATTCTCGGCATGTTGGCTTCATCCATTTGCGTCAGCGTGCCGCTCGCGCCAATCGCCGCCGTTACATTTCCCATGGCATCGAAGATCGGCGCGCCCAGGCACCGCGCGCCAAGACTGTTTTCCTCATCATCCACCGCATAGCCGGACTGCTTCACATGTTCGAGGTCCGCGAGCAACTTCGTCACCGCCGTGATGGTCTTCGGCGTGCGCTTCTTCAAGCCCTGCTGCTTCACCAGCGTTTCCACTTCTTGTTTTGGCAGCCAGGCCAACAAACATTTTCCAACGCTGGTGGAATGCAGAAACATGCGGCGACCCACCCAGGTGTTCACCTTGAAAAATCCTGGTGCCTCCACTTTTTCGATGTAAACCGCTTCCCCCTGATCCAGCACGGCAAGATGCACCGTCAGGTGCAGCCTCTCCACCAGCGCTCTCATGAATGGCAGAGAAACATCGGCGATGTCCAGGTTGGCTTGCGCGTCCCCACCCAAACTCAGAATCTTCAGTCCCAGACGGTATCGTCCAGTTTCCGCATCGCGGCGCAAGTAGCCGCGCCGCTCCAGCGTGCGCAGGATGTAGCTGGCGGAACTTTTGGGAATCGCCAGCTTGCGGCTGATTTCCGAATTCGTGAGCCCCTCGCGGCGCTGCGCCGCCGCTTCCAGAATGTTCAACGCCCGCTCCACCGCTGTTGCCGGACTGCTTTCCAAGACCGCCATGACCGCTCCCATAAGAGATTGTTATCGTCCCAAGTATAGAATATTTGTTCAGGATATTGAACACCATCTTGCAAGGGGCAGAAGGCGTTGGTACAAGAATGGCAGAGGGCTGAACGGATGTTCAATAGGCTGAACAGCAGGACGGAATCGAGAAAATTCTCGCCGTGGATGTGCAAATTTCTAGCCACTCAGTCCGGCTTTCGGCACTCCCTTTTTGCCCTGTTCCGAGCCTCCTCCTATCTGCCTGAGTGCATGAGGTTTAGAATTGCCGCTTTGCATAGCATTGGCCTTCGAATTGCCACATCCCTTCGTCGGCCGGCTTTTGCGTACATTCGCAACGGAAAGGCCTGACACGAACCATGGCAACCGCGACCACTAAACCGAATCCCGCGCTGGCTCCGCTGCCCTTCTCCAACCGCATCGTGCCGGTCAATTCTGCTCCCGTGGATTTCGATCCCGCCCGCGATCTGCCGGCGGGCTTTCTCGAGTTTCTTGCGCCGCTCCATGCCGCGCTCACGCTTCGCCAGCGCGCCCTCAACGCGCGCCGCGATTTCGCCCTGGCGGAAGCCCATGCAGGCAAAATTCCTGATTACTTGCCTCCGTCCGTGGCCACGACGAATTCCTGGCGCGTCGAACTTCCGGCTTGGTGCGCCGATCAGCGAAATCAGATGACCGGCCCAGCAGACGATGCCGATCTCGTCGTCAAGATGCTCAACTCCGGCGCGCCCGGCGTGATGCTCGATCTTGAAGACTCCACCGCCAATATGTGGGAGCACAACGCGCGCGGCATTCACAACATTCTCGAAGCGCTCGCGGGCCGCCTCACCTACTTCGACCGCAAGCGAAACAAAACCGTCGGCATCAATCCCAGTTCCACGGTCATCTTCACGCGTCCCCGCGGCCTGCATCTCCATCAAGCCGGAGTTCTTCCCGGCGAACTGCTTCCCGCGTCGCTCTTCGACGTCGCGATGGTTGCCTATCAAGTTGATTTCAGCGCGCTGAAACATCCGTTGTGCATCTACATTCCGAAATCCGAATCCGCCGACGAAGCACTGTGGTGGCGCGACTTGTTCCAGATGATTGCGCGCCTCAAGGGCTTCCCCGTCAATTCGATCAAATGCATGGCGCTGGTCGAATCGCATCCGCTCGCGTATCAGATGGAAGAGTTTGCCTGGAATTTGCGCGACCACATTCTCGGCTTGAATCTCGGCCGCTGGGATTACATGGCCAGCCTGATTCACTTCAATCTGGAAAATCCGGAGTGGGTACTCCCCGACCGCAACACCATTCCCCACAACGTCGCCTTCTTCCAGAACTTGCGCACGCTCTTGCCGGACATTTGCCACAAGCACGGCATGCAGGCCATCGGCGGAATGACCGCGCTCTACCCGAGCCGTGAAGACGCGGAGCTGAACGCTCGCGCACTAAAGGTGCTTGCCGAGGACAAGAAAAACGAATCCCTCTGTTTGATGGACGGCGCGTGGACCGGGCATCCCGACCAGAACGAAATCGCCGTGTCGCAATTCCCTGTTCCCAATCAGATTCAGGCGCGCCCGGTGAATTCCAATCCGCATCCCGATCTGCGTCCACTGCCCACGGGCGTCGGCAAGCGCACGCTGACTGGAACGCGCGCGGCGATTCGCACCGTGATTCGCTACCGCAGCGGCGTCCTCAGCGGTAGAGGCGCGAGCCTGCTCAGCGGCTACATGGAAGATCTCGCCACCGATCGCATCTACCGGCTGATGATCGCGCAGCGCATGAAGCACGCGGACAAAGTCGAAGTTCTGGATGATAACGGCGCGCCGGTTCGCCATACGCCCCAGCTCATCCAAGATCTCTTCGACGAGGAATTGAATCTCCTCCTTCGCGAAAACGCCAAGAGCACCGATGCGCAGCTGGCCGTCACGCTGCGCGAAGCGCGCGGCATGAGCGAAGAAATGATTCGCCGCGCCGAGTTCAATCCGGCCTGAGAAAGGTTTTAGTAGCACAGCCTCCTAGGCTGTGCTCCGACGAGCGAGAGATTTGCAGAAGAGAGACTCATTCCCGGATCACCCATCACAAGTCGAACGTCAGTCGAAAGAAGGAGCAAGCATGTCAACCAACGGAACGAACGGGGCCAACGGCAACAGCAACGGCAATGGCAAAACGCATCTCCCGCAAACGCACTGGTCCACGGATCCCCGCTGGTCCGGCATCACTCGTCCATATTCCCATTCCGACGTACTGCGCCTGCGCGGCTCGATTCAAATCGAGTACACGCTCGCGCGACTCGGCGCGGAGCGGCTCTGGAACCTGATGCACACGGACGCCTACGTCCCTGCGCTCGGCGCCATCACCGGCAATCAAGCCATTGAAATGGTGCAGGCCGGACTGAAAGCGATCTACGGCAGCGGCTGGCAAGTGGCTGCCGACGGCAACACGGCTGGCGAGGTTTATCCTGACCAGAGCCTCTATCCTTGCGATTCCGCGCCAAATCTCGTGAAGCGCCTCAATCGCGCCCTTCTTCGCGCCGACCAGATTGAATCCGCGGAAGGCAAAAAGTCCGGCACATACTGGTTCGCGCCGATCGTAGCCGACGCCGAAGCTGGCTTTGGCGGCTCCCTGAACGCCTACGAACTCATGAAAGCGATGATCGAAGCCGGCGCTGCCGGCGTTCACTTCGAGGATCAACTTTCTTCCGCCAAGAAATGCGGTCATCTTGGCGGCAAAGTCGTGGTCCCCACGCGCGAATTCGTCGAAAAATTGGTGGCCGCACGTCTCGCGGCCGACGTCTGCGGCGTCCCTACGATTCTCATCGCGCGCACCGACGCCAACTCCGCCGGCTTGCTGCTCTCCGACGCCGACCCGCGCGACCGCGAATTCATCTACGGCGAACGCACTTCCGAAGGCTTCTACCAATTTCGCGGCGGCATTGACGCCGCTATCGCGCGCGGCCTGGCCTACGCGCCGTACGCCGACATGATCTGGTGCGAAACGTCCACGCCCGATCTCGCCGAAGCACGGAAATTCGCCGACGCCCTCCACGAAAAATTCCCGGGCAAACTGCTGGCCTACAACTGCTCGCCTTCGTTCAACTGGAAGAAAAAACTCGACGACGTCACCATCGCCAACTTCCAGCAGGAACTCGGCAAGATGGGCTACAAATTCCAGTTCGTCACGCTGGCCGGCTTCCACGCGCTGAATATGTCCATGTTCAACCTGGCGCGCGGCTATTCGCAGGCGGGCATGACCGCTTATTCGAAACTCCAACAAGAAGAATTCGCCGCGCAGGAACTCGGCTACCGCGCTGTCACCCACCAGCGCTTCGTCGGCACCGGCTACTTCGACGAAATCGCGCAGGTGGTTTCCAGCGGCAACTCCTCTACGACCGCCCTGGCAGGCTCAACCGAAGCCGAACAGTTCCACGCCGCCGTGCCCCTCGCGCCAACAAATGGGCACGCGTCAGAAGCTCACGCGTAATAGTTCGTTACTTTCAATGCGTTTGTGAACGGGGCGGGGCTGCATCCCGCCCCGTTTTTTGCTTGGACGACGTGGGTTGCAAGAAAGCTCTTCATGCACTACACTGTAGTGCATGAGAACCCATGTCTATAGCTGGCGTTTGTCCAGCGAGTTAAAATCCGACCTCGAGCGCCACGCGCGCCTCCGGAAGGTGCCTGTTTCCACGATTCTGGACATGGCCGTTCGCGAGTGGCTGAAGAATAGCGCCCGCGAGGTGTCGGGAGACGAGGAACAGCGCAGATTGCATGCAGAGGCGGAGAAGTATATCGGCGTCCTAAAGGGACTCGACAGGAATCGTTCTGAAACGGTTCGCGAAACCATCCGCAAGAAGCTGCGGCGCCGCTATGGCCGCTGACGCGCTGATTGATACGGGGGCCATCCTCGCCATCTTGCAAAAGAGCGATAAGTGGCATGGACCTTGCCAAGAGGCCTTCCGCCAATTGCGCTTCCCCCTCCTGACTTCGGAGGCGGTCTTGACCGAATTGTTCCACTTAGCCGGAAATAGCCGCGTGGAAATGGAAACCGCATGGAACTTCGTCCGATCCGGAGCGATCGTGGTGGGCGCGATTGAAAATGCGGAGATGGCGCAAGTGCGCTCGTTGATGCTGCAGTATAGAGACCGGCCGATGGATTTCGCGGATGCGACCCTCGTGCACCTGGCCAACCGGGAGTCGCTTTCGACGATTCTGACAGTGGACCAAGCAGATTTCGCAACGTATCGCCTAGCAGGAAAACGACGATTCCGAGTGCTGCCTCTGCGACGATCCTCGTGATCAATATGCTGTCATGGGTGTGAGAAGAGCGCCCGCCTCAGAAGGCGAGCCCTACTGGTCCAGCAGCATGACCTTCGGGCAAGGGCGGAAATCCAGAGTGATATCGACTGTCGCGTCAGTAGCATTTCGCCGGACTCGCATGTTTTTGTTCGGAGATGCATCTACGGGCAGCCAAGATTTGTCTTCTACGAAGAAGTTCCTCCATTTTGCCATATTGAAAACCTCTCCCTGTTCTTGAGGGAATGTTGGTTTATTCAGGGCCTTCGTATCGCGCCTTAGGAATTCTATCTTCGCAATGCGGTAGGACTTTTGTTCATCTACTTTGATGAGGAGCTCGATTCGCGAGTTCTTCTCATCGATTGTCGTTTCAGGTTCGGGCGTGGCATCGACGTACCCTTTTGATCCGTACAGTCTCCCTATCGCCTCAAGCCCCTCCCGAATCTTTGTACCATCGAACAGGTCGCCTTCCCGCAAGTGAAATTGCTGCCGGAGGAGAGCGTCTGTGAACAACAGTGGCGCGTCCGATGCGCTCGCGAACTGCAGATTCCCAAGCTTGTATTGCGGTCCGCTCCCTATCGCGACGCTCAAAATGTAGCGACGTTCGTTAGCCAGCGCCAGTGTTAGATAAGGTGTCCCCTCCACGTCGTTTTTGAAGTATCCCTGCGAACGAAGTGCCTCCCTCACTGGTTCGACTGCCTGATTGATCCAGTTCGAATCGCTCTCTCCCTGCATGGCCCAATTCTCTGAGTGCTGGATTTCTTCTGCAAGTTGTGCACGAAACGGCTGCGAGAGAGGTGCATCGCCCTGGAATTCGACGCCGACAATGCTGATTCTTGTTTTCTGAGTAGAATCGTGCGACGGAGTCGGGCTGTCAACACACCCTTGAGATTGAGCATACCCCAGGCGAGACAAACAGAAACACCCGAGCAGAACCAGCACGCCGAACCGCGAGCACATTCGGCAAATCATGCTTGGAACTATATGCCAGTTTTGATGTCGCGCCAATTAGATACTCTAATAGATTACAATTCAGATCGTCGGAATCTGAATGCCGCGCACGGGGGCGTAAGACTTCCGCTCAATCAAAACTGACTTAGTGATGGGGCGGAATTCTTTCCGCCCCTTTTCTTTGGTGAGTCTGGCGCGCCCAAGTGCAGTCGTTGACCCAGTCGCCCTGCACAGCTAGACTTTGCGCAAATCCTGCACTGCGGGGACTTCTCATGATGAAATCTGCCCTGGCGTTTTTTGCTCTGGCTGCAACGGGAATCTGCGCATTGGCGGCGCCGAACCCTCCCAACGCTGAAAAGGACGGCCAGGTTATTCTCCGATGGCTGGGTACAGCGGGATGGGAAATCAGCGACGGGACCACCGTCATTCTGATTGATCCTTACGTTTCACGAATATATGGACCAGAGCCGCCCGGCCGAACACCCTATGTGCGAATAGCCGGAGACGCACGACCGCAGTATGGCTGGGATGACGTGGCGGTGCCGGACGTAGCTGCGGTCGACTCGCATGTTCCACGGGCAGACTTCGTCCTGGTAACCCACACCCATTACGACCATATCTTGGATATTCCCCACATCGCACTCAAAACTCATGCCACGATCATCGGAACCGAGAGCACCGAAAATGTTCTGCGGGCCTATAAGGTACCGGAAGAGCAGCTGATTACCGTGCGCGGCGGGGAAGATTACGAGTTCGGCGCTTTTTCCGTGAAGGTGATTCCGAGCCTCCACAGCCCTTTGGACCACAAGCACTATTTCAGCTCAGAAAAAGCCCCGGAAGGAATGAAAGCTCCGTTAACGCTGCGGCAAATGCACCCGGAAGGAGGCACGCTTGCCTACTTGATCCGCTTGGATGGCCATCAGATTCTCGCATTTGGCGGAATGAACTATATTGAGCGCGAAATCGAAGGATTGGAGCCAGATGTTGTTCTGGTGGGCGCTGCCGGCTCGCGGAAGGAAATCCACGATTACTCTGGCCGCCTGATGCGCGCCCTGCATTTTCCAGCGCTAGTGCTGCCTACCCATTGGGACAACTTCACGGCCCCTTACGGAGCATCTCAGCAGGCTTCTATTGATGCGCTGCAATCTTTTTTGGAGGAGATCAAAACGGTTTCGCCGAGATCAAAGGTAATTGTGCCAAAATATTTTGAGCCGATTCCGCTCGGCAATGCCGCGCAGTAAATCCGCGGAGAAGCAATTGACTCAGGACGAAACTTCTGGCCAGGACTGTCCGTCGGAATAAGTCCTGCGCGTTTTGAGTGACGGCGAAGCTGCGTAGCCAGTAGTGGTGGAGTTCTTCATCACGGCGTCGAAAGCCGACTGGAACGCTTCCATCTCCGGCTGCGTGCCGACGGTGATGCGCACGTGCGTGGGCCAGACCGGCCACGGCCGCCCGATATAAACGTTGCGCGCGGCCATCGCATCAATCACTTCTCTCGCGGGCCGCTTGGCATCCAGCATGAAGCAGTTCGACTGTGACGGGGTGTAGGAATAGCCCTGCCGATCGAGCCAATCAAATGTCTTCTGCCGGATGGTGGCATTCAGTTGCTTGCGTTCGGGAACAAGATGTTCATGTTTGAGGCTTGCCGTCGCCGCGGCCACCGCGGTGATCGGCATCGCGCTCCATCCGCCGTAGGTTTCCAGTTTTGCGAGCAGGTCAGGCCGCCCGATGGCCATTCCGCACCGAATCCCTGCCATTCCGTAGATTTTCGAAAATGTCCGCAGCACGATCACGTCCTGCCCCGCCTTCACCAAGTCCATCGCGGAAACGCCATCCGAAAAATGGATGTAAGCCTCATCCACGAGTACCACCGAACCTTTTGGTTTCGCCGCAACCAGTTGCTCAATGTCCGAATGCGACGTCATCGTTCCAGTCGGGTTGTTCGGGCTACACACGTAGAAGAGCCCGGCGTCCGGCCCAGCTGCGATCATCGCCTTCACATCGTGCGCATACGTTTTTGTCAGTGGAGTTTTCGCGATGCGCGCTTCGGTGATTTTCGCCGCGCGCATCCCGGCCTCGTAGCCGGGATCGGCGGTAACGTAACTTCGCGTTGGCGAAGTAAAGGCCAACACCGAAAAGTGCAGCGGCTCGCTCGATCCGGGAAACACGCGCAGGTATTCCGGCTTCAGATCCTCCATTGCCGTAAACGTCTTGACGAATTCTTCCTTGAGCCAGTACGAATACCGGCCACCCTGAGGCGCCATGTCCACGATGGCCTTCCGCGCGGCGTCGCACGGTCCCAGCGGATTCTCGTTCGCGTCGATCACCACGGCTCCCGGATGAAACGTATTGCGATCCTCCGCCGCCAGCGAAGCCTCCGTGGCGATCCGGAAAGCCATCGCCGCGGTCGCCGCTGCCGACAATTGGAGGAACGTCCTCCGAGAACCCTTCAGAATTCCCTGGATCTCGCTCATTCGAACCTCCTGAAATTCGCGATCTTCCCCAACGGAACTGCGCTGCCGCCCTCCTCTGTTAACACGAAAGCGCGGCCGGAGCAACCCAGACCGCGCTTCCGATGGCCCAAGTGATTAGAAGAGGATCTTCAGCGCCAGTTGCATGTTGAAGGCTTCACCCGGCCCGATACCGGGAGCGCCATTGAAGTCGCCGATGGTGTCCGCCGTAAGACCCAGCCCGCTCGAGACGGTGCACGCACGAGCGCTTTGAGTTGCGGAGATAAAGCTGTTTACGCCGCAACCCCCGCTCGGCGGCGCCAGGTTTGTCCGGTTGAAGAGGTTGAACATTTCGATGCGGAACTGAGCGCTGATTCTCTCCGTAATCCGGGTGTTTTTCACGACGGAGAAATCAACGTCGCCGAATCCGGGACCATAAAGAAAGTTGCGTGGAAGCGTTCCATAGGTTCCGGGCGCGGGAGCGGCGAAGGCTGCCGGGTTGATCCACTGCACCCCACCCTTATTGAAAGCGCGAGACACACCAGCATAAGGATTCCCGATCAGGTCCACGCGCTGCACTCCTTCGTCCGTGCCCGTCGTGTCCACGTTCGTGGTGATATTGAAAGGCTGGCCGGTATGGAAGGAAAGCAGGCTGCTTAACTGCCATCCATTGAGCAGCAACCTCATCCGGGATGCGCTGGGTAAATCGTAGTTCAACAAACTGGTGAAGTTATGCCGGGTATCGAAGTCGCTGTTCCCATAATCCCCCTGGATATCAAAGCTGTTCTGGGGAACTGCACCGCGATAGGCGCTCATGTCGTCCAGAGCATGCGCCCAAGTGTAAGCGAATTGTCCTGAGAAACGGCGCCATTCCCGGATCCGCAGCGACGTCTGGAAGGAATTGTAGTTTGAATTCGCATTGCTTTCGATCTGGTTGATGATGCCGAAGTCGGGGAATTGCGCGTAGAACGGCCGGCTCTTTTGCTGAGCTACCAGTGCCGCCGCCAGAGCTACCTGGTCGTTGGCCGCCTGTGCAATTGCCTCGGCGGGAGAAAGGGTCGGTTGATTGATGTCCTGCGTCGTCAGCAGGCGATGGGCAGCACTTCCCACATAGCCAACCTGTAACAGCAGCGATTTGCCCAAACCCTTTTCAATGTTCAAATTATAGTTGTAGTTGTATGCGTTGCGGAAATTCTGGCCGACCGAAAAAATATTGTAAACCTGCCCGCAACCGTTCCCCGTCGGGCACACGGCTCCCGCCGCCGGAAAGATTGCGTTGTTCGCGACAAATGGGCTGGTGCCGGCAACAGGCCCGACGGTGTCCACAGGCGACGGACCTGCTGGGTTTCCTTCCACCCCGTTCGGTGCGCCGTTTGCCGGACGATTGTCGAGGAACGGGTTCAAATTCGGAGTATCAAAGTAGACGCCGAATCCTCCACGCACGACTAGATCGCCACTCTCTTTCGGACGGTAGGCAAATCCCAGCCTGGGGGAGAAGTTCTTGTAGTTCTGCGGATAAAGTGTGCTGATTCCCGCACCTTGGAACACTAGCCCGCCCTTGCTGGGAATGAACACGGACATATTTTTCTTGTCGTTTCCTGGGGGCCCTTCGTAATCCCAACGCAAGCCGTAGTTAACGGTCAGTTTCCGATTCACCTGCCAGGCGTCCTGCGCAAAAAGAGCGAACGAATGCACGAAAACTAGGCGCGTGGGATCGCCGAGGGCGATGCTGGACCGGCCCGGGTTGAAGTAGCCTCCCAGGAAATCAGCCAGCGCTAAGACGCGGGGGTCCGAAACGGTGGTATCGCCTGCCCACGGGCCTTGCGTGCCGTCGAAGCGGAACGATCCAAGCCCGTGCCGGTGGTAGAACTCCTCCAGTTGTGCCCGCCGGAATTCTCCACCAAAGCGGAATTGGTGTTTTCCTACCGTGTAGGAGACCGTGTCCGTGAGGTGACCGGTAATATCCTCGCGACCTTCCGGCGGAGTCTGTCCCACGCCATCGAAGCCGACGATCTGAATGTTTGGCGCGCCAGTTAAGCCCGTCGCATTGAAATTGGGCGCCAGCAACAGGCCAAACTTCGACACAACGAAACCGTTATTCTCATCGCTGAAGATTTGCCGGAAATAATTGACGCCCGCCAAAACCTGGTTAGACCAACGCGTGGACAACGCGGAATTCCAAGCGATGGCGTAGTTCGACACATGAATCGGTGCCACTTCGTAGTAGAACTTCAGTTCGGACGCGGCCTCTGACAGGGCCGAACCGCCCACGGGGGCCACCTGGTTGCCTTGACCGACAAAATAGTGGAAGGAAAGAGTGTTCTTGTCGTTGATTTTAAAGTCGAACTTGGTCAGTCCGTTGTAACTGTAGCCGAATTCCGGGTCGGGACTCGAGTAGTTGTTCGGCAGCGGCACTCCAGTCAAAGCATTCGATGGCCACAAATTCGCCAGCAGCTGCGCACTGACGGGGTTCACCGAAGTAACTCCAAATTTGGCCATTTCCTGCTTCGCCAAAGCCTGATAATCCGCGGAAGGTTCCGTCGCCAATCCTGGCAATCCGATTGTGAATCTCTGTTTCTCGAAGGTTGCAAAATAGAATAAGCGGTCCTTGATGAAAGGTCCGCCGACGGAGAACCCGTACTGGTAATTCCTGTTTGCTTTTTTGGTGCTTACGAACGGGCTCGCCGCCGCGTATGCTTCGTTCCGATTGAAGTAGTACGCCGTGCCGTGAATGCTGTTGCCGCCCGACTTCAGCGCCAGGTCCACTGTCCCACCGGGGTTTCGCCCTGCTTCAGGCGCGGCCTGCGTCTGCACGGAGAATTGATCAATGGCGTCGACAGGCAACACAATTCCTGCGATGCCCGATACCCCGCCCTGATTGACGGCAGGTACGTTGTGCCACAGGTCATTGTTGTCCACGCCGTCGATTTGCCAATTCACCTGGTTCGCTCGCGTTCCATTCAGGGAGCCGTATCCACCCGCAGCGTAGCCTGCATATCCCGGCACCACCTCGATCAACTGGGTAAAATCACGCCCGTTTTGGGGCATGGTCTGAAAATCGGTTCCGGTAACCAGCGTCGTCTGCGTTTCCGTCGTGGTGTCCAAACTCAAGGCGGCCGCTGAGACTTCAATGACGGTCGCCTGCTGCGAAAGGGCCAGCTTTACGGGAACCGTGTAGATCGCTCCCTGGGCCACAAGAATGTTGTCCACAGTCAGGACCGGAAATCCCGCGGCCGTTACAGTTAGTTTGTAAGTCCCCACCGGCAAATCTTGAAATGCGAATAGGCCATCGCTGGTAGTTACTGTCGTGCGCTCGATGTCAGTCGCTTTGTCCGTTGCCTTCACCGTCGCATTGGGCACCACCGCGCCCGAGGGGTCCGTTGCCGTTCCATTGATTGCGCCGCGAAACGTTTGTCCTCCTGCGGAAATCGCCACCACTAACAAAACCACAATTAACAAAGCTGCTCGCTTCATCTCTTCACCCCTCCCCATTCGAATTTAGGCAGAGCTACGCCTTTCCTCCCCAAGTGCTTTTTTCCATTGATCCGTTAACGAATAATGGCGGCAAGACCCATGCCCGAGTCCGCCACCCTGAAATTCATCGACAAGAATTCAGCACTGAATGAAAAGCGTTCACCCTATTCATCCGTCCTCCCCTTGCCCAACCTTTTCCCTGAATGAACTAAAGTTGGACCTCAGGACGTTCGACCGTGATTTGCGGATGCTGCGACCATCTCATTCAAACGTCAACCGCAATAAAAAGATAAAAAGAATCTGCAATATTGATTGCCCGCAGATTTTTGATGCGACGAATCGACCTCGCCGAGGCGGGCGCAGCTCGCCGTTTGAGCTCATATTCCTCGCGGCAGCAATATAATTTGATGGCGGAGATCGGATAGATTCTGGTCGGTAATATGCCCTAGACTTCTTCCCGGTTATCAGAACACGCGAATCACGGGGACGGAATGCCAGAGGCAGCTAGACAAGTAATTGACTGTGATTCAATCGCACAACGAGTCGGCTCTTTGGATTGGAAAACGGTGGCCGACTCGCTTTCGGACCGCGGCTACGCGATCACCGCTCCGATTCTGTCCGACGCGGAATGCAATTCACTCGTGGCGCTCTACAATGATGCGAGCAAGTTTCGCAGCCACATCATCATGGAGCGCTATCGCTTCGGAATTGGCGACTACAAATATTTCGCCAACCCGCTGCCGGAATTGGTCGCCCAGCTCCGAAGCAGCGCCTATCCGCACCTCGCCGAAGTCGCAAATCGCTGGGCCGAATCTCTCGGCGAAAACGCTTCTCAATATCCCCGCGAACATACCGCTTTCCTGAAAACGTGCCACAAAGCCAGGCAAACGAAGCCCACCCCGCTCATGCTCCACTACGAGGCCGGCGGCTACAACTGTCTCCACCAGGATCTCTACGGCGACTGTCAGCTTTCCCCTGCAAATGGTTTTTCTGCTCGGGCAGCACGGCCGCGACTGGAACGGCGGCGAGTTCATCCTTGTCGAACAACAGCCCCGCGCCCAGTCCAAGCCGCAAGTGGTCCTCGCCAATCAAGGTGAGGCGATTATCTTCACCACGCGCTACCGCCCCGTCAAAGGCTCGCGCGGCTACTATCGCGTCAACGTGCGCCATGGCGTCAGCCGCGTGCACCGGGGAACCCGCTTCACTCTTGGCATCATCTTCCACGACGCAAAGTAACTTCGAAACATTCCGCGGCTTTGCTTCCTGTTCGAATCCGCACTCCTCGTCCCAATACCGGGCACCAGCCTCGCCCTTCGCATATAGCTTCCCTGCGTAAGTCGTTTTTGCTCAGCAACGTACCCGAGCGCCGGATGGTCCGCGACTTGCCTTTGCATCCCATTTGTATTTGGAGGAGAGACGATGGGCACGCTCATGCAAAATCTGCGCTACGCCTTCCGCGCGCTTCGGAACAGCCCCGGCTTCACCGCCGTCGTCGTGCTGACTCTGGCTCTCGGCGTCGGCGCCAACACCGCTATATTCTCCGTCGTTTATTCGGCCCTCTTGCGCCCGCTGCCCTATCGCGAGCCCGCTAGACTCTTCCATGTCGGAGAGGCGCGCGCGCAATCCGACAACAGTAACAACGGCGCGCAAGTTTCCTACCCGGACTATCTGGATTGGACCCACTCTTCGAAGAGCTTCCCATCCCTCGCAGTTTACAGTGGCGACGCTTTTACTCTTGCCGTCAACGGTGAGCCCAAGAACACTTTCGCAGCGCAGGTTACCCCCAATTTTTTCGCCACCCTCGGCGTGAAGCCCGTGATAGGACGCGATTTTGTTGACGGCGAAATGCAGCCCGACGGCCCTCACGTCACCATCCTCACCGACGCGTTCTGGCGCACCGAGTTTGGCGCCGATCCGAACATCATCGGCCGCGTCATTCATCTCGACGGCAAGCCGGCCACCATTGTTGGCGTTCTCCCGCGCGAATTTGAGTTTGGGCCAGCCAATTCCGCGCCGCTTTGGGTGCCCATCCACCAGACGGGCGATCTCATCACGCGCCGCAGTTTGCATTGGCTCACTGCCGTCGGCCGGCTCGCCCCGGGCGTCTCTCCCGAGCAGGCCCGCGCGGAAATGCTGGGCATCAGCGCGCGACTCTCGCGCGAATATCCAAAAGAAAACAGCTCCATCTTTTTTGTCATGGAAAGTCTTCGCGAACAAATCGTGGGTAAGGTTCGGCCGCTTCTGCTGATTCTTCTCGGAGCAGTCGGTTTCGTGCTTCTTATTACCTGCGCCAATGTCGCTAACCTCCTGATGACCCGCTCGATCGGCCGGCGAAAGGAATTTGCCGTGCGTTCCGCGCTCGGCGCGAGCCGCGCCAGCCTGCTCTCGCAAATGTTGACGGAAAGTCTTTTGCTATACGCGATTGGCGCAATTGTTGGACTCGTCGGCGCACATTGGGGCGTCACTTTGCTAGTCGCGGCCATCCCCGAATCGCTGTTGCAAGGCATGCCTTATTTGCGCAACGCAGCGATCAACCTTCCTGTATTGCTCTTTCTTTGCGGCGTCACTGTACTCACCGGAATTCTCTTCGGGCTGGCTCCCGGATTGGAGGCTTCGCGGACCTCTCTGAACGACGTATTGAAAGACGAAACGCGCGGCGGCACCAGTACGGGTCACGCTCGTTTGCGTAACACCCTGGTCATCGCCGAAATTTCCATCTCTCTCGTTCTGCTCGTTGGCGCAGGACTTCTGCTCAAGAGTCTCCACGCCCTGCTGGGACAAGATCCCGGCTTCAACCTCCACAACGTCCTGACCTTCTCCGTGAACTTGCCGGACTCTTCGTATCCCAGCGACAAGACGCCTCCCTATTACAGCGCAGCCGCCGTGCGTTTCGATCACGAATTCACGGAGCGGCTCCGCAATGTGCCTGGCGTCCTGGATGTGGGCCAAACTTCCGGAATTCCCGCGAGCGGCGGCAGCGGCACCATCCGGTTCGTAGTGGAAGGCCGCACCACCGCGCTCGGCCAGGAAGATGAATGCCAAATCATCGGCGTCAGCACCGGATATTTTTCTTCTTTGAAAATCCCTCTTGCGGAGGGCCGATTTTTCGCCGCAACCGATACGATACAAACGCCAGGAGTTGTCGTGGTGAGCCGCGCGTTCGTGAAGGCCTATCTTCATGGAGAGAATCCCATCGGCAAGCGAGTCCGTTTCACCTACAGCGCACAGAACCCTTATCTTCAAATCGTCGGAGTAGCCGGCGATACTGCTTCCATCGATCTCGCCGCCGTTCCTCCCGCGATCATCTACACTCCCAACGATCAAGGTCCAAACACTTATCTGAGCTACATCGTCCGCGCCGCAGGCGAGCCCGCTGCGTTCGTCGGTGCCGCACGGGCAGCCTTGCAGCAGATGGATCCTCAGTTGCCCCTGATTCAGCCGCAATCGCTGGAAGATGTCGCTAATCAATCGCCGTCTGTTTTCCTGCGACGGTATCCTTCCTATCTGATCGGATGTTTCGCCGCCCTGGCCCTGATTCTCGCGATCGTTGGTTTGTATGGGCTAATTTCTCATCTGGTTCTGCAACGCACCCGCGAAATCGGCATCCGCGTCGCGCTCGGAGCACAGCGTCCAGACATTTTGAAAATGGTTCTTCGTCAGGGAATCCGCCCCACTCTTGCCGGTGTGATCATCGGCGTGGTCGCGGGCCTAGGGTTAACGCGGCTCATGAGCAGCTTGCTGTTCGGCGTCGGTCCGAACGACTGGCTCACGTTCTTGTGCGTCGCGCTTCTTTTGCTCGCAGTGGCGCTCGCGGCTTGTTTCATCCCCGCGCGCCGCGCCACCCGCGTCGATCCGATCGTCGCCTTGCGTTACGAGTAGCCGCTGGCGCAACTCAGGCTGATGCCGTGATTGGGAATGAATTTCTAAGAAAAAACTGAAAGTCTGCAGCGATGTGATGCTATTCGTGCGCGCCACCCAGTTCGCGCACGATCGAACCCACAAATGATTTCGCGTCTCCGAAAAGCATCAGCGTCTTGTCGAGGTAATACAGGGGATTCTCGATTCCCGCAAAACCCGCGCCCATGCTGCGCTTGATCACCATCACCGTGCGCGCCTTATCTACGTCCAAAATTGGCATTCCAAAAATCGGGCTGCTCGCATCCGTCCGCGCCGCAGGATTGGTCACATCGTTCGCGCCAATCACTAGCGCCACATCCGTCTGCGGAAAATCGCCGTTGATATCTTCCATGTCCAACAGCTTGTCGTAGGGAATGTCCGCTTCCGCCAGCAACACGTTCATGTGTCCCGGCATGCGCCCGGCAACGGGGTGAATGCCGAATTTCACGTCCACGCCGCGCTTCGTCAGCGCGTCGTACAACTCGCGCACTTTGTGCTGTGCCTGAGCCACTGCCATTCCATAGCCCGGAACGATCACCACCTTATTCGCCGCGGAGAGAATCGCCGCCGCTTCCTCCGGCGTAGCGCTGCGCACCGGCCGCGTATCCTTCTGCCCCGCTGCAGCCGTCTGCTCCTGCCCAAATGCCCCGAACAGCACATTCGAAAACGACCGGTTCATCGCTTTCGACATGTTCACCGAAAGAATCAGACCGGAAGCGCCGTCCAGCGCGCCCGCAATGATCAACAACTTGCTGTCCAGCACGAATCCCATCGCCGCCGCTGAAAGCCCCGCATACGAATTCAAGAGCGATATCACTGTCGGCATATCCGCGCCGCCGATCGGAATAATCATCATCACGCCGAATAAAAGTGGAATCCCGACAATCAACGGGAAAAGCTGCATCTTCTCCTGGTGCGCTACCAGGATCCCGGCCACCACGACGGCGACGCCCAGAAGCCCGAGATTGACGATGTTCTGTCCTTTATAAGTGATGGGGCGCTGCGGCAGAATCTCCTGCAATTTTCCCGCCGCCATCAGACTTCCCGTAAACGTCAGGGACCCGAGAATGACTTCCAGCGCAAGCACGCCCATCGTGAATCGCGGAAGATTCGGCGCGCCCAAATAGAAATGCGCCGTGCCCACCAGCGTGACGCACAGAGCGCCAAACGCATGACTCAGCGCGGTCCGCTGAGGAACGGCGGTCATCGCCACTTCGCCAAGCGGCACGCCGATAATCGTTCCCAGCACCAGCGCGATAACAATCCACTTGTACTCCACGATGCCGTGATGCAACAGCGTCCCGGCAATCGCCAGCAGCATCCCCAATTCTCCCGCAAACACTCCGCGCCGCGCCGTCGTCGGCGAACTCAGCCATTTCAGCGAAAGAATAAAAAGCGCCGTCGCGATTAAGTACGTGATCTCGATAATCGTTTCCACGCCGGGCAGATTGGTCATGGTTTCTTCGGCCCGCTCGCTTTGAACATCTTCAGCATCCGGTCGGTAATCAGGAATCCGCCGACGATGTTGCTCGTGGCCGCCACGATCGCGATCGTTCCCAGGATCCTCGCCAGCGTCGCGCCGCGCGCATGGTATTCGCCCGCGAGAATGATCGCGCCCACAACGGCGATGGCATCCAGCGCGTTGGTGAGCGACATCAACGGCGTGTGCAGCAGGGGCGAAACGCGGCGGATCACCTCAAACCCAATGAACGCCGCCAGCATGAAAACGTAAAGGCTGGTAAGCAGATCCAGCTTCATGACTTGGCCACCTCCTTCGCCACCGCCGGCAGTGCTGGCAACCCAAAGAACTCTCTGACCCGCGCGTTCACCACTTCCCCGCCGTGCGTCAGCAGCGTGTCGCGCACAATTTCATCCTCCAGGTTGAGCTGCAGTTTCCCATCCTTAATAAGGTAGAGCAGGAACGCGGTGACGTTGCGCGCGTACATCTGGCTGGCGTGATACGGCACGGTGCTCGCCAAATTGAACCACCCGATAATCGTCACGCCGTGCTCCACTACAATCTCCCCAGGCCGAGTCAGTTCGCAATTTCCCCCGCGCTCCCCTGCCAGGTCCACAATCACCGAACCCGGCGCCATGCTCGCCACCATCTCCTTGGTCACCAGGATAGGAGGCTTCTTCCCCGGAATAACCGCCGCGCTAATCACCACGTCGCTTTCCGCCACGACTTTCCCCAGCAGCTCGCGCTGCCGCTTGTAAAACGTTTCATCCTGCGCCCGCGCGTACCCCCGCGCATCCTCCGCATCCTTGGCCTCGATGGGAAGCTCCACGAATCTTCCACCCAGGCTCTGCACCTGTTCTTTTGCCGCAGGCCGCAGATCGTACGCGGACGCCACCGCACCCAGCCGCCGTGCCGTGGCGATCGCTTGCAACCCCGCCACGCCCGCGCCGATCACAAACACGCGCCCCGGCGTAATCGTTCCCGCAGCCGTCGTAAGCATGGGAAAAATCCGCGGCGAAGTATCCGCCGCAAGCACCACCGCCTTGTACCCGCAGATCGTGCCCATGGAGGAGAGCACGTCCATGCTCTGCGCGCGCGTCGTTCGCGGCATCAATTCCACTGAAAACGAAGTCACGCCCTTGGCGGCAGTTTCCTGAATCGTTTCAATCGAGCCGAGCGGCCTCAAGAAACCAATGAGCACCTGATCGCGTCGAAAAAGCGGAAGATCGGCTTTGCCCGTCCTGTCGTTGGACCCGTAGCACAGCAGCTGCACCACGATATCCGCCAAGCGAAAAACCTCCGCACGCTCGGAAACAATCCTGGCGCCCTTTGCCACGTAGTCGGCGTCCGGATAACCTGCTGCTATTCCCGCACCCGCCTCCACCACGACTTGCAGCCCCGCCTTAGTCAAAGTCGGAATCGCCGCGGGCACCAGCGCCACGCGCTTCTCTCCGGGAAAGCTCTCTCGGGGAACGCCGACGATCATGAAGCTTCCTCCTTTTCCAAAAACCAGATGTGTTGTTGGGAATTGCAATCGGTCAGGAAAATCAGCTCAGTCCATTTCAAGAATCGGCCAGCCCTCCGTCGGCGCAAACGTTCCAAATCATACACTCATCGGAGCCGCTTCCGCTAAATCACATCACTCTGTTCAAAGTTGCGAATTGCTCGCAGTTCCTGGCCCCCGCCCTGCGCGGATGCGTTGCCCGTTCTGCTTGTAAACGAAAAAAGGGACCGCTGTGCGGTCCCTCCTCGTTGTATGTACGAACTCCACGAAAAAAACCGCCGAGCTTAGTTGTTCCCGGCAGTCTTCTCGGAAGGCGTGGACGTTGCGGCCGCCACTTCCCCGATGGCCAGATCATACTTCCTCCCGCTGAAGAAAATCCCCGTCAGCGTTTTGTTACCGGACGCGTCAGCGCTGGTGGAGTACCCGCTTGTGGGCTCGGCCTTCTTCACAGGAACGATCTGCGCCGGTACTTTGGCCACTGTCTCCCTGCCGTCGGAAATGCTGAGTTCCACGGTTGGTCCGTCTCCGGTCCATTCCACGTGATACTTGCCGGCCGGGAGCTGCTTGCCGGCGACCGTAACGGTTTCGTCGAATTGCAGCGTACCCTTGTTCGAAGCGCCGGCCATCGCGCTGCCAGCCAGCAGCAGTGAAAGTGCCAGCAGGCCCGCGGTGAACTTTGTGTTTCTCATATAAGAGTCCTTCTCTTTCCTTTTTATCCTCGCCTTGCGGAAGCCCTCTGAAGCTGCTTCTTTCGCGCCGAGGAAAGTATGATTTGACTACCCTCATGAGATGAGAAAAGGCGTCTTCGGGTTATATTTGCGGCAACCAAAGTTTGGCATGAATCCATTAGAAAATCGATTTTCTATGTTACAGGCCGTTCACAATCTCCCGTGTACTGAATCTAAAACATAGATTCAAGCGATTCAAATTTCTGCTGCACGGCAGCCTGCCTGTGGTTCTGCAAACTTCGCCTCCAAAGGTTCCACTGCATCGGCTTCCGTGTTCTTTTTTCTCCCGTACATTTTCACCGCTTTCCCTTCCACGCTATACTTGCTCATGCGTTCCAGAAGCCGTTCGGCTCGCCTGATTTACATCGCTCTTCTGTTCGCGCTGCTCCCCGCCCGGGCAGCCTTCCAGGACAGCGCTTGGCAAAGAGATCTGGCCGCATGGCGCACCGCGCACACCGCGGACCTCCTCAAGCCCGACGGCTGGCTCTCTCTCACCGGCCTTGAATGGCTCCAGCCCGGCGATAACTCCGTCGGCTCCGCCACCGACAACAAGATTCATCTCGCCGCAGGCAGCCCCGCGCACCTCGCTATCCTTCATCTCGAAGGCGAAACCGTCACTTTGAATCCACCTCCTGGCGGATTCCCTAATGATCTGCTCGTCGCCGGCGCTCCCGCAAAACCGCAATCGCTCCGCGCCGAAGCCAACAACGATAAAGTTTCGCCGCATCTGATGATCGGCACTCTCAACCTGTACGTCATCCGCCGCGAGGCCCGCTTCGCGCTGCGCGTCAAGGATTCCCATTCGCCGTCCATCACCGGTTTCCACGGCCTTAAATGGTATGCACCAGATCCCGCCTATCGCGTCACGGCCAAATGGATTCCCTACTCCCCAGCCAAAACAATTACCCTCGTCACTCTGGTGGGCACCAGCTACGATGAGCCCGTTCCCGGCGCCGCTGAATTCACGCTGGCCGGAAAAACGTTTCGCCTCGAACCGGTCGTCGAAGATGCCGCCGTCGCCAAACTTTTCTTCATCCTGCGCGACACCACCAGCACGTCAACCACCTATGGCGCCTGCCGCTTTCTCTACACCGGTTTCCCAACCAACGGCGTTGAGAAGCCCGGCGAGCTCGTCCTCGATTTCAACCACCTCGAAAATCCTCCATGCGCCTACACTCCCTTTTCCACCTGCCCGCTCCCCCCGCAGGGGAATCGCCTGCCCATCGCCTTGCCCGTCGGCGAGCAGCGCTATCACGACTAAATTCCTCTCGGTGATATCTGTGTCGCACCTTCGTATTCTCTGCGCTAATTCTTTTTTCCTGACTCAATCATTTTGAAATTCCCGGCCCCCTGTCGCACAATAGAGAGTCAACGGACCTATGAATTCTCCAAACTTCAATCCATCCCCTTCGAACAACGATTCCGCAGCCCGCGAGAAACTCATCACTCTCCGCCTCGCGCTCCTCAAGCTCCACAAAACGCTCCTCGACATGGAGCGACGCGAATACGAGCGCGAACACGGCTACGTCAATACCGGCGAACTCTTCCAGCTGGTCATTGACCACGCGCAGTTCGCCTGGCTCCACAACATCTCTGAATTCGTCGTGCGCATTGACGAAACGCTGGCCGCCAAGGAGCCTATCGCCGCCGAATACACCAGCACTTCCATCGCCCTCGCCCGCAAAATGTTTGTACCAACGGAATCCGGCGACGCCTTCCAGAAAAAATACTTCGACGCCATTCAGCGCGATCCTGCCGTGGTCATTGACCACGCCGAGCTCGCCCGTCTCTTCAACAACGAGCCGCCGGACTCCCCAAATCCATAATTTTCCTGAAATCCCTGATAGACTTTCCCCGTCACGCAAACAACTCATGTTCGATTCCGCAATGATGTACATGGACCGCAAAATTTCCGTCGTCCGCAAATCCCGCAAAGCAGCAGGTGCTCCGTGGAGTTAAACCTCGACAGCATCGCCGTCGAAAACAACGAAGCCGCTCAGCGCTTCGAAGCTCATATTGACGGCCAGCTCGCCGTGCTGACCTATCGCCTTTTTCCCCGCCACCTCGTCCTCGACCATACCGAAGTTCCGAAGCCTCTCGCAGGCCAAGGCCTGGGTACAAAACTTGTGCGTGCCGCGCTCGATTTCGCACGCGCCAATCATCTCCGCGTCGTTCCGCTTTGCCCGTTTGTCGCCGGCTATCTTCGCAGGCACCCCGAATATCAAGACCTTCTCTCATCTGACGATCTGCAGCAGGTCCTCTCCCGCTGAATCGCGATCCCATGTCTGCCGCGCGCGCCACCGTCAAATCCCCATCTGCAGAATTCGCAATACGCCCCATGCAGCGCTCCGAACTTCCTTCGCGCACCATCACCCTCGCGCGATTCCTCATCGGCAAAGTCATCGTCCACGATCTCCCCGCCGGACGCCTCAGTGGCCGCATCGTCGAAACCGAAGCCTATCCGCCCGGTGATCCCGCCGGCCACCATTTCCGCGGCCCGACTCCGCGCATCCGCTCCATGTATCTCGCTCAGGGCCACGTCTATGTTTTTTTCAATTACGGCGCCCACTTCATGCTCAATGTCGTGAGTGAGCCTCCCGGAACCGCCGCCGCCATTCTCATTCGCGCCCTCGAACCACTCGATGGCATCGAGCTCATGCAGCATCATCGCAGTGCCACTCGCCTGCTCGACCTCACGCGCGGCCCCGGACGCCTTGCCGCCGCTTTTCGGATTGATCGCCGTCATGATGGATTGGACCTGTGCGCCCCGGGCCCGCTGTGGCTCGGAGCCATCGCAGCTTCCGCCGGCGCCATCGCCAAAACTGTTCGCATCGGCATCACCCGCGCTGCCGAGCGCCCACTCCGTTTCTACGAGCGCGGAAATCCCTTTGTCAGCGGCCCCAAACGACTGCTTCTTCCCGCGCCGCCCCGCAAGAAAGCATCATCAGAATTGAAGTGATTGAAATCGATTTATGCACTTTCCTTGGCAACACGGTTGGCGGTGTCAAAATACGCCGTCCCCTCTTGCCGCCTATTTCTTGCTGAGAGTACTCTCCCGCGCGGTCACGGCCTCCAAACGCTTGGCCACGTAACTCTCCAAAACCTCATCGAGCTCCTGCGGGCGGATCGGCTTTGTGAGGTATCCGTCCATTCCGCTCGCCAGGCATTTCTCGCGGTCGCCTTTCATGGCGTGCGCTGTTACTGCAACGATCGGCACATGTTTCCCGCTGTTTTTTTCTTTTCCTCGAATCGCCATCGTGGCTTCGAAGCCATCCATCTCCGGCATCTGCACGTCCATCAGAATCAGGTCAGGATTCTCGCGTTCGAACGCCGCCACCGCCTCCAGCCCGTTGCTTGCCAGCACCACGAAGTGGCCCCTCTTCTCCAGCAGCCGCGTGGCCAACCGCTGGTTCACCAGATTGTCCTCCGCCACCACAATCCGCAACGACGCCGCAGGCTCCCGTGCATCCTGCAAAGAGTACCGCGTGATTAGCGGAATCGCGCCTTTCGCTTCCTTGGCGCCCAGTACCCGCGCCACCGCCTCTCGCAATTCGGATTGCCGGATCGGCTTGAGGAGATACGCCGAAACTCCCAGCTCCTGGCAGCGCGCCGCATCCCCGCGATGGCCGGCCGAAGTCAGCATCATGATCGTGGCGGCGGATAGCTCCGGCATCTGGCGGATTCGCTCCACCAGCGCAAATCCATCCATATGCGGCATGTGCATATCCGTCAGGACCAGCCTGTAAGGATCACCCGCGTTCTGGGCGGCGCACAGTTGCGCCAGCGCCTCTACCCCGCCTTCGACATCGGTCACTTTCATCTCCCACCGGTTCAGCATTCCGTCCAGGATCCGCCGATTCGTGCGGTTATCGTCCACCACCAACACCCTCACGCCTCGAAGGATTTCTGGCGGCGCGATCGTTCCGATTTCAACGGCCTTCGAATCGGCGACTTGCAATTGCGCCGTGAAGTGAAACTCGCTTCCACGTCCTACTTCGCTCGTCACCCAAATCGTGCCCCCCATCATCTCCACCAGCCGGGTTGAGATGGTCAGCCCCAAACCAGTTCCTCCGTACTTGCGCGTAGTGGAACTGTCTGCCTGCGTGAAAGGCTCGAAGATCGATTCGCGCTTCGTTTCGGCGATTCCGATCCCGGTGTCCGCTACCGTGAAGTGCAGCAAAAGTTGGTCGCCCTTGCGGACATCGTTTTTCACTCGCAACGCCACTTCGCCCTTGTTCGTAAATTTAATGGCGTTGCCGATCAGGTTGATCACCACTTGCCGGAGCCGGCTCGAATCGCCGCGCACCAGGTTCGGCACTTCCGGCGCCACTTCGCACAGCAATTCCAGTCCCTTCTCGTCCGCCCGCAGCGCCAGCGTCTTCAGCGTTGTTTCCAGGCAGTCGCGCAGGTCGAAATCAACGGCTTCCAGGTCGATCTTTCCCGCTTCGATTTTGGAGAAATCCAGAATGTCGTTGATCACCGTCAGCAGCGAGTCCGCCGACATCTTCACCGTCTCCAGATACTCGCGCTGGTCCGGCTTGAGTTCCGTATCCAGAGCGAGATCGGTCATCCCGATGACCCCGTTCAGCGGGGTGCGGATTTCATGGCTCATGTTGGCCAGGAATTCGCTCTTCGCGCGGCTGGCCGCCTCCGCCGCTTCCTTGGCCTGTACGAGATTTGTTTCCGCTTGCTTGCGGCTCGTGAATTGCCCGATCTGGCTGCCAAGGGCCATGCTCAGACGAAGCAAATCCTCGTCTGGTTTTTGCGCCTTCCTGCTGAACAGTTCCAGCAAACCGCCCAATTCGGCGTTTTGAAAAACCGGCACGG
>Ga0210409_10001595_pt1 | contig 29004 bp, 28 predicted proteins | sample IncBWH17MmetaG_FD_161649 | JGI IMG/M metagenome (GOLD analysis project Ga0210409, IMG submission 161649) | Forest soil microbial communities from Barre Woods Harvard Forest LTER site, Petersham, Massachusetts, United States - Inc-BW-H-17-M | ecosystem: Environmental > Terrestrial > Soil >...
AGTCCCGGCCGCGGCGAAGGTGGGGCTCGCGGCCGAGGGGGGCCTGATCCCGGAGGGCGCGGAGTGATGGAAAAAAAGGCGACCAGGAAGAATGGTCACGCTCCGGCGCTCGTGCTGGCCGAATTCAACTCCGCGCACGACGTCCTGCACGCGGCCGAGAGGGTGCGGGATGCCGGCTATGCACGCTGGGATACGCACACTCCGTTTCCTGTGCACGGGATGGATCGGGCCATGGGCCTGAAAGACTCGAGAGTCGGCTGGATCGTCATCACATTTGCGCTCACCGGGCTGACGGGCGCCTTCGTGATGATGCACTGGATGAACGGCGTCGATTACCCGCTCGTCATCGGTGACAAGCCCGGCGGTGCGCCGGGTACGCTGCCCTCGATGGTTCCCATCCTGTTCGAGCTCTCCATCCTCCTGTCGGCGTTCGGCGCCGTGCTCGGAATGTTCCATCTGAATCGGCTTCCGCGCCACCACCACCCGCTCTTCGGTTCAGAGCGCTTCCGCCGAGCGAGCGACGATCGGTTCTTCATCTCGATCGACGCAGACGATCCCAAGTTCGACGTCGACAGGACGCGCGCTTTGCTCGAGGGAGCGCACGCGAAGCACGTAGAAGTGATCCAGGAGAGCTTGTCGTGAAGCGACTTATCGCGATGACAATGGGCCTGGGGGTGGCGGTCGCGGGGTGTCGCGGGCAGAACAGCGACGAGCCGCCGTATCTGCTCGAGCGCAACATGTACGACAGCGAGCGCTACAACCCCGAGTCCTACGCGCAATTCTTCCCGGATCACCGGACGATGCGATTCCCCGTGGAGGGGACCGTCGCGCGCGATCGCTATGAGGACGATCCCGAGGTGGCCACCGGGCTACTGCCCGACAAGTCGGCGTACGTGATGACGATCCCGATCGCCGTCACGCAACGAAACGGCGGGCTCGACAAGATGCTCGAGCGCGGCCGGGAGCGCTTCGGCATCTACTGCGCCCCGTGCCATGGTCAGACAGGCGACGGAAAGGGCATGGTCGTCTGCAAGCGGGACAAGGTCACCGACCCGTGCGAGTCGAGGGGCTTTCCGCCGCTGCCTTCGTACGAAGACCCGCGCATCCGCCACATACCCGACGGCCAGCTCTTCGCGACGATCACCCACGGCGTGCGCAACATGCCGGCGTATGCGGCGCAGATTCCGATTTTGGATCGCTGGGCGATCGTCTCCTACGTTCGCGCACTGCAGCTCAGCCAGATGGCTGAAGGCACGCCCTCGCAACCGGAGCAAAAGAAGTGACCTCGCAAGCCCACGAATCGAGCGGCGCGACCGTGCGCGACTACCGAATTGCCCCCTCTTCGCCCTGGGCGAGTGCGTGGAAGGGAGCGGCTGCCCTGGGCGCGGCGGGCTTGGCGGTCGCCGCGTTCGGGTACAAGACGGACACCACGCGCTTTGCGTACTCGTATCTGTTCGCCTACGTCGTCGCGCTGACCCTGGCCCTCGGGAGCCTGTTCTTCGTTCTTGTGCTCCACATGACCAAGGCATCCTGGGGGATCACGGTGCGCCGGATCGCCGAGCTTTTCATGCGGCCGATGGGGATGCTCGTTCTGCTGGTCATCCCGCTCGTGCCGATGGTTCCACAGCTCTTCCCCTGGGCGGGCGCCATACGCGCGGAAGCCGCGGCCAGCGCCGAAGCGAGCGAAGGAGCGTCGGCCACGCACGAGAAGTCATCGCCACTGGCCGAGGCGCGCGGAATCGCAGCGCGCGAGCCGCTCGCCATGCGCGAGCTGCCTCTGACGGACGCGAAGCGAATGGTCGCCGCGGAAGAGGCGAGCGAAACCAAGATCGTGGCGCACAAGCGGTTCTTTCTGAACCGGCAATTCTTTCTGGCGCGCCTGTTTCTTTACGCGGTCATCTGGTGCTGGCTCGCCTATCGCTATTTCCAGTGGTCGAGCGATCAAGATGAGAGCAAGAAACTCGAGAATACCTTGGCGGCGCAGCGCTTCGCTCCGGTCGCACTGATGCTGTTCGCGACGACCCTAACGTTCTTCGCATTCGATTGGCTCTTGTCGCTCGACGCCACGTGGTACTCGACCATCTTCGGCGTGTACGTGTTCGCCCAGTGCGCACTCTTTCAAATGGCGACGCTTATTCTCGTGACCCTTCTGTTGCGCGGCAGTGGGCCGCTCGGCGATGCGGTCAACGTCGAGCACTATCACGACATGGGCAAGCTGCTCTTCGGGTGGATCGTGTTCTGGTCCTATATCGCATTCGCGCAGTTCTTCCTGACCTGGTACGCGAACATTCCGGACGAGGTGGCCTGGTTCCACAAGCGATGGCACGACAACGGCGGGACCTGGAAGGGCGTCAGCCTCGCAATCGTGACGTTCCACTTCTTCGTTCCTTTTTGGTTCCTGCTGTCGCGCAACATCAAGCGCCGGCTGCCGCTTTTGGCAGCGGGGGCAACGTGCATGGTCCTCATGCACGTCGTCGAGGTGTACTGGATCGTGATGCCGAACTTCGGCCCGCTGGCACCCAACCTCGTTGATGTCGGCTGTCTGGTGGGGGTCGTCGGCATCTATCTTTCCGCCGTGCTGCGGGGCATGGGCGAGTATCCGCTCGTGCCCGTCGGCGATCCTCGCTTGACGCGCGCCTTGGAATTCGAGAACGCGTAACCTAAGAACATCGAGGAAGCATGCCCCACGACACGTCGCCGCCCCGAACTGGCCTTATCTTGAAGGGCGCCGTTATCGCGATTGTGACGCTTCTCGCCGTTCACGCCGCGCTGGTCACGTATTTCGATCACATCGCGCAGGCGGAGGAGCATCGCAAATTCGGGGAAGCGAAGCCCGAGGCCCTGATCAGTTTGCGCGCTTACGAAAAGGACCAGCTCAGCGGCGGCCGCGTTCCCATCGACAAGGCAATGCAGGAAATGGTTGCCCGCGGGCGCACGGCCAGCCCGGACATCACGCCCACGGAATCCAAGGACATTGCGCCGCTCGCTGGCTGGCCCAAGTTGCCTTCAGAAGTGCCCGCCGCCATGACGGCTCCGCCGTCCGCCGCAGCCCCCAGCGCCCAGCCTGCGGTCGACGCCGGTGCGGCCGCGGCGCCGCCCGGCAACGGCCCGGTCCCCAAGTCGAGACCCGACCACGCGCACCCCGATCGCGGCCCAACACCCAGCAAACCTCCCCCGAAGAACCCGTGAAAGTGCAGTTGTCCTCGTATCGTCTGACCAGCGCGGCATTCGTGGCATTCGCGCTCGCGCTTACCACAGGATTGGTTGCCGCCGATGCGCGCGCCCAGGCGTGGAGCGACGAGGGGAGCGGCAACCAGGGGATGCAAAACACGACGCCGGTCGAGCTCGAGGGCGTGGACGTGGTTGAGCACCTCGGGCAGCCGCTTCCGCGCGGCGCCATGTTTCTCGATTCGGACGGCAAGGCGGTGCGGCTTGGCGACTACTTCGATGGCAAGCGTCCGGGCCTTCTCGTCTTCGCCTATCACACGTGCCCGATGCTTTGCAGCCTGGTGCTCGATGCAGCCGTCAAGTCGCTCAATGGGGTGCCATGGTTGGTGGGAGACCAGTTCGACGTCGTCTCGATCAGCATCGATCCACGCGACACGCCCGACACCGCGACCAAGAAGCGGGCACAGGTCGCTGGCGCTTACGCTCGCGCCACGGGAAACCCCCGAGGCTTCCACTTCCTCGTTGGGGACGAGACGAACATCCGGAAGGTCACCGACGCCGTCGGATTCAAATACCGTTATGACGCCCGCCAGAAGCAGTATGCGCACCCGGCCGCCATCTATCTGACCACGCCCGATGGGCGCATCGCGCGGTACCTGTACGGGATCCAGTACGACCCGAACGACGTCCGCCTCGGGTTGCTCGAGGCGAGCGAAGGCCGTTCCATCACCACGGCCGAAAAACTCCTTCTCTATTGCTATCACTACGACCCGCAAGGCAAGCACTATTCCCTTGTCGCCATGCGCGCAATGCGACTGGGCGGGGTGGCCATCGTCGCCCTCCTCGGGGGCTTTCTCACGATCATGTGGACGCGCGAGCGCCGTCGCCGCAAGACCACTGCCGCCGAAGCAAGGCCCAAAGCCCAAACGGCAGGAGCCATTTCGCTATGAACGAACCAGCCACTTTTCAACTGCCCGAGCAGATGTCGACGGTCGCCCCCGACATCGATTGGCTCTACTACTTCATCTACTGGCTGAGCGTCGTTCTCTTCGTCGCTATCGTCGGGGCGATGGTCTACTGGGCGATCAAGTATCGCGAGCGCAAAGGTCACAAGCCCGAGCCGACCGGCCACAACATGCCGCTCGAAGTGGCATGGACCATCGCTCCGCTGTTCATCCTGGCGTTTCTCTTCCACAAGGGTTTCGTCGGATACATGGACATGAGCATCGCGCCCGCCAACTCCATCGAGATTCGCGTCAACGCCAAGCAGTGGGGCTGGGAGTTCGTCTACCCCAACGGCGGGGCGGACAACGAGCTGCACGCGCCCGTACACAAGCCGGTCAAGCTCCTCATGTCGTCGACCGACGTGCTGCACTCGTTCTTCATTCCGGCGCTTCGCATCAAGCGCGACCTGGTCCCGGGGATGTACACGTCGCAATGGTTCGAGGCGACCCACATCGGGCAGGACGACATCATGTGCGCCGAGTATTGCGGGGGCCGCAGCAAGGATGCCAACGGCGACGAGCTTCCGTTCGCGCAGATGACCGGACACTGGTCGATGCACTCGATGTTTCACGTCGAATCGGAGGAGGATTTCGCGAAGTACCTCCTCGGCATCGGCGACAAGTGTGCGGCATTCACGGTGAAAGGGCAGACTTGCCCGGACAACGTGCTCATCGAGCAAGGGCAGAAGCTCTACGGAAAAAAGGCGTGTATCGGCTGCCACACGACCACTGGCGCGCGCCTGGTCGGCCCCTCGTGGAAGGGAATCTGGGGGAAACAAGAGACGACGGACCACGGCGCCGTCAAGGTCGACGAAAACTACATCCGCGAATCGATCCTCGACCCGCAAGCCAAAGTCGTAACCGGTTATCCGCCGACGATGCCGCCGTTCCGCGGCCAGATCACCGATCAGGAAATCGACGAGATCGTTGCGTATATTAAGTCACTCAAGGAGTGAGGAGATTCTCGCATGGCAGCAGTAGACATCCCGATCACGGGAGGACACGCGGCGGACGCGCACGGCGACCCCCACGCCAACTACTTAAAGGCCAAGCACGGCATCGGGTCCTGGATGCTCACGCTCGATCACAAGCGAATCGGCCTGATGTACCTGACGATGGTCTCCATCGCCTTCTTGGTGGGCGGGATCTTCGCGCTGCTGTTGAGGCTCGAGCTTTTGACCCCCGGAAAGACGATCGTCGACGGAGAAACCTACAACCGCTTTTTCACGCTGCACGGCGCGGTCATGGTGTTTCTCTTCATCATTCCGAGCGTGCCGGCGGCGCTCGGGAACTTCTGCTTGCCGATCATGATCGGCGCGAAGGACGTCGCCTTCCCGCGCATCAATCTCCTCAGCTTTTACATTTACCTCGTCGGGCTCGCCATCATCTTACTGAGCCTCGTCATGGGCGCCGTCGACACCGGATGGACGTTTTACACGCCTTACAGCGTGCAGACGCAGAACTCCGTCCTCTCGATGACCCTCGGCGTGTTCGTCCTCGGTTTCTCGTCGATCCTCACCGGCGTCAACTTCCTCGTGACGGTGCACACGATGCGCGCGCCCGGCGTGACCTGGACGCGCATGCCGCTTTTCGTGTGGGGGATGTACGCCACCGCGCTCATCCAGATCCTCGCGACGCCGGTCCTGGCGATCACGCTCCTGCTGCTGTGCGCCGAGCGCTTCTTCGGGATGGGCATCTTCGACCCCAAGCTCGGCGGGGACCCAGTGCTCTTCCAGCACTTCTTCTGGTTTTATTCTCACCCTGCCGTTTACATCATGATCGTCCCGGGGATGGCCATCAACAGCGAGCTCATTGCCACCTTCTCGCGGCGCGCCATTTTCGGCTACTTCGCGGTCGCTATGAGCTCGATCGGGCTCGCGATCCTGGGTTTTCTCGTGTGGGGTCACCACCTGTTCGTGGCGGGGATGAGCGAGTTCGCGACGATGGTCTTTTCCGCGCTCACGTTCCTGGTCGCCATCCCGAGCGGCGTCAAAGTCTTCAACTGGACGGCGACGATGTACAAGGGATCCATCTTGTGGGCGTCGCCGATGCTCTACGCGATGGGCTTCATTTTCCTTTTCACCATCGGCGGGCTCACAGGCCTTTTCCTGGGCACTTTGAGCGTCGACATTCACCTGACGGACACCTATTTCGTGGTCGCCCATTTTCACTACGTCATGATGGGCGGGACCGTTATCGCCTTCCTCGGTGGCCTGCTCTACTGGTGGCCGAAGATCACCGGGAAATGGCACGACGAACGGAAAGCCAAGATCGGCTTCTGGTTCGTCTTCATCGGGTTCAACACCGTGTTCATCCCACAGTTCATCATGGGATCGCGCGGGATGCCCCGCCGCTACTACGATTACCTGCCGCAATTTCAGCCGTTCCACGTGGCCTCGACCATCGGGTCGTGGATTCTGGCGACCGGCTTGTTCTTGACGGCGTACACGCTGCTCGAGGCGCTCTGGCGCGGCAAGAAGGCGCCGCGCAACCCATGGGGCTCCGCCGGGTTCGAATGGCAGACGGACTCGCCGCCTTGCCTCGCGAACTTCCACACGCCGCCGATCTTCAACCGCGGCCCGTACGACTATCATCTCGCGACGCCCGAGGAGCTCGCGACCGGTTGGGACGAATTGGGCGGCGAGCCGACAAAGGGCGGCCCGCACTCGTAGGAATTCACAGGGTCTCCCTGTTCAATCAAACAGGACTTGATAATGGCGAATGTCAGCGAATCGTTGCAGGGGGAAGTGGCGCACGGCGAAGCGCACGAACACCCGGATTTTCTGCAGCACCACTTCGATACGCCGGCGCAGCAGTTCGACGCGTCGAAGCTCGGGATGTGGGTGTTCATCGCGACCGAAATTCTCATGTTCGGAGGTCTGTTTTGCGCGTACGCAATCTGGCGCGCACTCCAGCCGCAGGTGTTCGATCAGGCACATCACTTCCTGAACAAGATCCTGGGCGCCACCAACACGATCGTCCTGCTTTTCAGCAGCTTGACGGCGGCGCTTGCCGTGCGTTCCGCGCAGGTGGGCAAGCGAAATGCCACGTCCATCTACTTGGTGGTGACGATCCTGTGCGCGGCCGCGTTCCTCGTGGTCAAGTACTTCGAATATAGCCACAAGTTTCACCTGGGCCTATTGCCGGGACATTGCTTCGGACATCCTGGTCTGAGCGCCGCCATCCAGAACGGCGAAGAAGTGGGCACGTGCTTGCGCGTGAACGTGGATTCGGCGCCGGTCATGCCCGAGTGGGTCCAGGCGGTCGACGAATCCGGGCACGTGCAGCTTCTCTCGCCGAGGGCGAACATGTTCTTCGGGCTTTATTTCGTAATGACGGGGCTGCACGGGCTCCACGTCGTCGTCGGCATGAGCATTCTCCTGTGGGTGCTCATCAAGAACCTGCAAGGGCGTTTTTCCCCGCAGTACTTCACGCCCGTTGATCTGGGCGCCCTCTACTGGCACCTCGTCGACCTGGTGTGGATTTACCTCTTCCCACTGCTCTATCTGGTCGGAAAGCCGGAGTGACCATGGATCAAACCAATCATTCGCATACGGCGCACGCCGACGACGGGCAGGTGCACGCCCACATCGCGACCTCCCAGTTTTACTTGGGCATTTTCGGTGGACTCATCGTTCTGACGTTGGCGACCGTAAAAGTCTCCTATTACGACTTCGGTCCGGCGAACATCATCATCGCGCTGCTCATCGCAACCATGAAGGCGTCGCTCGTCGCGGCGTTCTTCATGCACCTCCGGCACGACAGCCTGTTCAACACGATTGCATTCCTCTCGGCATTTCTGTTCCTCGCGATCTTCATCCTGCTCACGTACGACGACCTAGGCGTGCGCGCGAAAGAGAGGCCGACGTACGTGGAAAGCATGGACCCGCGCACCGGCGAGGCCGCGCCCGGCGGCGAACCGGCGACCTCCGCAACGTCCTTCGAAGTCGAAGAAGCGCCCAAAGGCGAGAAACCCGCGCGCGAGCCCAAGAAGGAATGAACCACAGAGGACGCTCTCTGCGCCCTCTGCGGTTTGTCCTCACAATCGGTACGATTGGAATCGTGGGGGGACAGGTGTGTTTGCTTGCTGGATGCAGGCGCAAACACGTCCCCGTGGAGCAGGTGCCGGAGCTCGGTTATCCGGCGTGCACGGACGGCGGGTCGGCGTCGGACGAAAAGGGGACGGTCGTCGCCAGGGGGCATCTGCGTTCGGGACCACTGTCGCAAGAACAAGACGTCGTCGAGCGCTTCGAGCTCGACAAGACGCAATGCGGGTTCACGCTGCGGTCTCGGCAAGAATGGCCGCGCACGATCAGCGATATCGAAGTGCACTACGACCTAGAGCTGAGACCGCTATGGGCGTGGAAGCGCATGACTATCGCGGACTCGAGCCGTGCTGATGGCTTCGCCGACATCCGGCGCTACGAGCTTCGGACGGGAGACGTGTTCATCAAGCGGCGCGACTCTCATGGCGAGGTAACCCTCGAAAAGCTGCTTCCCGGAGGGAGGATGAAAGTCGCCCCTGGCGCGAAGGTCGCCGCGGTCGTAGGCCCGGGGCGAGGTGTCATTACAGCTTGGCTAATGCGGGTGAGGCTCCCCGTGGGAGGCAAGGTGCACGAGCTGGTGCTCGACTTCCGCGAGATGGTCGAGATGCTCGAGATGGCAAAACTCGAGCGGCAGCCGGACCTAATCGAGCCGTCCCTGGGCAGAAGCGTGCGCGTGTACACCTTTTTCGGAAAGGAGACGGTGTTCGCGGACGAGAACGACGTCGTGATCGGGGACCTCGCTGGGATGCGGCCCAGCGATTCGCTGTCGACGCCACAGCCGGAGCCGCTTCCCACGTATGGGGGGGCGGATCCGGTGAATACTCCCTGAAGGGCGACATATCTCAGTCGGCCTGCCGGTCGTGGCGGCTCCCGCAGCTCCGCGAAAAAAAAGTTCGCACCGTAGCGTCCATTTTGCGCTCCCTCATTCGTCATCCATGCAGAGCGAGCGTCGTCATGGTCCAGCACAGAGAGCCCCAGCGCATTGGCCTCGTCAGCCTCGTCCCACGCTTGAGCGTCGCGCCGAGCTCGGCTTTCGGCTGGGGCGTTTTTGCTGCCGTTTCGGCTCTTTCAGTCACAATAGCGAGCTACTTCAGCAATCACGGGTCCGGGGCCTTCGGCCGGATCGCCTTGTCGTCCTCGCCGGCCGTGGGCGCTGCAATTGGCTGGGCGGCCGTCGCCACGGCCACTCAGTGGCTGCGCGATGCCTGCCGGCGGGGGCCGCGTTCCACCGACCTGGCCGACAGGAAGACAAGGCTCGGGCCGTACACGCTGAACGAGAAGATCGGCGAGGGCGGCATGGGCATCGTTTACAAGGCGAGCAACGCGCTGCTGCGCCGCCCGGCGGCGATCAAGGTGCTACCTCCGGAGCGCACTGCGGAGCGCGACCTCGAGCGGTTCGAGCGGGAAGTGCAGCTCACGAGCCAGCTGACCCATCCGAACACGATCGCCATCTACGATTTCGGTCGCACGGCCGAGGGCTCCTTCTACTACGCCATGGAGTACCTCGACGGATTGACGCTGCAGACGCTCGTGGATCGAGAGGGGCCCCAGGATTCGGCGCGCGTGGCGCATGTCCTCGCCCAGCTCGCCGGCGCGCTTGCGGAGGCGCACGGAGCCGGGTTGGTCCATCGCGATGTGAAGCCGGCCAATGTCATGGTATGCGAGCGCGGCGGGAGCGCGGACGTGGTCAAGGTGCTCGACTTCGGGCTGCTCAAGGAACTCGACGGCCGAGGCGAGGCGACGCGCAGCGACGTCCATCGAGTCGTCGGCACTCCCCTGTATATGCCCCCCGAAGCCGTGACCGCGCCTGAGAAGGTAGACTCGCGCAGTGACCTCTACGCGGTCGGTGCGGTCGGGTACTTCCTGCTCACCGGCGCTCCCCCCTTTCCGGGGAATAGCCTCGTCGAAGTGTGCGGGCATCACCTGCACACCGCGCCGGTGCCGCCGTCCAAGCGCCTCGGATCGCCGGTTCCACCTCGGCTCGAGGCGCTGATTCTGAGCTGTCTCGCGAAGTCCCCCGAGGAGCGACCTGCGAGCGCCGCGTCTCTTCAGAAAGCGCTGCTGCCGCTCGCCGCCGCCTGGACTCCGGAGCGCGCCGCGCGCTGCTGGGCCGAGCGACCTGCAAACGCGGCCGGGCTCGAGCGCATCGCAGCTTGATTTAGCCGCGGCGGGCGGCTTTTGCGCCGGAGACTTTTCTCGGGCTAGTAAGTACGGGCGTAGGGACCCCCGCATCCTATGAAAGAGTTCCAATTCGACGGCATCGTCGGCCCGACGCACAACTACGGAGGTCTCAGCCCGGGCAACGTCGCAAGCACGACGCATGATGGCGACGTCTCCAACCCCCGCGCCGCCGCAATGCAGGGCCTCCGCAAGATGCGGCTCGTACGCGATTTGGGTATCCCCCAGGCCGTCCTTCCGCCCCATGACCGGCCGTGCCTTTCGGCGCTGAGAAGACTAGGTTTTCACGGCAGCGACGACGACGTCATCACCGCCGCGGCCTCGTCGGACGACGGCCTCTACCTGCGCATGTGCTCCAGCGCATCGGCCATGTGGGCCGCCAACGCCGCGACGGTCGCGCCTTCGTGCGACACGGCGGACGGTCGTATCCACCTCGTGCCGGCAAACCTGCAGCAAATGCTCCACCGATCCATCGAGGCGCCGACGACGACCCGGGTGCTTCGCGCGATCTTCTCCGACCCCGCGCACTTTGTTGTACACGACCCTTTGCCCGGTGCCGGGCATCTTGCCGACGAAGGCGCAGCCAATCACATTCGCCTTGCAACCTCGCGGGGCGCAGTGCACCTGTTCGCTTGGGGTCGCCGGTCCCTTACGCCGGACCTCGTCGGCCCACGTGAGCATCCCGCTCGCCAAACGCTCGAGGCGAGCCACGCGCTGGCGCGCTTGCATCGGCTCCTGCCGGAGCGTTGCCTATTCCCCCGACAGCACCCGGGCGGCATCGATGCGGGGGCGTTCCACACCGACGTGATGGCGGTAGGTTGCGACGCGTTTCTCATGCTGCACGAGCTGGCCTTCCGAGACCAGGAGTGGCTCCTCGATGACCTGCGACGCCTTCTCGGCGACGAACTCTTCCTGGTGCGCGCGAGCGTGGACGAGCTCCCCGCCGAGCGCGCGGTCGCGGCCTATCCTTTCAACTCCCAGGTGCTTTCCCTGCCGGACGGTGCGATGACCATCGTCGCCCCCGAGGACTCGTGCGAAGACCCGCACGCCCGCGCCTTTCTAGATCGGGTCGTTGCCGCTCAAACGCCCGTGCGCGATGTCCGCTACGTCGACGTGCGCCAATCCATGCAAAACGGCGGCGGGCCGGCCTGCCTTCGCTTGCGTGTATCGCTTTCGGAGGCCGAAGCGCGGGCGCTCTCGGCCAACGTCGTGTTGACCGACGCCCTCTACGATGCCCTAAGCTCCTGGGTGGCGCGCAACTATCGCGATCGCCTCGTCCCGACGGATCTCGCCGACCCGGAGCTTGCGCGCGAAGGGATGCGCGCCCTCGACGAGCTCTCCCAGCTTCTGCGCCTGGGGTCAATTTACGACTTTCAGCGCGCGGGCGCTTCCTTATGCTAATCGAGCCCGCGGGCATCATGCGCTACACGCACGCACTCATCCCGACGATGAAAGAGGCGCCGGCCGACGCCGCCAACGTCAGCCACGTCCTTCTTGCGCGCGGAGGCTACATTCGCCGCGTCGGGGCCGGCATCTACGATTTTCTCCCCCTCGGCTTGCGGGTGCTCCGGAAGGTGGAGAGCGTCATCCGCCAGGAAATGGACCGCGCCGGCGCGCTCGAGATCCTCATGCCGGCCCTGCTTCCCGCGGAGTACTTCAAGGAAACGGGACGGTGGGACCAATACGGCGACGTCCTCTTTCGCCTGAAGGACCGTAAAGGAGCCGACTATCACCTTGGCCCGACGCACGAGGAAATTGTCACGGACATCGCGCGCCGCGAGATCAGAAGCTGGCGCGATCTGCCCAAGAACCTGTACCAGGTGCAGGTCAAATTCCGCGATGAACCTCGAGCGCGGGGCGGACTCCTCCGATGCCGTGAATTCCTGATGAAGGACGCATACTCGTTCGACAAGGACGAGGAGGCGGCGCTGGCGAGCTACGAGAAGATGCGCCAGGCCTACGTTCGAATTTTCGATCGCATGGGGCTGACCTACCGCATGGTCCAGGCCGACCCCGGCGCCATCGGCGGCTCGACCAGCGCAGAGTTTCAGGTGCTGGTCGACTCGGGCGAGGACGCGATTGTCGCTTGCAACAAGTGCGATTACGCGGCCAACGTGGAGGCCGCGGAGCCGGCGGCGGAGTTGCGGTCGGATGTCGCGCCGGCGGGGAAACCCACGAAGGTGGCCACCCCGGACCAGCGCACGATCGACGAAGTCACGAGTTTTCTTGGCGTCGAGAAAACGCAGATGCTCAAATCGCTCCTTTATGTCCCCAAGGATGGGCCCCTGGCGAATCAAGTCGTCATGTGCGTCGTTCGTGGCGACCACGAGGTCAACGAAGTGCGTCTCTCGCGCGCGCTCGGCGCCGGCGAGGTCTTTCTCGCGAGCGAAGAGGACATCGAGAAAGCTACAGGAGCCAAGGTCGGTTTTGCGGGGCCCGTCGGCTTCGGCCAGGAACGGACATTCGTGGATCAAGAGGCCGCGGCCGTGCGCGGAGGAATCACCGGCGCCAACGAGACCGGATACCACCTCACCGATGTGTGGTACGCGCGCGACTACCTGGCCGCTGCGTCGCCTTCCGCCTTGCGTCTCGTGAGGTCCGGCGATCTGTGTCCTCGCTGCGATGGCCGTCTCGAGAGCTATCGGGGCATTGAGGCGGGGCACATCTTCGTATTGGGCAACAAGTACTCCCACGCGATGGGGGCGACGTTCATCGACGAAAAGCAGCAGCAGCGGGAACTCGTGATGGGTTGCTACGGCATCGGCGTCTCTCGGCTGGTCGCGACCACCATCGAGCAACACCACGACGAGTCAGGCATCCGCTGGCCCATGAGCGTGGCGCCCTACCAGGTTCACGTCGTGACGCTGGGCCGCGACGACAGCATCCTTGCCGCTGCGAGCTCGCTCTGCGAGAAGCTCGAGGCCTCCGGAGTTGAAGTGCTTTGGGATGATCGCGACGAACGGCCGGGCGTCAAATTCAAGGACGCGGATCTCATCGGCATTCCCCTGCGTGTCACCATTGGTGGCAAGGCGCTGGCCGGCGGGAACGTGGAGCTCAAGCCCAGGAGCGAGAGCGATCCGAAGAAGGTGGAGCTCGTTCCCGTTGGAAATGCTCCGATGCTGATTCAAGCCAAAGTAGAGGGAGCGATATGATGTGCTACGTACGCCCGTATGGTTCGCGTCGAACGATTGCCCCCTCCGCCTGTGGCGCCCGCGCGGTCGCCCGTGGTCGCTGTGGAGGGGGAGCACGAGACGCGCATCGTGGGTATTGCTGGTGGGCCGTCTCTGGAGGCACGCGTGAACGTGCCGCCCCACCCCGCGCGGCTCGTCGTGCTTTGCCATCCTCACCCGCTCTATGGCGGCAGCATGCACAGCCCGGTGCCGCTCGCGATCGCCAAACGATTATCTGAGACGCCTCGCGGGCGGGTGGCCTGGGCGCGCTTCAACTTCCGAGGGGTCGGCGGGAGCGACGGCTCGTTCGACGATGGGCGCGGAGAGGTGCAGGACGTTCGCGCCGTGATGGAGCACTTGCTTCTCATGGCGCCCGCCGCACCTATCGCGGTGTGCGGGCATTCCTTCGGATCGTGGGTGGGTCTTTGCGCCGCGCCGAGCCTCGCTTCCGTCGACCGCGTCTTACTCATCGCACCGAGCACACGTCTTTTTCGCTTCGGTGCCGAAACCCCCTCGTTCAAGGGCAAGACGACCATCTTCGTCGGAAGCGAGGATGAGTTCTGCGACGTCGACGAGGCGCGCGCTCTGGCGCGGGAGCTCGATGCGGACCTACGCATCTTCGACGGTTTCGATCATCACTTCCTGAGATCGCGACGCGCGCTGGCCGAGGCCGCGCTGCCCGTGGTCGCGCCCGAGGCATCGAGTCCATGAGCGAGCAAAAAAGGGTGACATCGACCGACGCGGTGCACGCCGGGGACGACAAGCGAAAACCGTACGATTCGATTCCGACGCCCATCGTACAGACTGCGACGTATGCCTTCGCCGACACTGCTGAAATCGAGGCCTACACCCGGGGGTTGCACCCGAACGAAGAGCGAGGCGAATACGGTCGATACGGGAATCCCACGGTTCGGGCATTGGAGAAGCGGTTGGCCGCGCTCGACGGCACCGAGGACGCCGTGGTCTTCTCGAGCGGCATGGCGGCGGTCACGACTACCTTGTTCGCCCTGGTGCGCGGCGGGCAACACGTGGTCCTCTACCGGGACTGCTATCGCAGAACCCTCGAGTTCGTGACGGATGTCCTGGCCCGATTCGGGGTGGCGCACACGCTGCTCGAGAGCGGTGACGTCGCATCGCTCGAAAAGGCCCTCCGGCCCGAGACGCGTCTCGTCGTCAGCGAATCGCCCACGAACCCTCATCTGTCCTGCATCGACCTCGAAGCCTTGGCCGCCACCTGCCAAAAGCGACGCGGCCTCAAGTCGCTCATCGACGCGACGATCGCCACCCCGATCAACTGCCGGCCCGCCGCGTTCGGCGTCGATCTCGTGGTGCACAGCGCGACGAAATACCTGGCAGGCCACAACGACGTGCTCGCCGGTGTGGTCTGCGGTCCAAGCGGCCTCTGTTCGATGACGCGCGATTTGCGCGGGGTCCTCGGCAACGTCTGCGACCCGCACGCCGCGTTCCTCGTCGGTCGCGGGCTCAAAACCCTCAGCGTGCGCGTCGAGAAGCAGAATGCGACGGCGCTCCTCGTCGCCGCGCGTCTCGAGAAGCACCCGCGCGTGGAGCGCGTGTACTATCCCGGCCTGCCTTCGCACCCGACGCACCGGGTAGCGAGCGCAACCATGCGAGGATTCGGCGGCATCGTGAGCTTTGTCGTTCGCGGCGGCCTTCAAGCGGCGAGCCGCTTCGTCGATGCCATGAAGCTCGCGCGGATCGGACCCAGTTTCGGCGGCGTCGAGGCCCTGATCGAGCAACCCGCGATCATGAGCTACTACGGCATGACGTCCGAGGAACGGTCCGGGGTCGGCATCGCCGACGGACTGGTGCGCCTCTCGGTCGGATTGGAGGACGCGGCAGACCTCATTGCCGACCTCGAGCAGGCGCTCGGTGCGGCGGGTTGAAGCGGGTTCGTCGTGCGCTTTGTTGGTCTTTGTTGCTGTTGCGTTGCCCTCTCGTGCGGCGGCTCGCCGCCGACGCTCCAGGCTCCGGCCGCCCAAGGCGACGCGGGTTTGGCCATGGCCTCACCCGCGGCACCAAACCTCGGCGCGGTTCGTGACCCGCCGGGTCTGATCGTCGCCGGGCGCATCTCGAAGTTGAGCACCACGGTGTCGACCCTCCGTGACTGGTCCAAGTTGCCCCTGCCCGAGTCCGACGAGATGAGTGACTTCTTCGCGGGGGGGGCAATCGGTCGTTTGATCGATCTCGATCAGCCGATCGACTTTGCCGTCGCAATCGCAGGTTCCGGTCTGCGCATGCGCCCCCGGATCGCCTTTTCTGCGGCCCTCAAGGATATCGACCGTGCCAAGGCCACACTCTCGGAGCGATACAAACTGGTCCCGGGCGACAACGGAAGTCTCGTCCTGCAGGACCCGGGGCGGACCGCGCGCTCCAACGAAGACGAGCAGGATGAGTCCAGCGATGAGGAAGACGTGCTCCCGGGAGCGCGCCAAGGGGATCGGAGCGAGGGTAGGCACCTTCCCTGCGAGCTTTCACCTGCCTACGGCGTGGCGACCACGCGTCTCGTATGCGGGTGGAGCGCCAAGGCGCTCTCCGAGCTGACTCCGTGGCTCACGCGCACGCAGGCGCGTGTCACCACGAGCTCCGATCTCCATGTCGAGCTGCGTATGGGGCCGCTCCGAACGACCATCTCGGGACAGAAGCGCTTATTGGGTAGCGTTCTCGCCGGTGGCCTGGGAGGGCGGCTGGATTCATCCGGCTCGCGGCAGCTCATTGCGAGCGCGGTCGGGGATGTCGTCGACTTTGCGCTGGATCTCGATCGCGCAGTGCTCGATTTGCAAATGAAGGATGCCATGGCCACTGCGACGCTCGCGCTGAGCTTTTCGCAGGTGACTTCGAGTCTGGCGCGGATCGCGACCGCGCATCCGGAGCGAAGCGAAGCCGCGCCAGTCGCTTTTTGGCAGATGCCCGGCGACGCGAATTTCGCTTTCTTCGAGCGCGGCATCGACGACACCGAACTCGTGCGTGGGCGCGAGCTCGCGCTTCATGCGGCGGACGAGGCGCTGGCCGACGAGGGACTCAAGGATGCGGACCGGAAGTTCATCCTCGAGGCGCTCGGTAAGCTTGCTTCGTCGGCGCCCGTCGCGTACGCGAGCGGGCTCGACGTCGATGCGGCAAGGAAGGCGCTTGCTCTCGAAAGGTCCCACGCCGACCTGTCCGATCCCGTCGCTTTCGGGGAAGCGGAACGCGTTTCTGCGGGGGCGCTCCTCGGCTGGCGCGTTATTACGTGGGACGAACCCGCAACGAAGTGGATCGCAGCGTTCAAGGACCTGGCCGCTGGCTTGCGGCGCCCAACTGTCGTCGCGGCCTATCGCGCGAGCGGCCACGATACCCCGCCGCCTGCCCTTTACGTCGCGCCCATGCCCAAGGGCGCCACCCTTCCATCGGGCGCCCAGCACTATGTGCTCGAGCTCCATCCGTTTCACTCGGGGGCCCGAAGCACAGCCCCCGTCGGAACTTCGAAGCCGAAGGCGACCATCGTAACTGGCAAACCCGTTGCGATTCACCTCATCCTCGTCCCCGATGGCGCGCGAACTTGGCTTGGCGTCGGGGCGGGCGATGCGCTTGCGTCGAAACTCGCATCGGCCATTGGACAGGGAGCGGACAAGCTCGCCGGGCGCACCGACCTTTCTCCTCTAAGGGCGCCGAGCCTGGGCGCGGCGGGCTTCGTCACCTTGGTTGGCGTACTCGAGGGCGCATGGGCACTTTCGCCGATGATGCGGGGCAAACTCCTCGACGAAGTGGCAGCGCTACCGAAGGCGGGAATCGTCCCCATCGCGTTTTCCACAACCGCGAGCGTAGAAAAACCGGGGCAGGTTACGGCCCGCCTCGACACTCCGCGTGCTGCAATCGAGGAAGCGGCTGCCATCATAAACGCCCATGGGTTTTGACCACGTCAAGTTGGTCACGAGACACGTGAACGTGCGAGCGGCGGCGATCGCCATCGCGGTGGCGGTTGGATGCGGACGGCCCCCTCCGGACGCCACGCCCGATGGCGCGACGCGGCTCTTCCTCGATTCGATGGAGGCAGCCGAAGACGACGCGCGCGAGATGCGGCGAGCCTACAACCTGCTGGGACCGGCGGGCAGAGCGAATCTGGAAGAGCGAGCGCGCCGTACGAGCCGGCTTCAAGGACGGCAGGTAGAGCCATGGGACATGCTAGCCACCGGCCGCTTCGGCGTTGCCTTTCGGCCAAAGACAATGCGGTCCAAAATCGTGGGTGACCGCGCCACGGTCGAAGTGCTCGGGGCGGACCCGCAGAACGAGCGTGCAACCGTCGTATGCGTGCACGAAGCAGGCGGCTGGCGCATCGAGCCCGAGTTCCCGGAGCCTTAGTGACCTGAGTCCGTCATTCGCCACGAATGACGGACTCAGGTCACTAACCTCCGACCCTCGTCGGCTACGCCGACGACGTCGGAGGAGACGGTCTAGTGGGGGCCTGCGGCTCCTGCGGCCCCCTCTTATGCCTCCGCTGCGCTACGCCGCGAGCCTCCCCCGCATCGCCTTCGGCGAATCGTGCTTCGCATGACAGAGAGAAGAGGGAGAGAGGGAGAGAGAGAAGAGGGAGAGAGAGAGAGGACTAGCGCTGCGGCTCGATCACAGCGTGACTTGGAGCAAAAGGTAGCGGTGGCGAAAAGGAGCTAGGTCCATGCGCGTGTCGAGTCGCTGCTCGAGCTCGGCTGACCGTCGACTTCGGGAGGCCGAGCGCCTTCGACGCCGCAAGAAAGCTGCCGGCCACGACCGGGGTGAACACGAGGATCTCTTTGAGGTTCATCGCTCCTCATCCCACTGGCGGGACGATGCATCCAAAATTGACCGTCTGGTCCACCAGCCCGGGACGGACTTAGAAAAGGGGTCATCGGAGGCGCGAACGATGAATACGAAGTGGAACCTCGACGGCACGCGCTCGGGCATCAATTTCGCGGTTCGGCACATGGTGGTGTCGAAGGTTGCTCCCCCTCAGGTTTGACTCGCGCAACGAGCAAGTCGTTCTCCGTGCGTGACTCCCGGATCGTGCAACTCGTCATTCTTCGCAACGAGGAGGCCTAACCGTGGACCCTGTAGCTTTCATGCGCGTCGAGTCGACGGGCGGGAGTGGCACGACCGTGAGGATTTGGATGCCCGGAAGGCGGTTTGATGCCCAGGCTGCCCGTTCCGACTCTACGTCGGTTCCGGCTCGTTCTGACGTTCAGTGGGAGTGCGGACCATGAACGCAACCAGCCTCGCAGCGGAGCCCGTTGCGCGAATGGCCCGCGTCATCGGGGCCGAGCGCGTCGGGGCAGGGGTTCGCTCCCGTCGTCGTGACGGGAGTGGTGCGTGCTCGGTGCAACCAACAAAGGAGACTGCAAATGACTGCTCAGAAGAAGACGCCGCTCTGGGATTCGAAGGACTGCGCCCTGATCTTCATCGACTACCAACCGGAAGTCATGGACGGAATCCATGAGAAGGACCGGCAGCTCATTGAGGTCAACGCCTGCACGCTAGCCCGGATGGCGCGCAGGTTCGAGATTCCGGTCATCCTCAGCACTGTCGCCGTAAAGCTCGGCGTCGACAGTCCGACGATCGCCTCCCTGAAGGCCGAGCTGCCCGATGTCGAGGAGATCGACCGCACGTCGATGGACGCCTGGGAAGACAAGGCCTTTGTAAACGCCGTGGAGGCTACCGGCCGGAAGAAGCTGGTCATGTGCGGAATCGTCACTTCCGTCTGCTTGGCCTTCCCGGCCGTCCACGCCATCGCCGACGGCTATTCGGTTGCCATCGTGGCGGACGCAGTGGGCGATCGAACCAAGGAGGAGCACGAGATGGCCGTGCTGAGGGTCGTGCAAGCGGGCGTGGTCCCGATGACGACCGCCGCCGTGATGGCCGAGTGGTTCCGCGATTGGGCATCCCCCCTCGCCACGCAGGCCCGCGAGGTGTTCCCGGGCTTCCTCCTGGAGTTCTCGAAGATCAAGGGCTGGCCGGCCCCCCTGTGGACGAAGAAGAACCAGGCCAAGTAGTGGTCTGCCGCGCGGTGGTGGCATCGCGACCTCGCAATCAGCGGTGCCAGCACCGACGGAGGGCCGCCGCCGTCGCGGCTCCCCGATCGCGACGATGACGACGGCCGATGCTCCCCAGATCCAGAACGGGTCGCCCATCGTGAATGGTCAGCTACCATCACGAGTCTGGGGCGTGAGCGGTATCGAACCGGCTCTTTGAGACAGGCCTTGCGGCATCGGCGCGCGCTGCTCGGGGGGGGAATAAGCGAGGTCGAAGAGCGCTGGTCCGCGGGCCGCTCGCACTCGGCGTCGGGCGGCTAGGGCATGGGTCCCAGGTCCCACGGCGGTGGCATCATCTTCGCCTGGAGATGGTCGACGAAGCTCTTCACCGCGGGCGACACGTGCCGGGTGCTCGGGTAGACCACGTGGACGGGCGTCGGCGGCGCCCTCCACTCGCGGAGCACGCACTCCAAGCGGTGCGTGCGCAGGTCCTCGATGCATTGGTACGCGGGCATGAGCGCGAGGCCGATGCCGCCGATCGCGGCGCTGTGGAGTAGGTCGTTCTCCGTCGTCACGAGCCGCGGCGTCAGCTCGACGTCCGCGTGCTCCTCCCCCCGCCGCAGATGGAGCGTTGCTCGATCCGAGCCGGAACCGAAGTGCAGGACGTCATGCTTCGCAAGATCGTCCGGGGACCGCGGCCGCCCGCGGCGCTTCAAGTAGCCGGGAGTCGCCGCAAAGAGCCAAGCGACCTGGCCCAGGCTCTTGGCGATGAGCGTGGAGTCGGGAAGCCGTCCAGCACGGATCCCGATGTCGAAGCGGTCCTCAACGAGGTCCACTGCGCGCGCGGTGGTGAGGAGCTCGACGCGAACCTCGGGGTATCGCTTCAGGTAATCCCTCACGATCGGACTGAGGTAGGTCGCGCTTGGGCCGGCGGTGACGCGGAGGAGCCCGCGCGGGGTCTCCTTCAGCCTGGTCACCGCGCGTTCGGCCGTCTCGACGTCGCTAGCGATGCGCGCGCCGTGATCGTAGAAGATGCGCCCGGCGTCGGTGAGACTGAGCTTGCGCGACGTGCGTTGCAGGAGACGGGTGTCGAGTCGCTCCTCGAGCTCAGCGACCTTGCGACTGACCGTCGACTTCGGAATGCCGAGCGCCTTCGACGCCGCAATGAAGCTGCCGGCCTGAACGACGCGGGTGAACACGAGGATCTCGTTGAGGTCCATGGCTCATCATCCCACTGGCGGGACGATGCGTCCAACATTGGTCGTCTGGTCTACCACCCGGGACGGAGTTACAAATGGGGCGTTGGAGGCACGAACGCCATCGATCGCAGGGACTTGGCCTCCAGTACCAGGTTCTCGACACCGGCGGACTACTCGTCGGCGACAAGGTCGACATCGATTTCGACAGCCGGGCCGTGAAGGCAGCAGCCGTAGAGGCTGCGTGAAATCGCGTTCCAACAAAGGAGAACGCACATGATGACCGCAGAAACTCCCCGCATCACGACGACACAACGCGCCATCGCGTACCGCACGAAGGGGCACGGCGGCGGGCCCATCACCCGACTCATGAGTCCCGGCCACGTCGGCGAGATGGTGAAGCCATTCGTGTTCCTCGACCACTTCGACTTCTCCGGGCCGTCGGACGGTGGCCAGGTGCATCCGCACTCAGGGATCGCGACTCACACGACGCTCCTCGAGGGCTCGCTGATCTATGGCGACTCGACGGGCAAGTCGGGGCTGCTGCGCGCCGGCGGCGTCGAGTGGATGCGCGCCGGCGGCGGCGTCTGGCACGGCGGGACGCTCCCTGCTGGCCGCATCCGCGGCTTCCAGCTCTGGGTTGCCCTCGAGGCGCCGCTCGAGCTCGCGCCCGCGGAGAGCCACTACGTCGACGCCGCGTCGATCCCCTCGGACGGCAAGGTGCGCGTCCTGCTCGGTTCGTACGGCGAGCTACAGAGCGCAGTCCCGTACCCCCAGCCCGTGACCTACCTTAACGTGAAGCTGGCCGAGGGCGAGCGCTGGACGTACAGGCCGGTTGCGACCCACGACGTTGCGTGGCTCGCCGTCTCGCTGGGCACACTCCGCGTCGCTGGCGCGCGCGCGGGTCGCGAGATGGTCATCTTCGAGGAAGGAAACCAGCCGATCGAAGTCGTTGCCGAGGGTGAGGTCGACTTCGTGATTGCGTCGGCGGTCAAGCACCCGTCCCCCCTCGTCACAGGCATGTACTCGGTCCACACCAGCCCGAAGAACCTGGTGATCGGCGAGAACGGGATCCGGGACGTCGCATCATCGATGAGCCTGATCCCCTGGCGTCCGCTTGCGGCGTCCTTGGGGGATTCTCAGTGGTCCGGTCCGGGCTGACCTTCATTTCTCGGGCACTCAATCGACCGCCCGCAGAGTTAGGGACTCACGTCTGCGCAGCAACGGAAGCCGATCTGGTAGAAGCGAAACGACGGGTTGTGATCGGTGGTCATGGGGCGGCATCGATCACGGACGGGCCCCCAATAACCGCCCTTGAGCCCGCTCACGAAGGGCTTGTCGTCTTCCCGCCCCGTCTCGTTCACCACCCACTCGTCGACGTTTCCCGTCATATCGAACACCCCGTAGGGGCTGACGCACGACGCGCGCGCGCCGCTCGGGTCGCGCTGATCGAGGCGCGCGAACTCCTCGGCGCGCGTGCGCGGATCGGCCACCCTGGCGTCGTCCGGGATGATGTACGGCCTGTCGATATTGCAGGCTTCGGTGTTACGGCTGAATCCGTACGGGTAAGGCAAACGCTCCTTGCCCTCGCACGCGAGCGTCCATTCGGCGTCCGTACAAAGGCGCTTTCCGAGGCCCGCGCACCTCTCGCGAGCGCCGAGCCAATCGACATCCACCGCGGGTTTGACCCCGGGCTGGTTCGGCCATTCGTAGCGGTCGATGCAGTAATGCTTGTGAACGGGCGTCGCCAGGCATCGGCCGCTCGGCGCAAACGCGGCGCAGCGATCCTGCTCCACGTGCTGCGGATCCACTGGACGGAGGCAAAACTGCTCCATCAAGGGGCAGTAGTCGCCCTTGATTTCGACCATCTCCTGCGTGCAAGCGGAAGGCGCGGTTGGGGGCGGCGTCACGGATATAGCGGCGGAGAGAAGGGCGGGCACCGCGAAGCGGGTCACGACGATATGATAGTGACCTGAGTCCGTCATTCGTAGGGGAATAACGGACTCAGGTCACTAGAATGTCCGGCCCGTCGAAGCCCACTTACTTTGCTGACTCGAAGGTCCGCTTCACCGATCGCGTCGACGACTACGCCCGCTGTCGCCCGGAGTATCCGCGGGGGCTCCTCGAGCTACTCGTCGACCGTTGCGCGCTTGGGCCCGGAAAGCTCGCCGCGGACGTAGGTTCCGGCACCGGCATTCTGACACGCCTCTTGCTCCAATCGGGTGCCCGAGTCGTCGCCGTGGAGCCGAACGCCGCGATGCGCGCCGCGGCCGAGGCCGCGCTCTCGACGGAGGGTCGCTTCGAAAGCGTCGACGGCAGCGCGGAAGAAACCGGGCTGCCGGATGCGAGCGTCGACCTGATTGCGGCGGGCCAGGCATTCCACTGGTTCGACCCTGCGCGCTGCCGAGTCGAATTCGGCCGCATTCTTGAGCCCGACGGCTGGGTCGCCCTGGTGTGGAACCGACGTAGGGATACGCCGCTGGGGCGCGATTACGAGGACTTGCTGGAGCGCTTTGCTCCCGACTACGCGCACGTGCGCACCCGAGAACGTGCAGCCGAACCGAGCATGCGCGCATTCTTCGCCCCTCGCGCGCCGAGTCTGGTTAGACTCCACAACGAGCAGACCCTGGACGAGGAGGGGTTGCGTGGTCGTCTTCTCTCGTCGTCCTATGCGCCGCTTGCGGGGCACCCGCTCCACGAGCCGATGATGCATCGCCTTGGCGAGGTCTTCCGCGCGCACGCGCAGCGCGGCACCGTGACCTTGGCTTACGATACGGTGGTCTGGTACGGGGAATTAGGCTAGTGGGGCGCTGCGCGCCCCTCGCCGCTCCGCGTTCGCTACGCGGCGAGCCTCCCCGGCATCGCCTTCGGCGAACGTCGTGCTGTCGCACGACGCAGGAGAAAGAGAGAAGAGAGAGAGCAGATACCGTCGTGCTTCTTGCTGCGACTTCGCGCGAGCGAAGTCGTTCGCGAAAGCGATGCGGGGGAGGACTCCAGCGCGAAGCGCTGGAGGGGGGCGCAGCCCCCACAAGACCATCCCCTCCGGCGTCGTCGGGCGAAGCCCGACGAGGGCCGGAGGTAGTGACCTGAGTCCGTCATTCCTCTACGAATGACGGACTCAGGTCACTAATGCCGATCGACGAACGTCGCGACCAGCGTCACGTCATCTTTGCGTCGTCGCTCGGGACCGTCTTCGAGTGGTACGACTTTTACATCCACGCCACGCTCGCGCCGTTCTTCGCCGGCCTGTTCTTTCCTTCCGGCAATGCGACGGCGGCGCTGCTCGCGAGCTTTGCCACGTACGCGGCCGGGTTTCTCGTGAGGCCCTTCGGAGCTCTTGTCTTCGGACGGGTCGGAGACCTGGTCGGACGCAAGCACACGTTCCTCATCACCATCGTGGTCATGGGGCTCTCCACGGCCGCGGTCGGCCTTCTGCCAACGTACGCGACGATTCACATGGCGTCGCCCACGATCCTCGTGGCGCTGCGGCTGGCGCAGGGACTCGCGCTGGGCGGCGAGTACGGCGGAGCCGCGACCTACGTCGCAGAACATGCGCCCGAGGACAAGCGGGGGTTCTATACGAGCTTCATCCAGACGACGGCGACGCTCGGCTTCTTCCTGTCGCTGTTGGTCATCGGCGGTTGTCGCCTCGAAATGGCGGAAGCGTCGTTCAAGAGCTGGGGCTGGCGCATTCCATTTCTCGTCTCGCTCATCCTGCTCGTCATTTCGGTCTACATCCGGCTCAAGCTGAACGAATCACCCGTCTTCCTTCGCATGAAGGCCGAGGGGAAGGGGAGCAAAGCGCCGCTGCAAGAGAGCTTCACCCGGTGGCCGAACCTGAAACTCGTGCTGATTGCCCTGTTTGGCGCGACCGCAGGTCAAGGCGTCGTCTGGTACACAGGCCAGTTTTACGCGCTCTTTTTCCTGCAGGGGACGCTGAAAATCGATTGGAGGACGTCGTACACAATCCTCGGCGTAGCCCTCGCGCTCGGCACGGGGTTCTTCTTGGTGTTCGGGTGGCTGTCCGATCGAATCGGGCGAAAGAGCATCATGCTCGCGGGTTGCCTGCTGGCCGCGTCGACGTATTTCCCCATCTATCGGGCGATGACCCACTTCGGCAATCCCGCGCTGGAGGCATTCGCCGGCCGCACTTCGATCAGCCTGACCGCGACGGGTTGCCGAATTCACCTGTTCCCGAATCCAAGAACGCAATACAGCGACTGCGATCGAATCGAGGATTTCCTGTCCAAGCGCAGCCTCTCCTACGAGATCGCGCAAGGCGCGCCCGGCGCGAACCCCGTCACTCATATCGGCGATACGGTGATCGAGGGTTGGGACGAACCGAAGCTCGCCGCCGCGCTGAAGTCCCTAGCCTATCCGCCCGCGGCGAACCCAGCGGACATCCGCGTTTCGATCCTGATTCTGCTGGTCTTCGTCCAGGTCATCTACGTCACGATGGTGTACGGGCCGATCGCCGCGTTTCTGGTGGAGCTATTCCCCACTCGAATTCGCTACACGTCCATGTCGTTCCCCTACCACATCGGCAACGGATGGTTCGGCGGAATGCTCCCGCTGACGGCGACCGGGCTCGTCGCGGCGAATGGCAACATTTACGCCGGCCTCTGGTACCCGGTGGTCGTCGCCGCGGTGAGCGCAGTGGTGGGCGCGGTTTTCATCCGCGAGACGAAGGACCACAAGATTCACGCATGATAATCTTCGCCCGGTGAGCGACCCGCTCGTCGGGACTATCGTTGACGTCCGCTACGAACTTCGGCGGCTGATTGCGCGCGGGGGGATGGGCCTCATCTTGGAGGCGCATCACAAGTTCACGCGCCGGATCGTCGCAATAAAGTTGCTCTCGGAGGCGATGCAGTCTCAGCCAGAGGCGCACGCGCGCTTGCTTCGCGAAGCCCATGCGCTCACCGCCGTGAGGCACCCGGGCTTCGTCGAGGTACTCGACGCCGGCGTGTGTCGCGACCACGGGCCATACGTCGTGCTCGAGATGCTCGAGGGTCGCACGCTCGACGGCATCCTCGCGGCGCGCCGCAGGCTCGAACTGGAAGACGCCGTCCAGCTCGGGCGACAAGTGTGCGACGCGGTCGCGCACGCGAATGCACGCGGGGTGGTTCACCGCGACATCAAGCCGAGCAACGTGTTCGTCGCACGCAACGAGCTGGGGCAGGAGACGGTCAAGATCATCGACCTCGGCGTCGCCGCGGTTGCCGAGGGCCAGCTTGCGGAGCACGATGCCAAACTGACGACGGCGCACCAAGTGATTGGCACTCCGGAATACATGGCTCCGGAGCAGCTCTTCGGACGCGAGGTCGATGCGCGCACCGACGTCTACGGAATCGGGATGACGCTTTACGAGTGTTTGACCGGCGAAGTCCCTTACGCGGGCACCTACCCCGAGGTGCTCGTGCGGGTGTCCAATGCGATCGAGCCTCCCCACGTGCGCGCGAAGCGAGCGGACGTGCCGGCAGCCGTCGCCACGGTGATCGAGCACGCGCTCGAATTGCAGGCGAGCGCGCGGTTCGCCACGGCGAGCGAGCTCGCGCGGGCGCTGGCGGCATCGAGCGGATTCACGGCGAAGTCCTCCTCGCTCTTGTCACTGCCGGCTCCGCGGGACGGACGCAAAGACGACAGCGAGACCGAGCACGCCATTCGGCTAGTGAGGCGCAAGGCGCGACCGCCAGAGACGCCGACCCATCTAGAAGGGGACGATCCAATCAAGCGGCGTCAGTTCGTGCGCGTACCCTATGTGACAGCCGTACGGGTAAAGCCGCCGACCGGCGAGGAGCTGGGCGCGCGCAGCGAGGAGATCAGCGAGGAGGGTATGCTGGTCGTGCTCCCGATGACGCTTGCCGTGGGCGCTCAGCTCAAGCTGCGATTTGCAGGCCCTGGAACCGCCCAGATCGTCGACATCGAGGCTACGGTCCGATGGACCCACGAGGGGCGCGGTCGCACGGCAACGGGCGTCCAATTCGTGAACACGCCGCCGAGCTTGCGTAGCTCGGTAATCCGGTACGTCGCGGCGATCTCCTCGCCGGAACAGTGACACGCGGAGCGCGCGATGCAGGAGCGTTTGTCTCGACTTTGCACGGCGTTGCTCTCTCTGTGCGCATGTGAAACCGCGGCCCCAGCTTCTTCCAGCGAGGCTCCGACGCCGGCGGCGAGCGACTGGACGGGACTACGGGGCCCGCTGTCACCTGGCGAGCGCGAGCGCGCCGACGCAGCTGCTCCGATGGATGAAGCAAGGGGCACGTGGGTGCTGCACTTGGGGGACTCCTTCGTCAATGCGTCCTTCGCCCAGCATCTCGAGCCTCTCATTCGCTCGGCCGGCGCGCGCCAGGTGGCGCGCGCAAAGGCTTCCACCTTCACGACCGACTGGGCCGATGATCCGGACGTCGACCAGTGGCTTGCGCGCGGCCCGTCGCTCGTCCTCGTGACACTCGGCGCCAACGAGGTCGACAATGTCTTCCCGAAGCTTCACGCCGGCGCTATCCGGCGCCTATCGCGCAAAGTCGGCGCCGTCGCGCCATGCGTGTGGATCGCGCCGACCTTGTGGAAGGCCGACCGACCCGGGTGGCTGCAGGTCCTCCACGATTACTGCGCTCCATGTCTCTTCTTCGACAGTGACGCCGTTCTCGGAGGACTGACCGAGGACGAGCGACGCCGCGACGGCATTCACCCCAACGATCGCGGAGGCCAGCGCTGGGCGGAAGCATTTTGGGGTTGGCTCAGCGACCACCGCGACCCGTCCCGCGGCACGTGGGGACTGGTGCCCTTCGAGCGGAGATAGGATTGTCGGGCGCCGCCAATCCCATTATGGACGCCGTGGACACGTGAAGCCCTCGGCCCTCTGCATCGCTTTTGGTCTCCTGTCGATCGCCGCTTGCAATGCTCAGTCGTCGCCGCGCGGTCCCGAGCAGGTTTGTCAAAAGGCGTGCGCCGCGCGCGTGTCGCAGTGCTCCGACGCGGCCTGTGCGCGCGGATGCAATCTGGTGCTCGATCGCCTTGTCGAGCGGGAAGGGGACAACGTCATCGCGTGCATGGCCGGCGCTGCGCCACGGTGCGATGACCGCGCATGGGCGACCTGCGCCGCGCGCATCGGGCCTCATGCGGATGGAGGACCGCCCGCCCCACCCCCGAGCGCGCCTGATGAGGAGCCCCAGTCTTAGTCTAGAAAGCATCTTGCATGGGAATCCTGCGCATCCTCGACGATAGAACGCGCGAGCTCGAGTTCTCAGCGACGCCCAGGCGCGTGGTGTCGCTCGTCCCAAGCGACACGTTCAACGTCGGGGCGCTCGGTTGCGGCGACGCTCTGGTGGGTCGCACGGATTGGTGCGATCTGCCGAAGGAGCTCGTGGCGCGACTGCCGAGTGTCGGCGGGACGAAGAACCCGCGCGTCGACGCGGTCTCCGACCTGACACCCGATCTGGTGCTCGCCAACCAGGAGGAAAACACGCGCGGCGATCTCGAGGAGCTCGCCCGCCGGGGCCTGCGCGTGTACATCGCGTTCCCCAAGCGAGTCTCGGACGGTCTCGGGCACCTGGCGAAGCTCGCGCACGTTTTTGGCGTACACGACGACCCGTCCGTCCGCACGCTCTTGGACCGCGGCCGCGACGAACTCCGAGCCGCCGAGGACGCCCATGGCCGAGCCGGCGCCATCAAGGCGTTTTGCCCGATTTGGATGAAGCCCCTCATGACCATCAACGGCGACACATTCATCAGCGACATGCTCGAGCTCTGCGGCGCCGAAAACGTTTTCGCGGGTCGCCAGCGACGCTACCCGCTGGCCGCCGATCTCGGCAACGCCGCCCCGCTGCCGCCAGAGAAGGTCGGCGACCGCGACGTGCGCTACCCCCGCGTCACCTTCGACGAGGTCATCGCGCGCACGCCCGAGCTCGTTCTGCTTCCGGACGAGCCGCACCCGTTCACGGAAGAAGACGCGGACGTCTTTCGACGGCTCAACATCCCGGCGGCGCGCGCGGGCCATATCGTGCGTACGGACGGCAAGGACCTGTGCTGGTACGGCGCCCGGAGCGTCGAGGGCATCGCTCGCGTTAGGAGGCTCATCGCCGCGCAACGAGGCGCGTGAGTCGTACGGGTATTACGTCGACGCGGGCGGGTCCGTTGAGACCATCGCGAAGACTGCGTGATCGAGCCACCGCCCCTGGCACCGCTCCGCCTCCCGAGCGATTCCCTCGAACCGAAAGCCGACCCGGCGGATGACACCCAAGGAA
>Ga0210409_10001596_pt1 | contig 29003 bp, 26 predicted proteins | sample IncBWH17MmetaG_FD_161649 | JGI IMG/M metagenome (GOLD analysis project Ga0210409, IMG submission 161649) | Forest soil microbial communities from Barre Woods Harvard Forest LTER site, Petersham, Massachusetts, United States - Inc-BW-H-17-M | ecosystem: Environmental > Terrestrial > Soil >...
ATGATGGGCGGCGTCAGCCTGGACAGCGTCAAAATCATTCAGGATGCGCCCGGAATCGCGCGAGATTCCGCGGGCCCGCTCGTCACCGAGGAAGTTGTCGGCGTCATCCCGTTTCCATTGATTAGCAGCGGCACGGACGCGAACGTGCAGGTGCGCGGAGTCTCCCCCAATGTCCTGCGCATTCGCAACTTCGTTAAAATGGCGCAGGGGCGAATGTTCAACCCGGGTCTCAACGAGTTGATCGTCGGCAAGAATGCGAACACGACGTATTCAGGGCTGACGGTCGGAAACACCGTCAAGTTTGGCGGCAATCCCTGGCAGGTTGTCGGCGTTTTCGACGCCGGCGGTTCCTCGTTTGATTCCGAAGTCTGGTGCGACGGTACCATCCTCAATCAAGTCTTGAAGCGGCCCGCGAACATCTTCCAATCGGTCACCGTTCATCTGGTCTCGCCCGACACATTCCAACAATTCAAGGACGCCATCACGGCGGACCCGCGATTGAACGTCGACGTAACGCGCGAGATTGACTACTACGCGAAACAGTCCACTCAGATGACCAAGCTAATCACCATTCTCGGAGGCGTGGTGGCCTCCATCATGGCCATCGGCGCCGTTTTCGCCGGGCTCAACACCATGTACTCCGCGGTCGCCGAGCGCGGGCGAGAGATCGCCACGATGCGCGCTTTGGGCTTCAGCGCGATTGCCGTCGTGGTTTCGTTTTTGTTTGAGGCTTTGCTCATATCGTTTGTCGGAGGGCTCGTCGGCTCTGTTGCCGTCCTGCCCCTGAACGGCTTAACGACGTCGACGATGAACTTTCAGACGTTTTCAAGTCTGGCCTTTGCTTTCAAGATCACGCCCGATTTGCTGGTGCGCGGCATTATCTTCGCGCTGGCAATGGGAATCGTCGGCGGCCTGCTTCCCGCGATCCGCGCCGCTAACACCCCGGTCGCAACTGCCCTTCGCGAATTGTAGAGTCCGATCATCGTCTTCCTTCCCCGTTCTGTTGTATCCTCTTATCACCATCTGGTCTGTAGATTCTGACGCTGGGTCCCGAAGACAAGCCGGGGGGCATGAATGACACCTGGACGATTTCTTCTCCCATTTGTCGCGCTCATTTCGGGCGCGGTGTGTTTCGCCCAAAATGAGCGAGCGGATCCCAATTCCCTCCAACGCGCCATTACCAAGGCAAGAAACGACGGCCGACTCGTAGACGCGGAAAATTTGCTCCGGGACGGCATTCAAAAATTGGAGGAAGACAATCCCCAGAATCCGCAGATATCGACTTATCTGAAAGAGTTAGCCCCCCTCATGGCCCGCAGGGAGGGTGAGGCAGCTTACGGACCGCTTGTGGAGCGCGCCTATGAAATCGACAGGGCTGCCTTTGGCGCCTCCGACTTGCGCGTTGCCAATGATTTGACTCTCCTGGCTTCTTTCTCGCATCGCGCCGGCAAACAACCAGAGGCCGAGCGAGAGTTCGACGGAGCTGTCAGCATCGTCCGCTCAAAGGAAGCGGATCTTCGCTGGAACGCCGGAGCTGGCCTGGGAGCCAGCATCTTAGGCGCGGCCCTGACATTTTATATCGAAGAGAAGAGATGGGTTGACGCCGAAGTGTTGATGCCGGAAGAGGTGATGCTGTGCAATATGGTTCCGGACAAGTTCCGCGCCGGCTTCGGACGTTGCGAACATATTGAGGAGACTGCGGCAGAGATTTATCGCGGGGAAGGGAGGGCCGCCCAGGTCGAGGCGGGTCGTCCCGGTACAGGCTTGCCCCCGGAACTTGTCGGACTGAACCAAACCGCCGAGAAATATATTAACGATGGCCGCTATCCATCCGCCGAAGAAACCTACAAGCAAGCCATCGAGCTCGCGGGAAAAATGGACTCCGATCGCGACCACTATGGCGGACTGAGGATCGTGGAGATGAATCAACTCGGCCAATTGTTCGAGCGCGAGGGATTCAAGGACCGGGCTGAAAAGTCATATAAGGACGCGCTTGAGATCGGAGAAGAGGAGGCTCGTTCCCAATCCGGTCCTCCCACCTTCGCAATGTCTTTGCCGCTAAACCTGAGCTACCTCTATCGGAATGAGGGACGATTGCAGGACGCGGAAGTCGTTGTCCAGGGCGTACTTGAAATCCAAGTTGCCTCACTTGGAGAGCGGCATCGAGCCACCGTCGATACGCTTGCCGAGCTTGCCGATATTCGCGAGCTAGAAGGGGAAAAAGATCCCACGAAGTTGGCGGAGGCGAAGGCCACCTACGAGCGCGCGATCTCAATGCAAGAGGCCAACCTGGGCGCCAATGACCCGAGCCTCGTCAGGTTGCTCGAGAGGTATGCTACCGTTATTTCCGAATTGAATGAAGACGCGAAGGCGGCCGAAGTGAGAGCCCGAATCGCCTCGATTCAGGAGATCCAACGGAAAACGGGAAAGTAACGATCAAAAAATGACAAGGGCGCGGCTCCCGCCGCGCCCTGGGTATGTCTCGCTGTAAGTAGTTCTCCGCTTCTCGCTCCTGGCAATTACTCTCTTGTTTGATATCAGAGTCGGACATAGTGCTCGCGAAGCGGTGGGAAAAACAGGCGATCGAAAACGAATACGCTTTCCTAGGAACGGCTGCCAGACGTCGTTACTGGAGAGGAGGCCCGCGGCGCGTAGTTCGTCTGGATGTAATCGTCGACCAATTTGCGGAACGCGGCGGAAAGTTCATCGTAATTGCCGTGCAGCGTGACGGATTTTTTCCCGTCGATGTATACGGGGCAGCTGGGCTCTTCGCCGGTGCCGGGAAGGCTGATGCCGATGTTGGCGGCTTTGGATTCGCCGGGGCCGTTGACGATGCAGCCCATCACGGCGAGCGTCATGTCCTCGACTCCCTCGTACTGCTGCTTCCAATGCGGCATGCTGTCGCGGATGTAATCCTGAATACGCTCGGCGAGTTCCTGGAACGTGGTGCTGGTGGTGCGGCCGCAACCGGGGCAGGCCGTCACGCTCGGCGAGAACGAGCGCAGGCCGAGCGACTGCAGGAGTTCGCACGCGGCGTAGACTTCCTCGCGGCGGTCGCCGCCGGGGCGCGGCGTGAGCGAAATGCGAATGGTGTCGCCGATGCCTTCCTGCAGCAGAATGCCAATCGCCGCGGAGGACCACACGATGCCCTTCGTGCCCATGCCCGCTTCGGTGAGGCCCAGGTGCAGCGGCTGTTCGGTCTTGCGGGAGAGGTCGCGGTAAACCTTGATGAGGTTTTGCGGCTTGGAAACCTTGCAGGAGATGATGATCTGGTCGTGGCGCAGGCCGCACTCGAGAGCGAGTTCGGTGGATTCGATCGCGGAGAGCACCATGCAGTTGTTGATGATCTCTTCGGAGTCGAGGCCCAGGTCGCGGTCGGTATTCTCCTGCATCTTGCGCATCACCAGCTCTTGATTGAGCGAGCCGCCATTGACGCCGATGCGCACCGGTTTTCCATTGTCCACGGCGACTTTGCAGATCGTGGAAAACTGCTCGTCGCGCCGCGTGCCCGCGCCCACGTTGCCGGGATTGATGCGATATTTGTCGAGAGCCCGCGCGCAATCGGGATATTTGGCCAGCAGGACGTGCCCGTTGTAGTGAAAATCGCCGATGATCGGCGTCGTGCATCCCTGATCGCGCAGGCGCGCCACAATTTCCGCCACCGCCGCCGCCGACTCCGGCATGTTCACCGTGATGCGCACTAGCTCCGAGCCCGCGTCGGCCAACTCCTTGCACTGCGCCACGGTCGCGACAATTTCCGCCGTATCCGTGTTGGTCATGGACTGGACCACGACCGGCGCGCCGCCGCCAACTTGGTATTGGCCGACCTTGACGCCGTACGTCTTCCGCCGCGTAATGGGGAAAATCTGCATATCTTCCTTTGCGAGCTAATAATAACAGGGCTGCGCCGGTCCTCAAAACAACTGTGGAAGTCGGCTTGCCGAATGCCGTAGACGGCGGTTCGCCTTGAAGTGGCGCGGTCTTCAGCCTGCGGGGTTGGAATCTTACCAGGCCAAAAACCCGCAGGCTGAAGCCCGCGCCACTCTAGGAGGCGCCCGCGGCTTGATTTCCGCGCAAGCCTAGAGTATCGGCTGCTTCGCGCATGGCGGCGATGCAGAAGGCGATGTGTTCCTCGATGGGGATGCCCAGTTCTTGCGCGCCGTTCCGGACGTCGTCGCGATTCACGCCGCGCGCGAATGCTTTGTCCTTGAGCTTGCGTTTACCGAGTCGGGCTCGACCTCGAAGATACTCTTACCCGGTTTGACGAGGGAGCACGCGGTAAGGAAGCCTGCCAATTCGTCGCAAGCAAACAAAGTGTGTTCGAGCGGAGTCTCGCGCGGCACGTTGCAATAGTCGGCATGCGAAACGATGGCGCGAATCATTTCTTCCGGATAGCCGCGCTCGCGCAGGATCGCCGATCCGCCCGCGGGATGTTCTTCCGTGGGGCTGTGGGCGTCATTCGGCCAGCGCTCGTAGTCGAAGTCGTGCAGCAGCGCGGTAAGGCTCCAAAGGCCTTCATCGGCGCCGGACTTTCGCGCGTAGGCGCGCACGCAAGCCTCGACGGCCAGCGCGTGTTTACGCAAATTTTCGTTTTGCGTGTATTCGCATAACAGGGTCCAGGCGTCATCCCTTGTCGGCATCGTTTTCTCCCGAGTCGCAATATATGCGGCGCATATACGTTTACTCCTTTTTTTCGCCCATTTGAACCGGCCGCAATTCAGATCGTTCTACTGGCGAAAGCCGCCTCTTCGCATTCGGCCCTTACGGACCGGGACAGCCAAGAGTGGCTGTCCTACCAAACCCCGCAAGGATACCGCAACCTTGCTGCCCATGGCGGGTTGTTATCCTCCAAACGGGCGAGAACGCACAATAAAGTTCTAATGGAATTTCAGATTTGACCGATTTGATTATCGGACTACAGAAAATACTTGACACCGGGAGCGGATACCCCCATGATGTCGTTCGCGCCAGCTGCTGCCTTCCCCACGTACGAAGTCCCTCTCATCCGCATGCCGGAATAGTCTGCGAGGAGCACCGGTGTCGGAACAAAACAGTACGAATGCAATGAACGGTACTAACGGAAATAAGGTTGCCGTGGACATCGACCTTGATCGTGAGGTCATCCGTTGCAAAACCTGCGGGCTCGTGCAATATCGCACCCGCACGGGGAATTGCCGCCGGTGCCTGCGCTTGCTGCCGCCCAAGGTGGAATTTCTAATTCCTCCTCCGGAGCCGCAGGAGCTTCCGGGCGACGACCGGCAACTCTTCGAGAAATGGCCGAACCGCGAGACGGTGGAGAATATTGGGCAACGCATCCGGCAATTGCGCGAATCGCGCGGGATGACGCAGAGCCAACTCCAGGCGCGCTCGCGCGTATCCCGGTCGTACCTGTCACGGATCGAAAGCGGGCAGATGACGCCCAGCCTCGGAACGCTCGAGAAAATTTCCGAAGCGCTTGGCGTCGGCTTGAACCGTTTCTTCGTTCCGGAAACGAACGGCGAAGCTCTCTTGGAAGATCCATTCATCCAGGGGTTGCGGCCGTTCCTACGGCAGCTCGACTGGGAACAGTGGCAATCGATTCTGAAGCGCCTGGCCGCGATCAGCGACCACGTCTCGACTGGCAATGGGCTTGTGCGTCCGTTAGCGCAGCCTCAGCCTTCTCGAGTGGAACAACTGGCGCGACGGATGCACCCAGCTGCGATGAGCCACCGGTAGCCGGTCAAAAAGAAATCCCTACAGGACGGCGCGAACCCGCCACGGCGGGTTCGCGTCTTTCCGTTTTCATTCGCCTTCGCGAAAATCCTCGCTACGGCGACCGGGCTCGTCACCGCGAAATTCCTCTGCCAGCAGGCCGTAGTTCTCAATATCGATATATCGATCCCATTTCCGGATATGTTGCCGAAACCGGCCCTCATGTCGCATCCCAATTTTTTCAAGCACGCGCTGCGAGGCCGTATTTCCAGCAAAATGGTGCGCGAAGATCCTGTGCAGGCCAAGCATCCGAAAACCAAACGCGACGGCGGCGCGCGCAGCCTCCGTAGCAAACCCCTTATTCCAAAATGGTACGCCGATCCAGTAGCCGAGTTCCGCGTGCCTGTGGGGTTCCGCGATATTGAGTCCTAATGCACCGGAGAGTTCGCGCCCCGGCAAAGCCGAAATGGCAAAGGTGACGGAACGTCCCGCGCGGAAATCCTCGTTTGCTTTGGCAAGGAAAGTCCGGGCATTTTCCTCCGCGTAGGGATGCGGAATCTGCACTGTCGTGGCGGCGATTTCTTTTGCCCCGGCAAGGCGTACTAGGGCGGGGATGTCTTCGCTGTCATAGGAACGAAGCAGCAGGCGGGCGGTCCGCAGTTCCTGCGGAGCGGTCATGAAAGTAGAAGTCATCTCACAACAATCCTTGGCATAGCAGAACCGAAATGATTTATGAGAAGAACTTTCGAAGACTCAACGAAATTCGCATCTTCCGGCGCTGAAAGCGCCGCCGCATGTTAGCCCAGGGCAACGCCCTGGGTCTTCGAGCTTATCGATTGTTATGCGCCCTGAAAGGGCGCGGGAATCCTCCGCCCCTTCAGGGCGGACAGCGTTACTTTGGCGCCTTCCCCCGGGGCGGCGCCCCGGGCTGGTATCCTCGGCGCCGTTGGCGTGACAACATGGCCGTTTCTTCGACTGGAGGAAACCGCCAAAAGCGATAAGTAAAATAATCCCAATTTACGCGAAACGCACTTTCACGTCAGGACGCTTGTCGAGAGTCACGGTGTCGACGAAGCGGACCTGGCGCTCGTCCAGTGTGACGACCAGCGACTGCGTGCGTATGCCTTCGCCGAAGAATCGGACCCCGCGCAAGAGGTTTCCGTCCGTCACACCGGTGCACGCGAAAATGATTTTTTTGCCGGGAGCGAGGTCTTCGGTTCGATAGACGCGTTTGCCGTCCTTGATTCCCATTTTTGCGAGTCGCTCTTCATGCTCGGGCTTGGACACCACCAGGCGCGCCAGGATTTCTCCGTTCAGGCAGCGAAGCGCGGCGGCGGTCAGCACGCCTTCGGGAGCGCCTCCGATGCCCATCACCACGTGGACGCCGGTGCCGATGACAGCCGCGGAAATGCCCGCCGAAAGGTCTCCATCCCCGATCAGGCGAATGCGCGCGCCGGTGGCGCGAATATCCGCGATCAGTTTTTCGTGGCGTGGCCGGTCGAGCACAACCACGACTAAGTCCTCGACGTCGCGATCGAGGCGTTTGGCGACCGCGCTCAGATTGTCCGCGACGGGCGCATCCAGGTCGACAGCGCTCTTGCAGGACGGGCCCACGATGATTTTTTCCATGTACAAATCGGGCGCGTGAAGCAATCCGCCCTTCTCGCTCGCGGCGAGCACGGTGATCGAGCCGGGCGCGCCAGTCGCGCACAGGTTCGTGCCTTCGAGCGGATCGACCGCGATGTCCACGGCGGGGAAGTTAAATCCGCGGACGTGCTGCGCGGCGCCGATTTTTTCGCCGATGAAAAGCATGGGGGCTTCGTCGCGCTCGCCCTCGCCGATGACGATGGTGCCGTCCATGGGCACTTCGTCCATCACCCTGCGCATGGCTGCGACGGCGGCCTGGTCGGCCATGTGACCGTCTCCGCGGCCCATGGTCTTGGCCGATTCGATGGCCGCTTGTTCGACAACGCGCAAAAATTCCAGACTCAGCTCTATTTCCATCTCAGCTCCCGCTCACTGGGATTTTTTTGGATCCGGCGCGCATTGAAACATCGCACCCGCGCGGCACGGCTAGAACATAGCCTATCCTAATCTAAGCGGCGCGTCGCACCTAGTGCAACAAGCTTCCAATTGTGTTCATAAATTCTTTGTCCGATAACTGACAACTGCAATCATTGGCCGCGCCGAAGTTAAGTTATATTGAACGAAAGGATAGGAAGGAATATTCATGGTCGACATTTTAATAGGCCTTTTGATCATACGGCGTGAGTCTTTGCAACGAGGGAACCTCATGATGGCGGCGCGCTCGATATGAAGATCACAATCCTCGACGACTACTTCGACACTCTGCGAACGCTGGCCTGCTTCCGGAAGCTAAAAGACCATGACGTCCAAATCTGGAACGACCATGTGCAAGATATAGATAAGCTGGCCGAGCGGCTGAAAGGTACGGAAGTATTGGTCTTGATCCGAGAGCGGACGAAGATTCAGGCTCCCTTGCTTGAGAGGCTGGACAAACTGAAACTCATCAGCCAGCGCAGCGTTTATCCACACATAGATATCGATGCTTGTACCCGGCATGGCGTGATTGTTTCTTCCAGCCAACATGCTGGCACGCCCTGTTACGCGGCAGCGGAATTGACGTGGGGGCTGATTCTTGCCGCCATGCGCCAGATCCCGCAACAGATGGCCTCGCTAAAGGCGGGAAACTGGCAAATCGGAGTCGGCGACACCCTGCGCGAAAAAACACTGGGAATTTATGGCTACGGCCGGATTGGGAGCGTGGTGGCGGGCTACGGCAAGGCATTCGGCATGAAGGTCCTCGTGTGGTCGGGCGAAGAGGCGCGGAAGCGGGCGCAGACGGAGGGCTATGCCGTTGCGCGCAGCAAAGAGGCGTTCTTCGAAGAGTGTGATGTGATCTCGCTGCACCTGCGCCTGTATAGCGCGACTCGCGGAATCGTGACGGCGGCGGACCTGGCGCTGATGAAGCCGACATCGCTCCTCGTGAACACCAGTCGCGCGCCGCTCATCGAACCGGGAGCTCTGGCGCGCGCATTGCAACTGGGGTCTCCGGGGATGGCCGCGGTTGATGTTTATGAGGAAGAGCCGCTTGGGGACACGAGTTACCCGCTTTTCGGAATGAAAAATGTTGTCTGCACGCCGCACATCGGCTACGTCACCCGCGACGAGTACGAAGTTCAATTCGCAGAAATTTTCGACCAAATTCTGGCTTACTGTGCTGGCACGCCGAGCAACGTTGTGAATCCGGCGGTGCTGGGCGCTTCCAGTAAACAGGTTCAATGACCGGCTGATTAAATACCGCACTTCTGCATTTATTGGGTGTGCGATTTTCCTTCCCGATGGAAGCGATCCTGGTAATTATTGCGGATTGACCATAATAGCTAAAATAGCTAGAATAGCTCATATGGGAGGAGGCCATGAGCGATAAACGGCGAAGCGCAACTTCGGGCATTCCCCCTCTGCGAGAGGGGCAAGGCCAGTCTGCCCGATTTACGGCGACGCAGGCCAAGAACGAATTTGGCCGCGTCCTGGAAATGGTTCTGCAAGGCGGGGCGGTCGTAATTACAAAGCACGATGCGCCCAAGGCGATCGTGATCTCCATGGACGAGTTCAACAAGTTTTCCCATTCCCGCGAGCTTACGCTCAATGCACTCAGCAAGGAATTCGACGCTCTGCTCGCTCGCATGCAGAGCCCGAAGGCCCGCAGGTCCATGAATGCAGCGTTTGCGGCATCACCAGAGGAGCTGGGGAAGGCGGCCGTCATCGCCGCACGGAAGCGTGGCTAGGACAGTTCAGGTTCCGTGCATTTACGTTCTAGCTGGAACGAACGGCGCCGGCAAGAGCAGTATCGGCGGCGCCATGTTCCGCCACAAAGGCGCCGAATACTTCAACCCGGACGAAGCCGCGCGGCGCGTTCTCTCCGCAAACCCGGCCATCACCCAAGAAGAAGCAAATAGCGCAGCCTGGAATGAAGGAAAGCGGCTTCTCGAACAGGCCATCGACGAATGGCGCAATTTCGCGTTCGAGACTACGCTCGGCGGCCACACCATTGCGGCGCTTTTGGAAAAAGCGCTGTCCGCAGGAATCGAGGTGCGCGTCTGGTATGTGGGTCTCGAAAGTCCTGACCTTCACATCGCCCGGGTTCAGTCCAGGGTCAGGAAGGGTGGACACGGCATTCCGGAAGCGAAGATTCGAGAGCGATATATTCGCAGCCGCTGGAATTTGATTCAGCTCCTTCCGATACTGACCGAAGTCATCGTCTATGACAACAGCGAAGAAGCCGATCCGGAATCCGGCCTCGCTCCCAAACCGAAATTGATTCTCCACATAAGGAAAGGGAGGCTCGAAGCCATGTGCGATTTGAACCTTGCCCCGAATTGGGCGAAGCCAATCCTAATGGCTGCATTGAACGCATCCGGAAAAGAGTAGAAGAAAGCTCTACGGCAGCGGCTGGATAACTGTATTCACTAAATTTGGGTCATCGAACGAGGTCTGGTCGCCGGGCTTGGCGCCTGCTACGGGGAGCAGGCGCGCGCTGAGCGGCTTGGACAATTTCACGGAAAGCGTGGCGACGTCGCCGAGGATGCGTTCCAGTTGTTGCGTCGTGACGTCTCCGGGCAGGGGAATGGTGTCGAGCCCAGTGCCGCAGACGGCGGAGTAGGCGAGGAGTTGGTCCATCGAAAGCGCGCCCTCGCCCCAGAGTTGCGCTAGGCGCGTATCTTCCATGACGGGGGTCATGACGCCGTTATACCCCACCTTTTTCACCGAGATGTCGCGCAACGCGGAGGTAATTGTGGCCACCGCTGTGAGCGTTCCGCTGGTGCCGAATCTGCCGCCTGTAGATCCAGCCACGGCCGATCCGATCGACGCGTATTTCATCGGCGCGGGCGAAAGATCGAGACCCATGTACGCCCAGCCGGTCTCCTGATCGATCTTGCCGGCAATGTCCTCCACAGTCCGGGCCTGTAAACCCAGTTCGGAGATCAAAGCCTGGCGCGTCACTTCTGGATCGCGCTGCACGGCCATCACTGCCGCAACCACGTTCGCGGATTCGAGAGCGATCGCGAACTGATGCCCCAGACCCTGATGATAGGAGGCGGGATAAAACGGGGTGTAGGCCTGCACGTTGGCAATGCCCGCAAAACGAAAATTGCCGAGTCCTTTGTCGCTATGGTCCTCCAGATATTTTATGATTCCGGCCGCGGAGTGAATGGCCTTCCAGTGGACACCATCGCTTCCGGCAATAACCACGCTGCCGTACAGGTTGCTGGCCTGCCCCAAAATTTCTTCCAGAAGCGACGCTTGGCCCGGATCGTCATTCTCGTTCATCAACGCTGGCCCAATGTTGATCGAAACGTTTTCCTGTTTGGCGAGCGCATCGAGATCGTGAAAAAAAGCAAGCGCCGCCGGTTTCGACATACCCAGCGAGTATTCCGGAAATGGCTGCGTGGTGATGCGGATCGTTTGCACTTCGTAGCCCGCCAATCCGTAGCGGGCCTTGGCATTGCGCAACATCGTCAAAGTGTCGGCGACTTGCTGCTTGTATTGGCCAGGATCCAGACGAATGAATGCGGTGATGGTGCGGATTTTTGCTTTTTCCTGAGCCGATGCGGGCGGGACGACCGCCGCAACCATGAAAGCCGCCACGAAAATAGCGTGCCAGAGCAGTTGAAGGACGTGTGCGGAGCCGCCGCTGTTGCGAAACATCAGGTTCTCCCCAAACTCAAAAGTACGCTGGAATGCCTGTAATCCTCTCGCCGATCACCAGGCGATGAATGTCATGCGTACCCTCGTAGGTATAGACCGATTCCAGATTGTTCATGTGGCGCATGATGCAGTAATCGTCGACGATGCCGTTGGCGCCCAGAATGTCGCGCGCCTTGCGGGCTGTTTCCATGGCCATCCATACGTTGTTCATCTTCAGCATGGAAACGTGCGTGGGGTCCAGGCGGCCCTGGTCTTTTCGCCGGCCTACGTGCAGGGCCAGCAGCTGCGCTTTTGAAATTTCCGTGATCATGAAGACCAGCTTGTCCTGCACCAACTGGTGCGAGGCGATGGGCTTATTCTGAAATTGTTTGCGCGTTTTCGCGTATTGCAACGCCGTGTCATAGCAGGCCATCGCCGCGCCGATCGCTCCCCAGCCGATGCCGTAGCGCGCCTGCGTCAGGCAACTGAGCGGGCCTTTCAAGCCCGCCACGCCCGGAAGTAAATTCTCCGCGGGAATCTCGCAATCGTTCATCGCCAGTCCCGAAGTGACGGAAGCGCGCAGCGAAAGTTTGCCGTGCACATCCCAGGCCTTGAAACCTTTCGTCCCTTTGTCCACTAGGAAGCCGCGAATCTTGTCGTCCTCGCATTTCGCCCAGATCAGCGCGACGTCGGCGATCGATCCGTTGGTGATCCACATTTTTTCGCCGTTGAGTATGTAGCAATTGCCGTGCTTTACGGCGCGCGTCAGCATGCCGCTGGGGTTGGACCCGAATTGCGGCTCGGTGAGGCCGAAACATCCCACTGCTTTTCCGCTTTGCAGGAGCGGCAGCCACTTCTCTTTTTGCGCTGGAGAGCCGTACGAGTGAATAGGATACATCACCAGGGCGCTCTGCACGGAAACAAAACTGCGCAGGCCGGAATCGCCGCGTTCGAGTTCCTGTGTCACCAGTCCATAGGCGACGTTGGACATTCCCGCGCAACCGTAACCCTCGAGGCTGGCGCCAAAAAACCCCAGCTCCGCCAATTTCGGCACCAGGTCCAGCGGAAAGGTCGCTTCGCGATTGTGCTTTTCGATGATGGGGATGACCTGCTCGTCGACAAACTGCCGCGCCGTCTTCCGGGCCAGCAACTCTTCGTCATTGAGCAGGGAATCAAAGTCCAGAAAATCCACGCCGGCAAACGCGGGCATCAAAAGCTCCTTGTGGCAGGTCGCACGGAAAAAGGCTGGCGGAGCAAGCCAAGTTACGAAGCAAATCACCCGGGCCTGTCGCGCGATTCATTCTAGCGCGCCCGGTTTGGCCGCAGCAAGCGAACGATATCGGATCGAGAACGATGCATCGCCGGCTTGAAGTTCCTTCTTCCTTAACGGTAAAGCCCAGTTGGTGCCTCGCGGGAAGAAAGTCGGGCTTACTCTGCTTTGGGAGGCCGGCGATGGACAATCGGGCGGCAGTTGTGGACTCTTCCGGCCCGCGGCTGTTGGAATACCTCGCATCACTTCAGGTCTGGCTACTCACGAGCGGGCTCCTCTTATAGAATTCTTCCGTGAAGTGGGCATAACGATGCGGGTTGTTCAAGAAATGGCCAGGTAGCCTGGGGTCATCCGAATGCCAGTGCTCCCGGAACGGAAAATCTCTCCCGACCACGTCTCTCCTGGACACTATGTCCGAAAGGATTTCCTGAGGATCCTTTTTAAGAAATTTCTTGAAGCGGCGTTCAGAAGAGTGGGAAAAGCTTTCCACCTTTGTCTTCATGTGTTCCGGCCCGCCAAAGTAGCTGAAATGCCAACCCCCGTTTTTTATGACGATATTGCCTTTGCCGTTTCTCTCTCGAACAACAGCCGGCCCCCCGGATTCCCTGATCTCAGCGATTCTGCCAATGGTCGTCCCGTTCCAATAACTTAGACGATTATTCACACTATAGTAAAATAAATCCATCTCCAGGGTGTGGATTCCGCGTTTCAGCTCGCCGAGGTTGTCCCTGAGGGTGGTCATGCGCGGAATTTCGTCACAGTCCGAGATCATCAGGATATCGTCGTGCGTGGCCGGAATCTCCAACGCAGCCTGCAGCAACGCATTCCTTTGGAAGTGTTCCCGAGGCCAGATTATTTTCGATTTATTCCAGCTTTTTCTATATTCCGGCAAAAGGCGGGATAGAACCTGATATTTTATCTTGTGCTCGAACGGCTTGACGGTGTCCCAAATCTCTGGCAGAAGGGCTGCTCTGGTCCTTCCGGAAAAGGTCTGCAAAGACTCGACGATTACGAACCAATCCACGACCGGGTCCAGCTCGTTGAGCCGGATTTCCAGGAGATCGGCTTCATTGAAGAACATGAACGCGTCGATAATCACAGTTTCCTCGCTCTGCCGGCGATGATCCCTCCATCGGAGTTTCTGGGGCGGATGGCGCTTTTCTCTGCACCCCATGGATTGTGTTCCAGCCGAGGCAATCAAACAGACAAACCCAACCCGCTCAGTATACAAGAACAGGCGCTCTTCTGTTTTGGGGTGGTTCAGCTGTACGTAATTCCACCACTCGATCGTCACACAGCCCGCAATCCTCAACGGCGGGCGACATCTGCAGGAGTTGCCGTTTTGCGCCTCGCTAGCGGAGCGACCGAAGCGGATTTTAATGGCGCGAAGCAATAAGGGCTTCGCCCGGAAGCAGTTTGGCGGCCTGAGGGAAATTCCTGTGATCCGGGCGACTACAATGTTGGAGGCAGGCTGGAACGTGCCATGAACGTCAGGGTGAATGGGAAGGACGGTGTTTTGAGTTAAGCTGAAAACGGACGCGATCGCGAGGCATGTGCTCGAAAGGATCATTTTGTGAATATTAGAAATGCGCTGGCTACGGAAGGATGGATGAAGACCGCCGAGCTGGAATGGCTGGCCGAAAAGGCCTCCAAGGTTCAACGCATTGCGGAAGTCGGCTCGTGGATGGGCCGCTCCACCACTGCCATGGCCGACAACATGGAAGGCTCCGGCGTAATTATTGCCGTGGACACCTGGAGGGGAAGCGATGAACTCAAGTCCTATTTCGCGGATAAGCCGGAGGATTTTGTTTATGATATCTTTTGCAAAAATTTAAAATGTCATATCGAGAGCGGACGGGTTAGTCCTTTGCGCCTTCCCTCCGTTGAGGCAGCGCGCGAATTACAGGCAAACGGAAAGGCCGGCTTTGACATGGTGTTTATTGACGCCTCTCACGACTACGAAAATGTGAAAGCGGATATCAAAGCTTGGAAACCGCTCGTAAGGCCAGGTGGCCTGCTCTGCGGTCATGATTGGGGGCACCCTCCTGTCGTCCAGGCGGTTCGTGAACTGCTTGGAACTCCAAAGTCGTCGTCCACGATCTGGTATGCACAGATGGGGGAATAGCTTGACCTTTCTTCCTCCACCAGGTAGGTGAGATTCTGGCCAGGCTTTGCACGAGTCAAGCTATTTAAGAGTACCCATTGGAATATTTGGGACCCAAAAGGAAATTCCACGGATCAGGGCGTCTATATCTTCAAAAAGCACCCAGATTCCGCGTTGGGCTTGCGCCAAACCCTGTCGGATGCTATAAAATCACTCCTTTGTTCAGGCAGGAATTGTCTGTAGGGGCGGGTGTGCACCTCAGGAGTTCCGGAGATGAAAATTGGCGGGCATTGTCGGGTGCCTTAGCATAATCAGTGGAGATCGTTAACCAACTCGGTGATTTGTTCCTGGCGGCTGTTCCCACGGTCATTATCGTTTTTCTTTTCTATTTGTTCATGCGCTGGAGTTTTTTCACGCCCATGCAGCGCGTGCTCTCCGAGCGCAGCAAGCGCGCGGAAGGCGCGCGGATGGAGGCGGAAGCCAGCCGCGCAGCGGCGCATGATAAACGACGCCAATATAACGATTCAGTGAAGAAAGCCCGGACCGAGATTTTTGCCGGGCAGGAATCCCTGCGGCGGCGAACCCTGGACGAACGCCAAGCCACGATCAATGCCGCGCGAGCCACCGCTCAGAGCGCTCTCCAGGAAGCGAAAAAGGCCATCGCGGAGGACGTGAAGGCCGCGCGGGCGGAGCTGGAACAATCCAAAGACAATCTCGCAAAGGATATTGCCGAAGCCATTCTCGCGGGAGGGCCCTCTGCGCCGGGCAGTTCCCAGGGCAGGGGCGCGCGATGAAATCCCTTCGCCGCTTACGGGCGCTCGTTTCCGGTCCTCTCCTGATTTACTTTTTTATGGCCCTTCCCGTGCTTGCCGCGGAGGACGCCAAGCCAAATCCTGCCGATTCCACCACCGGTTTGGTGTTTCGCTGGCTCAACTTTCTCATCGTTTTTGGCGGCATCTTCTACCTGACCGCCAAGTACGGCGGAGCGTTCTTCCGCGGCAATGCGAAGCAGATCGCGGCGAGCATCGTGGAAGCCACGGCGGAGAAAGCGGGAGCGGATCGCGAGTTGCACGAAGTCGAAACGAAGATGGCGCGGCTCGATCAGGATGTGGCGGAAATGCGCGAGGAAGCGCGGCGCAACTGGGCGGCGGAATCCGACCGTCTGCGCGCTTCCGGCCAGGCGGAGATCGAGAAGATCGCACTTGCCGCCCGGGAAGAACTGGCCGCATCCGAGCGCGCCGCGCAACAGCAGGTGCGCGAGATCGCGGCGTCCCTGGCGGTGGAGCGAGCGGCGGCGTTGGTGAGTTCCATGATGAACGCGGAAATTCGCGCGAGAATGTTTCAGTCATTTCTTAGCGAACTGGGAAGGGGCGCGAATTGAAGGCGCTGGCGGAGCGGTATGCGGGCGCGCTGGTCGATGTCGCGCTCGAAAACAAGCAAGCCGATCAGGTCAAGCAGGAACTCGCGGCATTTGCGGCGCTGGTTCGCGAATCGGCGGAGTTGCACGCGTTCCTCTCCAATCCGTCGATCGCGCGCGCGGCCAAACATTCGGCGATCGAAGCGATCGTCGAGCGAATGGGCGCCAGCCGCACCCTCCGCAATTATCTGTTCGTGATTGTCGACCAGCGGCGCGCCGGGATGCTGATCGAAATCGAGCAAGCCTTCAGCCGGCTGCTGGATGCGCGCCAGGGGATCACGCAAGCCGCGGTAACTTCGGCAACGGAATTGACTGCGAAAGAGCGCGAGGAACTGCGTGTCGCGCTCGACAAACTGACCGGGGAAAAAGTGCAGGCGCAATTCACGACGGATGCGGCCCTGATCGGCGGCGCCGTCGTGCGCATCGGTTCAACGATTTATGATGGTTCGGTACGCTCGCAACTGGAACGCATGCGTGTCCGGATGATTTCGGAATAGGAGTGGGGAATGGCTTCGATCAAAGCGGATGAAATTACAAAGATACTGAGGGCGCAAATCGCCAACTACGAGCAGGCCGTAGCCGTCGAGGAAGTCGGCACGGTCATTTCGGTGGGCGACGGCATCGCGCGCGTGTACGGCCTGGAAAAAGCCATGTCCGGCGAGATGCTGGCGTTCCCGCACGATGTGTTCGGCATCGCGCTGAATCTCGAAGAGGATCAGGTTGGCGCCGTGCTTCTCGGCGAATACACGCTGGTGCAGGAAGGCGACATCGTCAAGCGCACGGGCACGATTATGTCCGCGCCGGTGGGCGAGGCGATGGTGGGGCGCGTGGTCAATCCACTCGGCGTTCCGCTCGACGGCAAGGGCCCCATCTCCACAAGCCAGCGCATCCCGATCGAACGCATTGCTCCAGGCGTCGTGGATCGCCAGCCCGTGCGCGAGCCCCTGCAGACCGGTATCAAGGCAATTGACTCGATGATTCCCATCGGCCGCGGACAGCGCGAGCTGATCATCGGCGACCGCCAGACCGGCAAGACCGCCATCATTCTGGACACGATCCTGAACCAGAAGGGCGGCGACGTGATCTGCATTTACTGCGCGATCGGCCAGAAGCGATCGACGATCGCGCAGGTCGTAAAAATCCTGACGGACGCGGGCGCAATGGACTACACCATCGTCGTCGCCGCGTCGGCCACCGAGCCGGCAACTTTGCAATACATTGCGCCATACGCGGCGTGCGCCATGGGAGAGTATTTCCGCGATTCCAAGCGCCACGCCGTCTGCTTCTACGACGATCTTTCCAAGCACGCTCAGGCCTACCGCGAAATATCCCTGCTGCTGCGGCGTCCTCCCGGGCGCGAAGCGTTTCCGGGCGACGTGTTCTATCTCCACTCGCGCTTGCTGGAACGCGCCGCAAAGCTCAATGACAAGCTCGGGGCAGGATCACTGACCGCGCTGCCCGTCATCGAAACGCAGGCGGGCGACGTCTCGGCCTACATTCCGACCAACGTAATTTCAATTACCGACGGCCAGATCTATCTCGAGGCGGATTTGTTCAACAGCGGCATCCGCCCCGCGATCAACGTCGGCCTTTCGGTGAGCCGCGTAGGCGGCAACGCGCAGATCAAAGCCGTGCGGCAGGTAGCCGGCTCGTTGCGCCTGGACCTTGCGCAATACAGAGAGCTTGCGGCCTTCGCGCAGTTCGGTTCCGACCAGCTCGACAAGGCCACGCAGGCGCAGCTGGCGCGCGGACAGCGGCTTACCGAAATTCTGAAACAGGGGCAATTTTCGCCGCTCGCGGTCGAAGAGCAAGTGCTCGTGATTTTCGCTGGAACCAGCGGCCTGACCGACGATGTCGCCGTTGCCGATATCCAGCGCTTCGAAAAAGGGCTGATCGAATTCGTGCGCACTCGCTTCAGCTCGCTGCTCGTGCAGATCGTCCAGAAAAAACAGATTACCGATGAGGCGCGCCCGGAACTGAAGCGCGCGATCGGGGAATACAAGGAGCAATTCCAGGCCAGCGCGGCGGCGGTCCGCGCGTAATCCGGTAACGGAACCCATTCGATGCCCACACTTCTCGACTTCCGGCGGCGGATTCGTTCGGTGAAGAATACGCAGCAGATTACCCGCGCGATGAAATTTATCGCCGCGGCCAGGCTACGCCGGGCGCAGGAGACTGCCGTATCGCTCCGTCCCTACGCGGTGGGCATTCGCGAAGTTTTGCGCTCGGCGATGTCGCGCATCGAGAATCCCGAACAATTTCCGCTCCTCGCGCAGCGGCCCGAAGAGCGTGTCCTGGTGCTGGTCACTGCCGGCGAGCGCGGCTTGTGCGGCGCCTTCAACGCGAACGTGTTGCGGCGCGCGTTTGATTTTCTGCGCGAAAAAAGCGGCAAGTCCGTGGAAGTTATCGCCATCGCGAAGAAAAGCCGCGACGCCTTCCGCAAGCGTTCCTGGAAAATCGCCGCCGAGTATGTGGACGTGACGTCGCGCGCCGATCTCGGAAGGGCCAGGGAAATCGCCGCCGAAGTCATGAAGATCTACGAGGCGGGCGGCGCGGATTCCGTCTATCTGATTTACAACGAATTCAAGAACGTGATGATGCAGACGCTGCGCGTGGAAAAACTCTTGCCCCTGGAGCGGCCGCACATCGACGAACACGAAAAGGGCGCCGCGCCGGCATCTTCCGGCGTGGCAGTAGATTACATTTACGAGCAGCCCGCGGCGGAAATTTTCAACAAGCTGGTCCCGCGCTACGTCGAGATGCAGATTTACCGCATGATCGCCGAAAGCTCCGCTGCGGAGCACGCCGCGCGAATGACAGCCATGGAATCGGCCACGAGCAACGCCTCCGACGTGATCGACGCGCTGACGCTGCACATGAACAAAGTCCGGCAAGCGGCGATCACGCGCGAGATCATTGAAGTAGTGAGCGGAGCAGCGTCCGCGGGGTAAGTAGGACAGGCTTCCAGCCTGTCGGTTTTATTTAAAAGTTACCTGGAATTGAGCCAAAAGCGACAGGCTTGAAGCCTGTCCTACTGGAGCACACATGGCACAGCACGAAACAGGAAACATCGGCACCGTCATCCAGGTCATCGGGCCCGTGATCGACGTCCAATTTCCCGAGCATCACCTGCCTGAAATTCATAACGCGGTGCATATCACCAGCGAAGGCTTCGAGGGTCCTGAGCCCATCAACATCGTTGCCGAAGTCGCGCAGCACCTGGGCGAAGGCCGCGTTCGAACGGTGGCGATGACCGCGACCGAAGGCGTCGTGCGCGGCATGAAGGGCGTCGATCTAGGCGGGCCGATCGCCGTGCCCGTGGGCCGCGCGACGCTGGGCCGCGTGATGAACGTCCTGGGAGAGCCCGTAGACGGCCTCGGGCCGGTCCAAACGGAGAAGCGCTACCCGATTCACCGTCCGGCGCCGTCGCTCGAAGATCAATCGACGGAGCTGGAAATGTTCGAAACGGGCATCAAGGTTGTGGACCTGTTCGAACCGTACCTGAAGGGCGGCAAGATTGGCCTGTTCGGCGGCGCGGGCGTCGGCAAAACGGTTCTGATTCAAGAGCTGATCCACAACGTCGCGATGAAGCATGGCGGCGTGTCGGTGTTCGCCGGCGTGGGAGAGCGCACGCGCGAAGGGAACGACCTGTGGCTCGAAATGCAGGAATCGGGCGTCGTCGTTCCCGGCAATTCGGAGAAATCGCGCGCGGCGCTGATCTACGGGCAGATGACGGAACCGCCCGGCGCGCGCCTGCGCGTGGGATTGACCGGCCTGACCGTCGCGGAATATTTCCGCGACGAAGAAGGTCTCGACGTTTTGCTTTTCATCGACAACATTTTCCGGTTCGTGCAGGCCGGCTCGGAAGTTTCCGCGCTGCTTGGCAGAATGCCTTCCGCCGTGGGATACCAGCCGAACCTGAACACCGAAATCGGCGAGCTGCAGGAGCGCATCACTTCCACCAAAACTGGGTCCATCACATCGGTTCAGGCGATTTATGTGCCCGCGGACGATTACACCGATCCAGCGCCTGCCGCGACGTTCTCGCACCTCGACGCGACGACGAACCTCAGCCGCCAGATCGTCGAGCGCGGCATTTACCCCGCGGTCGATCCGCTGGCCAGCTACTCGCGCATTCTCGATCCGCGCATCGTCGGCGAAGACCACTACAACACCGCGCGCGCCGTGAAGGGCGTCCTGCAACGCTACAAGGATTTGCAGGACATCATCGCCATTCTCGGCATTGAAGAACTTTCCGACGAAGACAAGCAGGCCGTGGCGCGCGCGCGAAAAATCGAGAAATTCCTTTCGCAGCCCATGTTCGTCGCGCAGCAATTCACCGGCCTCGAAGGCAAGTACGTGAAGATCGCGGACAACGTCCGCGGCTTCAAGGAAATCGTCGAAGGCAAGCACGACGATCTCCCCGAGCAGGCGTTCTACATGGTCGGCACAATCGAAGAAGCAAGGGAGAAAGCCGAGAAGATGGCGGCGACGGCGTAGAAAAGCCGTGGCCCGTGATTCGTGGCCCGTGACCCGTGTTTCGTGTCCGGTGACCTGTTGGTTGCTCTGCAATACTGAGTTGGAGTTGCAGTTTTGTGCTGAAGAGTTTTCAGGAACTGGAGGTTTGGCAGAAGTCGCATAATCTTGTCCTTCAAACTTATCGTGCGACAGAGGGTTTTCCGGATAAAGAGAAGTATGGAATTGTTTCGCAAGTCCGCAGGTCCGCTGCGTCGGTACCTGCGAACATTGCTGAAGGTTTTGGACGAAGAACAACAAAAGAGCTGTTGCAGTTTTTGGCCAATGCGAACGGGTCATTGGAAGAAACGCGGTATTTTCTTCTACTGAGCCGAGATTTGGGATACTTAGCAAACGAACGATACGCTGAACTCGAAAAGGAATGCACTTCAGTGGCTCAAATGATTGCAGCACTCGGGCGATCGCTTAAGGCTAGGCTTGCGGGGTTACACGGGTCACGGGCCACGGGTCACGATAGGAAATGGCAGACACATTCACACTCGAAGTAGTCACCCCGGCGCGGCAAGTCGTGCGCGAAGCGGTGAGCGAGGCGCAGATCCCCGTGCTGGGCGGTTATATAGGCGTGCTCCCGGGGCATACGCCGCTTCTTGCCGAGATGGGGATCGGCGAGCTTAGCTATCGCGCCGGCAATCGTGTGTTTTCCTGCACGGCGATGGGCGGATTCGTGGAAGTCCTGGCCGATCGCGTGATTGTGCTGGCTGACAACGCGGAACGCGCGGAGGAAATTGACGTGGCGCGCGCGCAGGCTGCCCGCGACCGCGCCCAGAAGCGGCTGGCAACCGCCAACGATCCCGGCGTGGATTGGAAGCGCGCGGAAGCATCGCTTGAGCGCGCCCAGACGCGCCTGCAAGTGGCGGCAAAGGCGGGCGCAACTTCGATTTCGGCGGGCTCCAAGTAGAGCCGGCGCCCGCGGTTACCTCATCGGCGCCGGCGTCGCACTGAGCGCGCCTCGAATCCCTTCCCGAGGCGGTACCATCTAATCAGATATGGAAGAAATTACGATGTATTGCACGAGTTGGTGCGCGGACTGCCACCGCGCCAAGAAATTTCTGAAAGATCGCGGCGTGAACTTCGTCGAAGTGGACATCGACGAGGAGCCCGATGCCGAAGATCTGGTGCTCGAGGTCAATGAAGGCCGCAGAAAAGTGCCCACGATCAAGGTCGGCGACCGCTTTTTTGCGTGCAGCCCGTTCGATCCCTACCAGCTTTCCTCCGAATTAAATATTCCCCTGAACAAGTAGGGGCGCGACACGCCGTGCCCCTACTTTCAATCCAGTGAACGTAGAGGAATTCCAAAGGGGCCGTCAGGCGAGCGCCAGTCCTGCTCCCCTTGTCATCACGCCTGAAATCTCAAGCTTGTCGTCCAGAAAAACAAGGTCCGCATCCGCGCCCACGGCGAGCACTCCTTTGCGCGAGCCCAGACCAATTTGCCGCGCCGGGTTCGCGGTCACCATGCGCAGCGCCGACGCTAGAGGCACGCCGAGCGCGACTATGTTCCGCAACGCGCGATCCAGCGTGAGCGTGCTTCCCGCCAGCTTGCCCTCCGCATTCCGCGCGACTCCTCCCGACACCTTCACTTCAAACATCCCCAGCTGATATTTCCCGTCGGGCATTCCTGTGGCGGAAATGCCGTCGCTCACAAGGATCACGCGCTCGGGAGTTTTCAGCTCGACCAGCATCCGCATCGCCGCTTCGTCCACGTGAACTCCATCCGCGATCAACTCCGCGCTCACTTTGGGCGAAGTCAGCACCGCGCCGATCACTCCCGTTCCGCGGTGCGAAAAAGGACGCATGGCGTTGAAGACGTGCGCCGCATGGCTGGCGCCTGCTTCAATGGCCGCCTGCGCTTGCTCGTACGTGGCGTCCGTGTGGCCGAGCGATACCACCAGGCCCGCCCGGCGCGCCGCTGAAATCAAATCCAGAGCGCCGGGCATCTCCGGCGCAAGGGTCAAAATCTGCGCGGTACCTCGCGCCTCCCGGAGAAGCAGAGCAAGAAGGTCCGAGGAAGGAGGCACGATCCACTTTGCAGGATGCACTCCCCGGCGCGCCGGGCTGATGAAGGGCCCCTCAAAATGAATTCCCAGAATTTCCGCGGAGAGTTCGCGCGCGGGATATTGGCTGGTATTGAGGATAAAGCGCGCGATGCCCGCCACGCTGTCGCACGTTTCTTTTTCACTGGCTGTTACGGTCGTGGCCACCAGGGAAGTTGTGCCATGCGCCGCGACGGTTGCGGCTACAATTTCCAGCGCCTCGCGCGTGCCTTCCATAACGTCGTGTCCCCCGGCTCCATGTATGTGGACATCGACAAAGCCCGGCACAACGGTTCCTCCGCGCGCGTTAATTTCGCGCGCGCCACGCGCCAGATCGACTTTCCCTCGCTGCCCCACGGCGGAAATCCTGCTCCCTTGAATGACCACTACAGCATCGGAAATTTCTTCAAAGGGAGTGAATGCCCGGTCGGCGTGGATGACTATCGGCTGCATAGGGACGGCATCATCCTACTTGAAACCCGGTGAATTTGGGAATCGCGCTGCGCGAGGGTTTTCCTGGCGCAGCTATTTTTGAGATTCGCAGGCGCTCAGAGCAACCTTTCCCCCTGTGCAGGATTCTTGTCTCTGGGAGGGCCGCGGTGCTACACTCCAGATGGTATCGCGCCTTCGAGAGGTGAATCAGGTTTGATCGTTCCATGGTCAAAGCACCTCAGAGCCGATCTCGATTCTCATCTCCATCTGCCCCCCCAGGTGGCCATCGGTTCAGGTGGCTGTTAAGAAACAGTAGTACAAAAGTCCTATTCAGACCCCCAGCTCATGCCAGTACATTTGTACCGTACGCGGCAGCGCCAGCCTCGCTCCTGTTTAACCACAGGTCCACAGCTGTTTCTGCGCGCTCGGAATCCAAAAGATAGGCGACGTGACGATATGACAACGATGACACGGCAACTCACGCGGGGGAGTCTCCGGCTTAGCCCGGCATCCCCATCGTCCGGCCAGAACCCCCAAGCATGGAAAGCTTTGGTTGGAACCAAGCCTGTGAGCGCGCGCTTTTCACTCTTGCCTGAAACCAAGCCGCGTATGAGCGCCCTGGGGACAAGTGTGATCGTTCAGATCTGCCTGGTGGCATTTGTGGTCACCCTCCCGCTGTTGTTTCCCCAGCAGATGATTCCGAAAGCCATGTTCATGGTGACGAACCTTGAGGGTCCGCCGCTCGATATTCCTGAGCCGCCGAAACCGAAACCTCCCGCTCCTCCCAAAGTAGCGAAGGTGCAGCCTCCGCCTCCTCCGGTGGAGAGGGCAGAACCCCCAAAGCTGGACGTTGCAAAATACTTTAAGCCCAAGATCGAGGCGCCCAAGCCGAAGCCTCGTCAAGTTGATGCCGAACTCCCGAAGGTTAACGACACGTTTCAGCCGTTGAACCTCAAAGTGGACACGGCCCAGCCAGCCCGGCCGCGCGACCCGGTGAAGACGGGCCTAATGGGAAGCGGCAGCTCGGCGGTTCCGACCATTACGAAACCGACACCCGTCGATAAAGTTCAAACCGGTGGATTTGGCGATCCCAATGGGGTTGCCGGACCAAGCGATCCGAACAAGCGATCTAACGTCGGGCAATTTGGAAATCCCGCGCTGCCCCCCGGACCCGGCTATGGTAACGGCTCGGGCGGCGCAAATGGTCAGCGTGGAATTATCGCCAGCACAGGATTCGGCAATGGAGTGGCAATCCCGCCAACCGGCGGCAAGCGCGGTGGAAGTGTTCAATCCACCGGATTTGCCGACTCCAATGATGTAGTCCCCATAGCGCCGAAGAAGAAAATGGATGATGCCCCGGCCGTTGAGCCGGTTGTGATCTTGGCCAAACCAAAGCCGGTGTATTCGGCGGAGGCCATCAAGCTGAACCTGGAAGGCGAGGTTCTGCTGGAGGTGGTGTTTCCGGCATCCGGCGGTGAGGTGCAAGTGAATCGTGTGGTTAAAGGCCTGGGCCACGGTCTGGATGAGGCGGCCATGCGGGCTGCGCAGCAAATCAAGTACAAGCCCGCGCTTTCGAACGGTCACCCGGTCGACTTTCCGGCAGTGGTTCATATCGTGTTTCAAATTGCATACTGACTTTTAATTTAGGTTCGGAGGGGATATGCGCATTTTCAAGATGGTGTTGGTGGTTCTGGCGCTCGGTGCTCTCCCGCTTCGCGCGGCTGATACGCCCAATAACGCTTTGGACCAGATTGTAGATCGCATCGTCAGCACGGAACAGACGGAAATGAATACTTTCAAGCCGTTTACCCCGCTGGTGGAGACGTACATTCAGAACCTCAGGGGAGACAACAATCTTGGCTCCGTTCCGGCCGGCGATAAATATTTCCTCGGCCGCGCCGTTCTTGCCAAGGGCGTCAATCTCGACCCTCTGACCGATGGCAATGACTCCGGCGGCAAGAGGAAGATGTTCAGCGGTCTCGGCAACATGCTGTCTCTGTCCATGGAGTATTTGCCGCAGGGTTTCCTGCAAATGATCTATGTGGACACGAACGGCTTCGACAAGCAGCACTACAAGTTTGACTACGTTCGCCGCGAATTTCTCGGCGAAGTCCGCACGCTGGTGTTTGATGTGACGCCTCTGGCCAAATCAGGCAAGGGCCGCTTCGCCGGCCGCATCTGGGTCGAGGATCAGGACTTTCACATCGTCCGGTTCAATGGCGCATACAGCGGCAGCTCGCGCACCAACTACTACTTCCACTTTGACAGCTGGCGCGTGAATACCGGCCCGAACCTCTGGCTGCCGGCTTTCATCTACAGCGAAGAGTCGGACCTGAACTTTGCCATGTCCAAGCGGCTCTCCTTCAAGGCGCAGACCCGGCTGTGGGGATACAACCTCGGCCACTCGGCGCAGGAGCAGGAACTCAGCAAGATCCTGATCGAGTCGCAGATGCCGATCAAGGACCAGACCACGACGGCGAACGACATCAATCCCGTGATGGCACAACGCAACTGGGATCGCCAGGCGGAAGATAACGTTGTGGACCGGCTCGAGCGCCTCGGTTTGCTGGCGCCCGAAGGCGAAGTCGACAAGGTCCTCGAGACCGTCGTCAACAACCTTGAAGTTACCAACAACTTGGACGTCCAGCCCGAAATCCGCTGCCGCGTGCTGCTGACTTCGACACTGGAATCGTTTGCCATCGGCCACACCATCGTGTTCAGCCGCGGCTTGATCGATGTGCTGCCGGATGAAGCCAGCCTGGCCACCATGGTCTCGCACGAATTGGCTCACGTGGTGCTCGGCCACCGCATTGACGGACAGTATGCCTTCTTCGATCGCCTGCTGTTTGACGAGAAGGACACCTTCCGCCACTTCGGCTTCGCGCGCACTCAGGCGGAAGAGGAGGCTGCCAACGTCAAGGCCAACGAACTCCTGCAGAACTCGCCGTACAAGGATCAACTGGCCACGGCGAAGCTCTTCATGGATGCCCTCGAAACTCGTCAGAAAGACATCCCGAATCTGATCAGCCCGCACCTCGGCGATCGCGTTCCCACGGGCATGTCCATGGCCTCTGCCACGCCAACGTCTCAACCGCCGGCCGCGAATGCTCCGGCCGACGAAAAGACGAAGGCTGCGGCATCTCCAGTCGTCGCGTTGCCGCTCGGCGGCCGCGTCAAGATGGACCCCTGGAGCGACAAGCTGGAAATGTTGAAGGCCAAGCCAGTGGGAACAGTGGCGGAACGCGAGAAGATGCCGTTTGAAGTCACTCCGTTCATGCTCTACCTGACCCGCGAGGTGAACGCCAACAGCAACGCATCCATGCCCACGAACCCAACCACGGCGGACACGAAAGCCGTCGTCAGCGACAAAGCGCCGGCACCACAGCGGTAAGCACGAAGACGTACCCCTTCGAACCTGAAGCGGCCAGCCCTACTCAGCCCGGGCTGGCCGCTTAGTTTTTCCGGCGAGCGCACCGAACGTTCTCCCTCCCGCGAATTTCACTCAATGAAATTCTGACAATTGGCTCGACTAGTTGCCGCGAATGATTTGCCTGGGGTGCCGAAACCTTTGCGCATTTCAAATCGTGCGGGTTTTAAGTCCACGCGACGGAGAGCAAACGAAAACCCCGACCCTTTTTGAATCCGAAAGGGGCGGCCACGCATTATAAAAGGGCGCTCCTTCAGGGTTATCGAAGGGGCGGAGGGTTTGCTTTTTTTCTTCTGTGTGTCCTCAACCCAATTGAGGGGGCCAATGCGGATCAACCCCTTTTTGAGATTCGGCTAGAAGGATTGTATTCCCACCCAAAAATCTTTTCCCAATCCGAGTCATTCAAATATATATTTGAGTCAAGAGGGAGCGGGTGGCTCCCCGTTGGCGATTTCTTGTGCAGCTTCGGAGGCAAGAAAAAATGTGGACTCGTGGAGTTCGAGGTTTGGCGGCGTTGGGTGTGCTCGTCGCGCTCGCGTGTGTGTTTGCGGGGTCGAGGGCGAGCCGGGCTGACGATGACACTTCGGCGAACTTGATCGGTTCGTGGAGGGGCACGCGCCGGGCGCCGGGTACGATTGGGGTGCGTCATAATTTACTGAGCTTCCTGCCGGGCGGCGTCGCGATCGAGGCGGGGCCCTCGGTTTATATGAGCGGGGCGAATTTCGGGAACCGTGTCTTTGTCGAGACGGGATTTGCCGGGACCTGGGTCAGCGAAGGGCACGGGAATTTCGTTGCGCATATGATTGCGAATCTCTTGGACCCGCCGGTGAGTAAGGGCACCACGGTCGGAACGGAAAACCTGACGTTTCGATTTCACATCGAGAACGGAAAAAATGGCAAGGAATTGAAAGGCACCCTCGAAGGCGTTTTCCTCGACATGGAAGGGAACACGCTGGCGCAGATGCCCGCGGGGCTTACCTGGGAAGCCGTCCCGCTGACGATTACATCAAATGGGTATCAGTAGTAGGACAGGCTTCCAGCCTGTCGGGTTTTGTCACGCCCGCGGAAAGTCAAAAGCGACAGGCTGGAAGCCTGTCCTACATGATTTCAGACGCCGTTTGGGGTATACTTCACAAACTATGCGAATACACAAAGTGATTTCAATCACAGCGGCACTTGTAATTTCAACGGCATTTTCCGCGGCGGCGCAGAAAGCCGCCAAGGCAGAGCTGCACGACGGGATGGGCAACAGCGTGGGCACGGCGGAATTTTCGCCCGCTCCAAAAGGCGTAAGCATTCGCCTCAACCTGATGAATCTTCCTCCCGGCGAGCACGGCATACATGTTCACGCGGTGGCGAAGTGCGAAGGGCCGGCATTCACAACGGCCGGCGGGCACCTCAATCCGGACATGAAGCATCACGGCCTGGATAATCCGGACGGCCCGCACGCCGGCGACATGCCGAATATCACGGTGGGAGCCGACGGAACCCTGAAGGCGACGATTGTCGCACCCGGCGTCACCATGGGTGATGACCCGCATTCGATCTTCAGCAACGGCGGCACAGCCCTCGTGATCCACGCCATGGTTGACGACCAGAAGAGCGATCCAGCGGGCATGGCGGGCGCGCGAATCGCCTGCGGAGTGATTGCCAAGTAGCAAAGAATCCGCGGGAAATTCTGGTTTTTGAGGCGGCGTGCAGGGCGAAGTTTTTCGAGTTTGTTTCGCCCGCCGCGGGAAATTCACAGGATTCTCACACGTTTGAAAACTGCCGCTTGACGAGCGAAAGGATTCTGATATACTCTCCATTCGTCTGACGAATAGTTGTGGTATTGCTGTGATTGTCAGGGGCGTTCAGAGTTACGAGAGACCTGTAGCCAGCGAGGTCAATTACGAACTCAGGATAGCAAATCAGTCGAGCATCGCGCGAACCCGTCCGGGTGGAAATTCGGACGGCTTGGCCCGGCGCTCGACGCCGGGTTTTTTATTGCTTTGCCTCGTTGTAAATGGGGTGAACGTTCCGCCGGGAGCGGAACGGTCCAGCAGCACCGGACGCAACGATCTTTGACAACTGAATAGGCTGGCATTTTGTGTTGCGGCTGGGATTCGCACGAATCCTGGACGTAATACGAAATCTGCAAATTCTGCTCGAGCAGAGCAAATTGTGGAAAGGCGAGCTTGCTCAACGCCACTTCGGGCGGCGAGTCGGAGGTCTCTCTCCGGCAAGTTTCCCGGGACGGCCATCTTTAAAAAGGGATGGACGTGACGGCTTGGGTAAGTTTTATGGTTAAGCTACTAAGGGCGTACGGTGGATGCCTTGGCGCCAGAAGACGATGAAGGACGTGGCAAGCTGCGAAAAGCCTCGGTGAGCCGCAAGCAGGCTTTGAC
>Ga0210409_10001597_pt1 | contig 28999 bp, 31 predicted proteins | sample IncBWH17MmetaG_FD_161649 | JGI IMG/M metagenome (GOLD analysis project Ga0210409, IMG submission 161649) | Forest soil microbial communities from Barre Woods Harvard Forest LTER site, Petersham, Massachusetts, United States - Inc-BW-H-17-M | ecosystem: Environmental > Terrestrial > Soil >...
GAAGTAGGCGACGCTTGCGCTTGCGCCGTGCGGAGCGAGCTCGAGCCGCAGCGCGCGCCCGAACTGCTCGACGGCAGCCTTGCTCATCGCGTAGGGGACGGCGCCCACACCGTTCGTGAAGGCGTAGATCGAGGAGATCACGACGACGTGCCCGCCCCGGCGCACGATCTCGGGCAACGCCGCGTCAACGGTCCGGCAGACGCCCATCAGGTTCACGTCGAGGACACGCTCGAAGCTCTCCGAGGAGATCGCCCGAAACGTCGCGACCCGCGAGGCGACGCCGGCGTTGGCCACGACGACATCGAGCCCCCCGAACCGGTCGACCGCGGCGGCGACCGCCCGCTGCATGGCGGCGCGGTCGGTCACATCTCCGGCAAGGCCGATCGCCCGGGAATCGTGGAGCTGCGCCGCGGCGAGGGCGCAGCCCTCCTGATCGAGGTCGACGACCACCACCGAAGCTCCGCGAGATACGAGCCTGCCCGCCGTGGCGAAACCGATCCCCCGCGCAGCGCCGGTCACCAGAGCCACCTTCCCGGTGAGGTCATAGCGCGCCACGCGGGAAACTCTACGGGCATCCGGTTGCGCTGGAAGCCTGCCGGCCGAGCCCCCGGCTTCGCCGGTCTTTCGTCCTCGACGTAGAGTCTCCGACGGTCATGTCCGTCGCACACACACCCGTCGCTGTCATCGGGGGTGGAGTCGTGGGCTGCGCCGTGGCACACGCGCTCGCGCGTCACGGCGTGGGGACGATCCTGCTCGAGGGCGAGGACGCGCTCGCGCTGGGTGCGAGCGGCACGAACTCGGGGATACTCCACACCGGCTTCGACTCGACCCCCGGCGAGCTGGAGACGACCCTCATCCTGCGCTCCGCCGCGCTGCGCGAGGAGCTGATCGGCGAGCTGGCTGTGAGCGTGCTGCGCTGCGGCGCGAGGCTCACGCCGAACGGAGAGAACGAGCGGACCGCCGTGAGACGCCTCGCCGAGCGGGCCCGCTCGAACGGCGTCGAGGCGACGCTTCGCGCGGACGGCTCGCTGACCGTGCCCGGGGAGGCGGTCACCGATCCGGTCGCCTTCACTCAGGCGCTGGCGGGCGCGGCACGGGCGGGGGGGGCCGAGCTCAGGCTCGGGGAGCGCGTGAGCGGCCTCTCGGAAACGCGCGGGGGAGGGGTGACGCTCGAGCTGCACACGGGAGAGCTGCTGCAGGCTCGCGCTGCCGTGAACTGCGCGGGCCTGTTCGCGGATGAGGTGGCCCGCATGGCCGGCGAGGACCCTGTGCGCATCTATCCCCGCAAGGGCGAGTTCCTCGTGTTCTCGCCGGCGGAGGGCGAGTCGCTCGATCGGATCCTCCTCCCGGTGCCCTCGTCGCTGGGGAAGGGCGTGCTCGTCTTCCCCACGGTGGACGGGGAGATCGTCGCCGGGCCGACGGCCCGCGAGCGCGAGGACAAGAGCGACTGGTCGGTCGAGCCCGACGCGCGCGAGCTGATCCTCGGGCGTGCGACTCGCATCTACCCCGCGCTCGGGGGCGCGACCCTCCTCGGCGCCTACGCCGGGCTCCGACCCGCCGGGAGGAACGCCAACTACGTGATCGAGCCATCGCGGACGCTGCGCGGCCTCGTTCACGTCGCGGCGATCCGCTCGACCGGACTGTCCGCGTCGCTGGGAATCGGCGAGCACGTCCTCGCGATGCTCGCCGAACAGGGCTCGATCGACCCGGGACCGCCGCGTGCCCTGCCAGCGCCGGCGCACGCCCGGGCGGCAGGGCGCTGGTGGCAGCGCGCCGCCCGGCACCGCGAGGCTGCCAGCGGGGCCCGGCGATGAGCTCGGCGCTGCTGCTCGGCATCGACGAGGGGACGACGGCGGTGAAGGCCGCGCTGTTCGACGACGAGCTGGAACCGGTGGCCGAGGCTCGGCGACCGGTTCAAGTCAGCCACCCGGGCCCCGGCCTGGTCGAGCAGGACCCCGAGCTGATCCTCGAGGCTGTCATCGACGCGGTCGCCGACGTGTTGGCGCAAGCAGGCGAGCGTGAGGTTCTAGCGGCCGGGCTCGATCATCAGGGCGAGTCGGTCCTCGCGTGGGACGCCGAGAGCGGACGGGCGCTGACGCCCGTCATCGTCTGGCAGGACAAGCGCCACGAACCGCTTCTCGCCAAGGTCGACGGGCACTCCGTCGAGCGTTCGGGACTGCCGCTCGACCCGTACTTCTCGGCCGGCCGGCTCGCGTGGCTGCTGGATCACGACGAGGCCGTCGGGCGCGCCCGGGATGCCGGCTCGCTGCGTCTCGGGACCGTCGACGCCTTCCTTACCGACCGCCTCGCTGGACGCTTCGCGACGGACCTCTCGACGGCTTCGCGAACTCAGCTGCTCGCCGTCGGCGGGCACGACTGGGACGAGCAGCTGCTGGCCACGTTCGGCCTGCGACGAGAGTGGCTGCCTGCGGTCGGACCGACGTTCGGGCCGCTGGCCGAGCTGCGCTGCCCACGCTGGCCGATGCCCATCCCGCTGGCGGCGCAGCTCGTCGACCAGCAGGCGGCCCTCGCCGGCTCGGGGGCCGTCCGTCCGGGCGAGCTGAAGGCCACGTACGGCACGGGCGTGTTCGTGCTCGGGCGGACCGCCGGCCCGACCGGCGCCCGCGGCCTGCTGCCGACGGTCGCCTGGGCTGCCCCGAGCGCCAACGGCGCCGTGGGCGAGGTCGCCCACGCCCTCGACGGCGGCGTGTTCGCTGCCGGCTCGCTGCTCGACTGGCTCGCAAGCGGTCTGGGGCTGGCGACGGATGCGCCGGCGCTCGCGGCAGCCGCGGGAACAGTCAAGGACAGCGCCGGGGTGATGATCCTTCCTGCGATCGCCGGCCTGGGGGCGCCATGGTGGCGCCCCAAAGCCCACGGTGTGATCGCCGGCCTGTCGGCGGCGGTGAACGCCGCCCACATCGCGCGGGCCGCATTCGAGGCGATCGCCTGGCGGGTCGCGGACATCGTCGAGACGATGTCCGAGATCGGCCCGGTTGGCGGCGTACGGGTCGACGGCGGGCTGACCAACGACGAGACGCTCCTTCGGATCCAGGCGGACGCGCTCGGCCTCCCGATCACGGTCGGTCGCGCCGACGCGACGGTCCTCGGAGCCGCGATGCTGGCCGGCGTCGGTGCCGGGCTGTTCACGAGCGTGGAGGCGGCGGCCCAGCGATTGCCGCAGGGACGCGTGATCTCACCGCTCGGCGACGCCGGCGAGCGCTCCCGGCGCCGCGAGCTGTGGCGAGCGTTCGTGCGGGCCAGCGCAGAGCTGTAGGGCTACTCCATGTCGACGTCGACGTCGTAGCCGGCTACACGCAAGGCGTCGAGCACCTCATCGGTGTGTCCCCGGCCGCGCGTCTCGAGCGTCAGCTCGACGCCGGTCTCGCGCACGTGCAGGCGAACCGCTTCGCGCACGTGCTCGATGCTGACGACATTCGCTCGAGCGTAGGCGACCAGGTTGAGCAGCTCGGCGAGACCGCCGGGGCGGTCGGGCACGCGCGTGAAGATGCGCACGCGCCGGCCCTCCTCGGTTTCGTGACGGAGCAGCAGGCCCGCCAGCAGGCCGCTGTCGACGTTGCCTCCGGAGACGATCGCGACGGTGGTCCCGGCGACAGGCTCGAGCCGCCCGCTCAGCAGAGCTGCCACGGATACGGCGCCCGCGCCCTCGGCGATCAGCTTCGCATGTTCGGCCAGGAAGACCATCGCTCCGGCGATCTCGTCCTCGGCGACCGTCACGAGCGAGTCCAGCAGCTCTCGCAGGAGCACGAGCGTCAGCTCTCCCGGCCGCTTGATCGCGATGCCGTCGGCGATCGTCGCTCCCGCCGCAGCTTCGAAGTCCGGAGCGCCGGACGAGGCCTCCAACGCCCCTGCGTACGGGGCGCACGCGCTCGCCTGCACGCCGACGAGCTGCACGTCTGCGCCGGCGCGGCGCAGCGCGATGCCGACTCCGCTCGCCAGACCGCCGCCGCCGACAGGCACGACCACGCGCGCCAGGTCGGGTACGTCCTCGAGCAGCTCGAGGCCGAGGGTGCCCTGACCGGCGATCACGTCGAGGTCGTCGAAGGGATGGACGAACGCCGCGCCGCTCGTGCGCCCGCGCTCGGCCGCGAGCTCCAGCGCCTCCTCCACGGAGGAGCCCTCCAGCTCGACGCGTGCGCCCAGCCGCTGCACCGACGCCACCTTGGAGACGGCGGCGTCGCGCGGCATGAAGACCTCACAGCCGACGCCTCGCACCCGCGCCGCCCGCGCGACCGCGCGCCCGTGATTGCCGGCGCTCGCGGTCACCAGACCGCCGTCAGCGCTCGGGCCCAGCGCCGCGACCTTGTGCAAAGCGCCGCGCAGCTTGAACGATCCCGTCTCCTGGAGGCACTCCGCCTTCAGCGCGACCGCGCCTCCAGCCGCATCCGTCAGGTCCTGGCAGGAGATCGTGGGAGTCCGCACGGCGACGCCCGCGATCGCGCGACGCGCGCCGTCCACGTCGGCTGCAGCGATGAGCGCGGCGGCCGATTGCTCCTTCCGGGTCACGCCGGTGAAGGTATAGGTTGTGCTCCTTATCGTGCAACGAACGTGGAGCGGTGGGCGAGCTTAACGACATCCTGCAGCGCCTCGAAGCGTCGCTGGGCCCGCTCACAGGCCAGCCGTCCGAGCTCGGCGGCGGCATCACCAATCGCAACTTCCGAGTCACGCTGGGCGACAACGACTACGTGATCCGCAGGCCGGGGAAGGACACGGAGCTGCTGGGCATCGACCGCGAGGCCGAGCGGCTGGCGACGGAAGCAGCCGCTGGCCTGGGCATCGCTCCGGATGTCGCGGCCGCCCTCGACGACTGCCTGGTGACGCGGTTCATCTCCTGCCGCCCGCCGGGCGCGCACGAGCTCGAGACGCGAGTGGAGGAGATCGCACGCGCCCTGCGCAGCTTCCACGAGTCGCCGACCCTTCTGCCTGCTTGCTTCTGGGTCCCCGACCTGCTCGAGCGTTATGGAGCGATCGTGCGCGAGCGGGGCGGCGAGCTGCCGGCGGTCTACGTGCAGGCCGTGGCCATCGCGGCGCGAATCGCAGCGGTGCTGCCGCTCGCCCGTCGCTGCCCGTGTCACGACGACCTGCTCCCCGGGAACATCATCTTCGCGCAGCCGGATGAGCGGATCCTGATCGTCGATTGGGAGTACGCCGGGATGGGCGATCCCCGCTTCGACCTCGGCAACCTGTCGGTCAACAACGGCTTCGACGAGGCCGCCGACGAGCGGCTGCTCACGGCCTACTACGGCGCGGCTCCGACGGACGGCGCCCGTGCCGCGCTGAAGCTGATGCGCGTGATGTCCGATGTGCGCGAGGCCGCCTGGGGCGTGGTCCAGCGCGAGGTCTCCGAGCTGGACTTCGACTTCGAGGGCTACGGGCACGAGCACTTCCAACGACTGCGGGGCGCGGTCGAGCAGCCGCAGTTCGACGACTGGCTGGCGTGGGCCGCGAGCGAGGCGGGAGCGCAGAGTGGCCAGAGCGCGTGAGCTTCCCGACCGCGCGCGCGTGGTCATCATCGGCGGTGGCGTCGGTGGCGCCTCGATCGCCCACCATCTCGCCAAGCTGGGTGAGCGGGACGTCGTGCTGCTGGACCGCAACGAGCTGACGAGCGGCTCGACGTTTCATTCCGCCGGGCTGGTCGGCCAGCTGCGCTCGAGCGTGTCACTGACCCGCATGATGATGGACTCTGTCGAGCTCTACCGGACGCTGGACTGCGGGTGGGTGGAGTGTGGCGGGATCCGTCTGGCGTGTACCCCCGAGCGCGAGCAGGAGGTCCTGCGCCAGGTGGCATGGGCGCGGACGTTCGGGCTGCCGCTCGAGCTGATCTCCGTCGAGCAGGCCCGCGAGCTGTTCCCGCTGATGAGCGGCGACGGCGTGCGCTGCGCCTCCTACCTGCCCAGCGACGGATATCTCGATCCATCGCTCCTGACCACTGCGCTCGTCGATGGAGCGCGGGAGGGCGGCTGTCGAGTGTTCACGCATACGCGCGTGACCGGCATCGACGTTGACGACGGTCCCGCGCAGCGACGCGTGCGCGGCGTGCAGACCGAGTGGGGCCCGATCGAGGCCGAGATCGTCGTCAACGCTGGCGGCATGTTCGCCGCCGAGCTCGGGCGCATGGCCGGCGTTCGTGTGCCGATCGTTCCCTTCGCACATGAGTACCTCGTCACGCAGCCGTTCCGCGACCGCGTCGCGGGCGGAGAGTGGACTCATCTGCCGACGCTCCGAGACCCCGACCTGCTCATCTACTTCCGCGAGGAGGGCGGCGGCCTGGTGATGGGCGGCTACGAGCGCGACTCCGCGCCGTGGGCGCTCGACGAGCACCTTCTGGATGCGATTCCCGCCGACTTCAACGGCCGGCTGCTCGAGGAGGATTGGGGCCGCTTCGAGGAGATCGCGACCAACTCCTCCAAGCGCGTGCCCGTGATGAACGAGATCACCGTCACTCGCCTGATCAACGGGCCGGAGGCGTTCACGCCCGACAACGAGTTCTGCCTCGGAGAGAGCGAGGTGCGCGGCCTGTTCGTTGCCGCCGGCTTCTGCGCCCACGGCCTCGCCGGGGCGGGCGGCATCGGGCGCGTGATGGCCGAGTGGATGCTCGACGGCGAGCCCTCGATGGATGTCTGGGAGATGGACATTCGCCGCTTCGGCGGGGCGGGGTCCCAATTCACCTCTCCGAGCTACACCCTGAAGCGCGCCAAGGAGGTCTATGAGACCTACTACGACATCCGCTACCCCGGACACGAGCGCCAGGCCGGCCGCCCGCTGCGAACGTCCAGCGCCTACCCATGGCACACCGGCCACGGGGCTGCCTTCGGCGAGAAGTCCGGGTGGGAGCGCGTCAACTGGTATGAGGCGAATGCGGCGGCTGGAGATGAGGCGCTGCGCCCGCGCGGCTGGGCGGGGATGCACTGGTCGCCCGCGATCGGCGCCGAGCACAGGGCCACGCGCGAGCGCGCCGGCCTGTTCGACGAGTCGTCGTTCGCGAAGCTCGAGATCGCGGGACCGGGCGCCGCTGACTTTCTCGAAGGCCTGTGCGGCAACCGCGTTGCCCGAGACATCGGCGCGATCACCTACACGCAGATGCTCAACAGCCGCGGCGGCATCGAGTGCGATTTCACCGTCACGCGCGTCGAGGAGGAGCTGTTCTCGATCGTCACAGGCACCGCATTCGGCAACCATGACCTGAGCTGGATCCGCCGCCATGCGCCGGCGGATGGCAGCGTGCGCTGCTCGGACGTCACCGCGCGGTGGGCGTGCTTCGCCGTGTGGGGACCGCGGGCGCGAGACATCCTCTCTCCGTTGACCGACGATCCACTCGACTTCGGCTACATGCACATGCGCGAGCTTCCGATCGGCGATGTTCCGGTGCGGGCCCTGCGGGTCACCTTCGTAGGTGAGCTCGGCTGGGAGCTCTACTGCCCGACCGAGTACGGGGCCGGCCTCTGGACCACGCTGTGGGATGCGGGGCGCGCGCACGGACTGCTCGCCGGGGGCTACCGTGCGATCGACTCGCTGCGCCTCGAGAAGGGCTACCGGGTCTGGGCGGCGGACATCACGCCGGATGACACTCCTTATGAGGCGGGGCTCGGCTTCGCCGTGAAGAAGGAGGGCGGGTTCCTGGGTGCATCGGCCCTCGGGGTCGGCGCAGGCGAGGAGCCCGTGCAAGCGCGCAAGCGCCTGCGCTGCCTCGTCCTCGAGGATCCCCGGTCGGTAGCACTCGGCAACGAGCCCGTGCGGATCGATGGCGAGATCGCCGGCCGGGTCACGAGCGGCGGTTACGGCTACACGGTAGAGCGCTCGATCTCCTACGCGTACCTTCCGGCCGAGGTTCCGGTCGGCGCCGCAGTGGAGGTCGACATCTTTGGTCGGTGGGTCGCGGGCGAGGTCGCGCGCGAGCCGCTGCTGGACCCCAAGGGAGAACGGGTTCGCGCCTAGCGGGTTCGCGCGATCAGCGGGCGAGCTCGCGTTTCACTCCTCCGTGGCGGGCTCTCCTGGTGACTCGGGTCGAACAATTACCCGCCGTTTAGGAAGATTCCGTGCCGGGGCGCGTCTCGATTCGTGTAAACGCCTCACGCGCGGGTCGTGCCCTCGAAGAGGGAGCGATCGCGACTTTTATCTACCCACACCAAGGAAGCCATGTTCACCAGCAGACTTCGTGCACCGATACTTCCGGTGATTGCCGGCGCCGGCCTGGCGCTCGTGATCGGTGCCTGCGGAGGATCGAGCGCCAGCTCGACCCAGCCCACGGGCTCAGCGCCGCCGGTGGCGCACAGCAACGCTCCCGCCGCGCAGGCGCCCGCGAGCGGGCCGGCGCGGACGACGACCACGCGGCGCCCTGCGCCACCGGCGCCGAGCCGGCCTCCGGAAACGAAGGCATCGCCTCCTGAAACGAGCGCCGCGAGAGCTTCGGCGCCTGAAGCGAAGCCTGCGCCTCACGAAGCGAAGCCTGCGCCTCGCGAAGCGACGCCCGCCCCTGCCGAAGCTAAGACCGCGCCTCGCGAAGCGAAGCCTGCGCCTCACGAAGCGACGCCCGCGCCTACCGAAACCAAGGCGGCGACGCCAACCCCCGAAAGCGCCGGGATCCCTCAGGGCAACGCCGGCGACCAGGACGCTGACAACAACGGCGGTCCGAGCGACGGCGATGGGAACATCTAGCGCATCCCTGCGCAGGTGGCGGGCGGGCGTGGCGGCTGCGTTGCTGTTGGGCGCAGTCGCGCTCGCAGTCCTCTCATCGGTATCGAGATCATCCGGCTCGCGTGCGCAGAGCGGACTCTCGTTGCCGCAGCCGACCGGAAGCGTGCCGACTGGCTGGGTGAGCGCGACGACAGCATCGCGCAGTGCGACGCTCTTCTACCCGGCCGGGTGGAGGACGATCCCCGGTGACAGGGGCACCGTCTCCGCCGCACAACGAGACCGCCACGGTCTGTACGCGGCTTATCTCAACGCCACGCCCCGCCAAGGGACGGAGGTGCTGGCCGGCTGGGCTCACTTCCGCACCACGCGCAACCGGGGTGAGGGCGATCGCAACGTGAGAACGATCGCGGCCGCCGAAAACGTGCGCTTCGCCCACGCGTCGGGCTCGTGCGTCGTGGACGATTATCTCTCGCACATCGGTGGCAACCCCTACAGAGAGCTCGCGTGCATCGTGGCGGGACGCCACCACACCGACGTGTTCGTGGGTGCCACCCTACGACGCGATTGGAGCAGGCTCGGGGGCACGATCGAACGTGCTGCCTCCGCGCTCCTCGAGCGATGAGCCGTCGGTGAGCGCCGGTCAGTTGCAGACCCGGCAGCGACCGGCCGCGCACGAGCACGCCAGGGGAATGAGCCCAACGCGCCCCGGTCCCCAGCGGCGCACCCACTCGAGCCCCACGAGCTCGGTACGGTCACCTGAGCCTCCGGGCCAGCAGCAGTGAACCATCGCCGCCACGAGCCGATCGCTCTCCGGCCCGGTTCGGTGTGAGATCGACTCGATGTGCGCCTCGATTTGGGGATCGCGCGGAGGGAGATGCATGACGCACACAGATACCCTCCCCAGCGGCGGATTTAACAGCAGCGGATCCCGGCGCCCCACCGGGAGAGGGCGCCGGCGGGATCCGGGTCGCGTGTCAGGTGGTCTGGGGCACGTGCGCGACGGCCTCTTGATAGAGCGCCATCTGGCGTGCGATCTCCTCGTTGGTGACACCTTCGGCGTGGCGCAAGCCATCGACTATGAGGCTGGCCTCGACGATGTTGCGCTGGAACTCCTCGTCCTCGCGGACGGAGGCAAGCTGCTCGGCCGAGCCGTGCAGCTCGATGTAGCCGCCAAGCTCGCCGCTCGGGCCCAACAGGACCACGTCGAACCTCTCGATGCGGCCGTCCTGCTGCATCCGCCCGTAGAGGCCCATCGTCTCGTTGAACACCTCCAGGCCACGCTCCTCGCGTCCACGAACAGGTGTGGCCCAGCTGATGAAGAGCACTCGGTCGGCCATGCCGACCCCCTTCCCCTCATGGCCCGGCCCGTCGCCGGGCCTGTCCTTCCAAAGCTATCAACGTTCACTGCCCACGGCGTATCATCGGGGGGAGACTTCAGATGACTGCGCTCGGCTTTGCGCTGCTCCTCGTTGGTGCCCTGCTCGTGGTCGCCGAGGCCCACCTGCCCGGCGCGGCGCTCGGCGTGGCCGGTGGTGTAGCTCTGATCGCCGGCGGGATCATCGTCATCGCCGCACTGGGGGGCGGAGCGGCGCTCGCGGTACCGGTTGGCGTGGGGCTCGGCGCAGCGTCGGTCGGCTGGGCGTTGCTGGCGACCCGCAAGGCGGCCGGCTCGCGGCGCGGACGCATCCAGGCGGGGGCCGAGGCCCTGTGCGGCCGGGTAGGGGTCGTACGCCGCTGGAGTGAGCCCGGCGGCCATGTGTTCATCGACGGCGCGCTCTGGCGCGCCCGGCACGAATTGGCGGCGAGCGACGGAGAGGCGCTTCACGAGGGCGACGCCGTCGTGGTCGAACGGGTCAGCGGCCTGACGTTGTCGGTGCGTCGAGCGGAGGAGTGGGAGCTGATCGGATGATTCTCGCGTTCGCGATCGTGCTGATCTGCCTTGCGGTAACCGCGCTCGTGCTCGCCGGCGTGTCCGTGCGCGTGCTGCGCGAGTACGAGCGCGGCGTCGTCTTCCGTCTCGGGCGCGTGACGAGCCAGCGCGGTCCCGGGCTGATCTTCCTGATGCCCGCGATAGATCGCATGGTGCGGGTGAGCCTTCGCACGGTCACGCTCGAGATACCGGCACAGGAGATCATCACGCGGGACAACGTGCCCGCGCGCGTGACCGCGGTGGCGTACTACCGGGTGATCGATTCCACGCGGTCGGTACTGGAGATCGAGGACGTTCTGACGGCCACTTCACAGATCGCTCAGACGACGCTGCGATCGGTGCTCGGCAAGGCGGAGCTCGACGCGCTGCTGTCCGAGCGCGAGCGCCTGAACGAGCACCTCCAGCAGATCATCGACGATCAGACCGAGCCGTGGGGCGTGAAGGTCACCACGGTCGAGATCAAGGATGTGGAGATCCCGGAGAGGATGCAGCACGCGATGGCGCGCCAGGCGGAGGCCGAGCGGGGGCGGCGCGCGAAGGTGATCAACGCCGAGGGCGAGTTTCAAGCCGCGGCACGCCTGAACGATGCGGCCGATGTGATCAGCCGCAACCCGGTGACGATCCAGCTGCGCTACCTCCAAACGCTGACCGAGGTGAGCGGCAACCAGAGCTCGACGATCGTCTTCCCGCTGCCGATCGACGTGCTCCAGGGGCTGGTGTCGGGGGCCGAGACCCGCCGTGAGTCTGCGACCGATGGCGCCGAGCGCGAGCGTCTCGACGAGGCGCTGGCGGCCGCGCGGGCAGCTCTCGAGGTTGGCACGGGCGACGCCGTGGCGGTGGACGACGCCGCACCAGCGCTCCCGGCCTCCCGCACATCCGAGCCCACGGTCTAACGGAGCTTCGGGGCGCAGACGTTTCGGTCAGGGGGTGAAGTGCTCGACGAGCCGCCGGGCGTAGTAGCGCTCCCACGGCTCGTCGGCCCCTTGTTCGGCGAACTCCTTGTCAAGAGTGACGAGCATGAAGGTGACCTCGCTGCGGGGCGGTGACGCGCCGAGCAGGTCCGGCAGCTCCGAGAGCGTCGTCAGCCAGTTCGAGTACCAGGAGGCCCAGTCGTCATCGGCTCCGTCGACGATTCTGTAGACGCGGTGATGTGTGTCCGCCACTTCGTGCAGCAGCTCGCTGACCCGCGTCAGGGTCTCCGCGTTAGCAGCGCTCATCGCCGAGCACGTTACTCCCCCAGTCCTCACTGCCGGTGCATCGGGGCGGCTGGGCGTTGGTAGCGTGGCCCGCATGCGCCGACTGCTGCTGCTCGCCGGGGTTCTCGTATTCGTCGACACGATGCTGTACGCGGCACTCACGCCGCTACTGCCGCGCTTCGCACACGAATTCGGGCTCTCGAAGTCAGGGGCCGGCACGCTGGTGGCGGCCTACGCCGCAGGCGCTCTGCTCGGCGGGCTTCCGGGCGGCTTTGCGGCGGTCCGGATCGGCCCCCGTCGCGCGGTGCTCGTGGGGCTCGCGCTGATGGGGCTCTCGAGCGTCGGATTCGCGTTTGCCGGCAGCTTTCCGGTCCTCTTCGCCGCCCGCCTGTTCCAGGGAATGGGCAGCGCCTTCACCTGGTCGGGGGCTTTCGCATGGCTGCTCGCGGCGGCGCCTCGCGAGCGGCGCGGCGAAGTGATTGGGGCCGCGATGGGAGCAGCCGTCGCGGGCGCTTTGTTCGGCCCGGTGGTGGGGGCCGCGGCGGCGCTCCTCGGACGCGCCGCGATCTTCTCGGCGCTCGGCGGCCTGGCCGTGCTGCTCGCAGCTTGGACGTTTCGCCTCGTCAGCCCGCCCCCGCAGATGCCGTCTGCGGGGAGGCTCGCTCGAGCCTTTGGCAACAGGCGCTTCGTGGGCGGGCTGGCACTGATGTCGATCGCCTCCGTGCTCGAGGGGAACCTCTCCGTGCTCGCGCCGCTGCACCTCGCTGCGGTCGGTTGGGGCGCCACCGCGATCGGCGCGCTGTGGCTGCTCAGCGCTGGCCTGGAGGCGGCCGGATCTCCGTTGATCGGGCGGTTGAGCGACCGCCGCGGGGCGTTGCTGCCGGTACGCGTCGCGCTTGGCGTCGGCGTGCTCGCCTCGCTCGTGCTCTCATTCGCGGGACGGCCGCTCGTGTACGCGCCGCTGCTGGTGATCGCGTCGGTCTCCTATGGAGCTCTGTTCACTCCCGCGCTCGCGCTGATCGCCGACGGCGCCGACCGTGTCGGCCTCATGCAGGGACTGGCGTTCGGACTGATGAACGCCGCGTGGGCGATGGGCGCCGTGATAGGGCCTGCCGCCGGCGGCGCGATCGCCGGTGTGACCGGCGACTGGCTCCCCTTCGTCCTCGCCGCGGCGCTCTGCGCTGTCTACCTGGCAGCAACCCGCGGATCGTCATACCGTCCCTCCGTCGGCGAGCAGGTCGCAGCCGTTCCCGGCCGCCGCTGAGCCCGCAGCGCACGGCGAGCGTTCGCCCGGCTCGACCGAATCTGCAACCGCACAGATAACCTAACCACCGGTATGGGCTCAGGCGATGCTCGCGATGGGTAGTCGTGCGCCGGTGGCGGCCGGGGGGCCGTCCCGCGAGGACCAGGAAACGAAGCGAGACCCCGGGTGGAGGACCTCTTCTCCCCCGACCGCCGGCAGATCGGTTTGGCGGTGGAGGCCGTCACGTGTGGCGATCGTGGCGTTCTTCCTCGGGCTGGTCGTGACGGCGGGCTTTGCTTTGACCTCCCTGCGGCTGTATGACCGCAACGAGAGCCGGCTGTTACGCCTGCGTGCGCGGGAGGTCAGCTCCGTGCTGACAGCCGTTGTTCCTTCTATTCAGACGCCGTTGGCGTCGGCCGCCGAGCTGGCGGATGCAACCGGCGGCGACCGGCGGCGGTTCCAATTGTTCATGGCTCCATACGTGGGTCCCGGTCGCCAATTCGCGTCGGCTTCGCTTTGGCGTTTGGGGACGTCCCGACCGGCGCCCACCGCCGTGGTGGGCGTCGCGCCGACATTGGCGTCGCTGCCCGAACAGGCACGTAGGTTCTTCGCACACGCCGAACGCTCTCAGCTGCTGAACATCACGGGCGTGCTGAGCTCCCCCAGTCCCAGCCTCGGGTTTGAGTTCAGCACTCCGGGCAGCACGCACGGGTTCGCCGTGTATGCCGAAAATCCCCTCCCCAGGGACAGGCGGTCCGCGCTCGCGCGCAACTCCGCCTTCTCAGACCTCAACTACGCGGTGTACCTCGGCCGTACCCACAGCCAGGCACAGCTCGTGGTGACCAGCCTGCACCACTTCCCGATAAGGGGTCGGCAGGCTTCACAGTCGGTGCCGTTCGGGGACAGCGCGTTCACACTGGTTGTCACCCCGAACGGACCGCTCGGCGGCACGTTCTTTGAGAGCCTCCCCTGGATCATCGTCGCTGTCGGTGTGGTGATCTCGCTTGCAGCGGCGCTGATGACCGATCGGCTTGCCCGACGCAGGCAGTATGCCGAGCAGCTGACCGGCGTTCTCGATCGTGTGGCCGCCGAAAACCATCAGATGTACACCGAGCAGCGCGGCATTGCTCAGACGCTCCAGCATGCGCTGTTGCCGGACGCGCTTCCCGAGTTCAGCGGATTGAAGGTGAGCGCGCGCTACATACCGGCGGCATCCGGCATCGACGTCGGCGGCGACTGGTACGACGTCGTCGCTGCCGACGATCGACGGGTGCTGCTCGTGATCGGTGACGTCTCCGGCCATGGACTGCACTCGGCGACCACGATGGCGCTTCTGCGACACGCCGCACTCGCCTACGCCGCGGAGGAATGCAGGCCGGCGACGGTCTTGGCGAAGCTCTCGGACTTCGTCAACAGCGACGATCACGATTATTTCGCGACCGTGCTGTGTGCGCTGATCGACGTCGAGGCCCATTCATTGACGATGGCCAGCGCCGGTCACATCGCACCGTTGCTGATAGACGGCGGGAACGGTGAGTATGTGAAGTTCAAGGTGAACGTCCCAATTGGCGTGGTGCGTAAAGCTGACTATGAGGAGACGACCGTGTCGGTCGCGCCGAAGTCGACGCTGGTAGCCTTCACCGACGGTCTGGTGGAGAGGCGGACGGAGATTCTCGATGCCGGCCTGGCACGATTGCGCCAGACGGCAACCGGACAGCGCCTTGCACCTGAAGATCTAGTCGAGACGCTCACGCGCGGCCTCGCCTCCACGGACCACAACGACGACACGGCGATAGTGGTGATCCAGTGGGAGAACTGACGGGAGATCGCGCTGCGGAGGTCCTGATCGACACCCGGGTCGACACGATGGGCACACCGCTGATCACCCTCTCGGGCGAACTCGACAGCTCGAACGTGGAGTCGCTGGAGTCGACCATTGCTTCGATCACCGCCGATCGCCCCGAGCGGCTCATATTCGATCTCAGCGGCCTGCGGTTCATGGACAGCGCCGGCATATCGGCGCTGATCGGAGCCGCCGCGAAGGTGCAGGCGGTGCAGCTGCGAGCTCCATCCCCGGCGGTCAGACGTGTGATCGAGCTGACCGGCCTGTCCGACGTACTGCCCATCGAGCCGTGACGAGAGTTCGTAAATTCGGCTGCCACCTCGAGTCCGTGCCGGCTGCGCGGCTATTCGTGCGTGATGTTCTGCGCGGTCAGGCGCGAGAGGTCCTGGATGCCGCAGAGCTGATGACAAGCGAGCTCGCCACGAATTGCGTCCAACACGCGCAGACCGGCTTCGAGCTCGCGATCGACGACGCTCACCGCCAGATTCGCGTCGAAGTGCGTGACGCGGGACATGGCCGTCCAACGCGTCAGTCCCCCACACCCACCGACCGAACCGGACGCGGACTGCTCATCGTCGAGGCGATGTCAGACACCTGGGGCGTAGAGCCGTCGTCGCGTGGAAAGACCGTGTGGTTCACGCTTCCACGACGCGCCGGAGCAGCCGAGGCCTAGCTCGAGCCGCAAGGCGCCGTGGCGCTCCGAAGCCATCGGAGAGGTGCGTTGCTGCGAACGCCCGCGGCGGGTTCGTGCCGGGCGCCGTGGCGCCCGCGCGCCCGTCACGGTCGCCGCGCGAGCAGCACCGATACGTCGTGCGATGCGACGTTGGCGACGACGAGGTCGGGCCGCCCATCGCCGTTCAGATCGCCGATCGCGACCGACGCCGGGTAGCCGTGGGCGCGATACTTGAGGGCGTGCCGAAATCTGCCCTTGCCGCGGCCGAGCAGCACCGATACCCCATCGTGCTGGAAGCTGCCGACGGCGAGGTCGGGGTGTCGGTCGCCATTGAGGTCGCCGATCGCGACCGAGTCGCCTGCGCCCTGGATGCGGTAGTTCGCGGCGCGCTGGAACCCCCAGGGCAGTAAGCGTCTCGCCTAACCGTAAGCACTAGCCAGCGACGTCCGCTTGCGCGATCACACGCTCCGGACGGAGCCGCACGAGCAGCTCGCCCGGCACGGCGTTTCGGCGGCCGAACTCCTCGGCTCGGTCGGCGCCCATGTACCGGCCGCCGATCGCCGTCGCGAAGCGCAGCAGCTCGTCGAGGTCCTCGCTCAGCGTGACGCGGCCACGGATATGGACGAACGCGTACGGAGCGACCGCCTCGTCGACGACCACCGCCGCCCGCGGATTTCGGCGGAGGTTGCGGCCCTTGACCGAGTCGCCCCATGTCGTGAACTCACTCCTCGCCGTCGAGCATGAACCACACCGGCATCACGTGCGCTTGTCCGCCGGGCCCGCTGGTAGCGAGCTTGGCCGTGCGTGTGCCGTGGTTGAGGAAGGCGCGGATCTCGTCGGGAGTCATCTTGTGGGGCATGGGCGGGGAGGGTGATCGCGCGACGGACGGGCTGGGCCCGTCCGAGGAGCTGGGCAGAGCGGCACTCCCGCCCGGCGGATGATTCAGCTGTTGAGCGAGTCGAGTGCGGCGAGCGCCTCGTCCGGCTCCACGCGCTGGGTAAAGTCGCCGCTCACCCGCGCGAAGCGGATGATCCCCTCGCCGTCGATCACGAACACGGCCGGAGCGGGCAGGATCCAGCGTCCCTCGCCGTTGAACTTGGCCAGGTCGTTGCCGATTGCCTCGAACAGCTCGCGCGACTGGCCGTCGACGTCGTACTTGAGCCCGTACGTGCCGATCACCTCGCCGCCCTCGTCCGACAGGACCGGGAACTCGAGGCTGTGCTTCTCGGCCATCGTGAGCGAGTTGTCCGGTGTCTGCGGTGACACGGCCACGAGCCTGGCGCGACGCTCTGAGAAGTCTGCGGCGCGCAGCCCGTAGGTGCGCAGCATGATGTTGCAGTACGGGCACCACTCGCCGCGGTAGAAGATGAGAACGACCGGTCCCTGCTCGAGCTCGTCGGACAGCGACACCTGGCGCCCAAGCTGGTTGGGCAGCGCGAAGTCGGGAGCGCTATCGCCGACCTTTGGTGCCCGCGCCGCGTAATCCACCGCGGCCTGCTCGGCGACCACGCGCCCGAATCCCTCCAACACCTCGGCCGGCGCCTGCGCTGCCAACCCGGCGTTCACGTCATTTCTCTGGTCTGCGTACGTTGGGATCGTTGTCACTTGAGCCTTTTCCTTTCATCTGGATCCGCGACGGAAAGAGAGCCACTCGCCCGCGGGCGGCGGCACGGCACGGAAACGGAGAACTTCGGGGTGAGTTGCCGACGGTGGTGCCCTGACATCGCAGAATCGTACGTCGCACCGGCATCGATCTGAATGACCCAGGCCCGCCAATTCTTGTCCAATCGTCTCACGCCCTGGTTCTGACCGGTCGGGACGGTTATCGTCTCTTTGATGGATCCCCTCTCCGCCGTGCTCGACCTCAGCCGTGTCAGCGGGGCGCTGATGGCGAGCGTGCGCGCGCGCGCGCCGTGGGGTCTCGACGTCCCGCAGCTCCCGGGCGCGGTGTTCCACGCGATCACGTCCGGAACGGCGTGGCTTCGCGTGGCCGACAGCGAGCCGCTGCAGCTGATGCCCGGAGATGTCGTTCTGCTGCCGGCCGGCGCCAGGCACCGCCTGTCATCCGAGCCGGATGGCCGCTGCGTTCCGTTCAACCGCGCGACGAAGGAGCGGCTGATGACGCCGGACGGCGACCTCACGCTGGGCGCATCGGGCGCGGCGACGACCTTCGTGTGTGCGGCGTTCGACTACGACCTCGACGTGGGCGAGCCGCTCATGGGCATGCTGCCGCCGGTGATCCACGTGCCCGTCGATCCGGTGGCCGGGCGCGACGTCACGGCGATCGTCGAGCTGCTGGCGATGGAGGTCGGCGCGCGCCGCCCCGGCTCCCGCGCGGCGGCGGCGCGGCTGTTCGACACGCTCCTGATCGCGGTGATCCGTCGCTGGCTCGACCGCCAGGTCGACGGCGAGCCGCCGTCGTGGTTGCGTGCGCTGCGTGATCCGTCGCTGGCGCGGGTCCTGGCCGCCCTGCACGAGCGGCCGGCCGAGCCGTGGACGGTCGAGTCGCTCGCACGCGAGGTCCATGTCTCGCGCGCGACGCTCGCGCGGCGGTTTGCGGAGGTCGTGGGCGAGCCACCGCTGACGTACCTCGCGCGCTGGCGCATGCACCTCGCGGCGCAGCGGCTGAAGTACTCGACCGACACGGTCGAGGCGATCGCCCGCGAGGTCGGCTACACGTCCGAGTACGCCTTTAACCGCGCATTCGCGAGGCACCGTGGCCAGCCCCCCGGCCGCTACCGGCGGCTCGCGAGCGCCGGGTGACGAAATGGGCGATCCTGGACTCGAACCAGGGACCTCTTCCTTATCAGAGAAGCGCTCTAACCGGCTGAGCTAATCGCCCGGAGTGACACGAAGGGGCCTGTGCCAGACGGCCATCTTATCGCCCCCGATTCGCCACGTTGGCTGGCTGCTCGGGGGTCTCCCAGGCGGTCCGGGATGACCCGTGTCAAGCCGCTTTGGCTTCGTCAAGGCCTCTCTCGCCGCCGAGGACGATGCCACGGGGCCCGGCTGCCAGCTCACGCCGGCGTGCCAGCCCTCAGGCTGCGAGCCAGCTCGATCGCCTCCTCGGGCGTCGCGAAGGAGAGCTCCGCCCGGTAGCCGCCGTCGCGCGTGGGCCGTACATGCACCTCGGCGCGAAGCGCCTCGCCAAGGGCCTCGGCGATCTCACGGGCCACCTCCTCGGCGTCCGGGTGGAGCGCGACCGGCGCCCTGCGCCTGCGGGCGACCGATGCGCCCGCCGTCCCGTCGCCGCCGTTGCTCCTGCGCGCGTTCGCTTCGGTTACGCGTACCGACCAGCCGTCCGCCACAGCCTCCCTTGCCAGGCTCCGTCGCGTCTGATGATCATCGGCAAGCAGCAATGCGCGTCCGTGGCCCTCGCTCAGCGCCTCTTCCTCGAGGAGCTCGATCACGTCGTCCGGGAGATCGAGCAGACGCATCAGGTTCGTCACCGCCACCCTCCCTCGACCGACGCGTCGTCCCACTTCCTCGCGCGTGAGCCCGAGCTCCTCGACGAGCGCGGCGCAGGCGCGCGCCTCCTCGATCGGGTTGAGGTCCTCGCGGGCCATGTTCTCGATCAGCGCGAGCTCGAGCGCTTCGGCGTCAGCACGCGGGCGCACGAGGGCGGGTATCGCGTCGAGCCCCGCCATCCGCGCCGCCCGCCAGCGGCGCTCGCCGGCGACGAGCTCGTAGGTGCCTCCTGCCTTCGGGCGTACGAGAACAGGCTGAAGCACGCCCCGCTCGCCAAGTGACCCGGCCAGCGCGGCGAGCGTGTCCTCGTCGAAGCGCCTGCGAGGCTGGTTCGGATTCGGCGAGATCAGGTCGACGGGTAGCTCGCGGAGCTCCTCCTGGCTCGCTCTGGCGATCACCGGCGAGGCTGAGAGGATCGCCTCCAGCCCCCTGCCCATGCCTCGGCGCGGAGGGCTCATGCGGCCCTCCTTGCCTGGCGCGTCACCATTCCAGTCATTGGCGCGATTCCGGTCATAGAAATCCTAGCCACGTGCGGCCACCTCCTTCGCAAGCTCGAAATAGGCGCCGGCGCCGGCGCTGTGAGGGTCGTGGTGCGTCACCGGCAGTCCGTAGCTCGGCGCCTCGCCGACCCTCACGTTGCGCGGGATCACCGTGTCGAAGACGAGCTCGGGGAAGTGCGCTCTCACCTCTCGCTCCACGTCGCGTCCCAGCCGCGTCCGTCCGTCGTGCATCGTGAGCAGCATCCCGGCGACCGTCAGCCGAGGGTTCGACTCACGCTGCACCAGCTCGAGGGTCTCGAGCAGCCCCGCGAGGCCCTCGAGCGCGAAGTACTCCGTCTGAACCGGCACGATCACCTTGTCGGCGGCGACGAGCGCGCTCACCGTGAGCGGACCGAGCGAGGGGGGACAGTCGAGCAGGATGTACTCGAATCGGTCCCTGAGCGGCTCCAGGCGCTGTCGCAGGCGCTGCTCGAACCCGTCGATGCGGGGGAGCTCGACGTTCGCGCCCGCGAGGCCGGCGCCTGCGGGGAGGACCTGCAGTCCGGCGATGGGCGAGTCGGTCAGGGCCTCCGGCGCCTCGGCCTCGCCCGTGAGGACCTCGTACAGGCCCGGTGCGTGCGTGCGGTCGATACCCAGGCCGACGGTGGCGTTCGCCTGAGGGTCCACGTCGACGAGCAGCGTGCTGTAACCGGCCTCCGCGATGCACGCGGACACGTTGACGGCGGTGGTCGTCTTGCCCACCCCGCCCTTCTGGTTCGCGATCGCGTAAACGGTGCCCACCGACTGGAAGCTAGCGTCGATCGCGGCCGGACAGCGACGCCCGAGCTCGGCGAGGCTCCATTTTGCGCGGTCCCTCAGCCTCCGAGCGGGCGCTTACGCGCGATTCCGGCGCGTCTCGGGAACCTCGCTGGCGTCTCTCGCACCTTCACGTATAGGTGTAGGTGTCGGTCGCGAGCGCCGGCGAACGGCCGCACCCTCTCGATGCCAACCGGCGCCAGCCCAAGCTCCTCGGCGGCCCGCAGGGCATCCCGCTCCTCGCCAGCACTCCGCCTTCCTCGCCAGTCCACAAGCATCCCCTCCAGGCGCAACAGCGGCGCGGCGTACTCGAGCACCATCGGTTGGGGACCCACCGCCCGAGCGGTAACGACGTCGTTCGCACCCAACCCCTCCTGCCAATCCTCGGCGCGTGCGCATACGACACGGGCGTTCCGAATGCCGGCGCGCGCGATCGCATCCTCCAGATAGGCGCACTTACGGCCCTGGCTCTCCAACAGGCGCACCTCGCAATCGGCGCGGGCGATCGCCAACGGCAGGCCTGGAAAGCCCGCGCCTGAGCCGAGGTCGGCGATCGTCGCCGCGTCGCGCACGGGGGCGATGTCGAGCGCCACGAGCGAGTCGGCGAGGTGCGTGTCCACCGCGACGGCAGGCTCGCGAACGCTCGTGGGGGCGCGGCCATCCAGCACGAGCTGCTCCAGGAGAGCAGCCAGTTGCTCGCGCTGGTGCGCTCGCAGTCCCCACTTCGTGGCCAACAGCGAAAGCGCCGCCGGGAGGCCGTCATCTGTCTCCATGGCCTCGCCCCGAGCCCTGGCTGGTTAGGGGGATTTCACGTGAAACACTCGGAGAGCTACTGCGGTCCCGCTGGCGAGATCACGAGATACCTCTCCGGCTCGTTTCCCTCGCTGTGTGTCTCCACATCTCCGCGCTCGCGCAGGTACTCGTGAACCACGCGTCGCTCCAGCGGCGGCAGGGGGTCGAGTTCGACGGGCTCGCCCGAGCGCAGCGCCTCGTCCGCCGCCTCGTCCGCCTCCGCGCGCAGTGCGGCGGCGCGCCGCTCGCGGTAGCCGTTGGCGTCGATCACGACACGAACCGGCGAGGGACCGTCGGGAAAGATGATCCGTTGCGCCAGGTGCTGTACGGCTTCGATCGTCTGCCCGTGGCGACCGATGAAGAGGCCGAGATCCTCGCCGGTCAGGCGGCCGCTCAGAACGTCGCCCGCCTCCTCGACCTCGATGTCCACGTCGAGCCCCAGGCCCTCCACGATCTCCTCCAGCAACTCCTCCAGCGCCTCGGCCGGGTCGAGATCCTCCACCTCCGTGCTGCCGCTCCCGTTCCCGCCGCTCTCGCTCATCGCCGTCTGCCCGATCGCTTCTTCTTCTTGCGGGGCGGTCGGGGCGGGGCCGCGCCGGTCCTGCCGTTCGGGCCCGTATCCGCGACACCTCCGCCGGCGAGCGCCGGCTTCAAAGTTCGCTGCGGTTTGCCGTTCGGGGCACTCTTGACGGCCGCCGGCGTAGGTGGCGGCGGCATTCGGCTTTTGATCAGATACTGCTGCCCGATCGTCCAAAGGTTGCTGGTGATCCAGTACACGAGCAATCCTGCGGGGTAGCGGTAGAGAATCACGACGAACACGACGGGCAGCAGGAGCATCAGCCGGCGCTGGTTCTTGTCGGCTGTCGCGGTCGCGACGAGCGTGGAGAAGATCTGTGAGCCGACGTAGAGCGCGATAAGGACGATCAACGCGACACCGGTGGCCTTTTCGGTGATGTCGGGCAGGAACAGGAACTTGGCCGAGTGCGGAGCGACGAGCGAGCAGTTGATTTCCGAGAGCCCTTTGACGACTGTCCCGTTCGCCAGATGGACCTTGCTCTGCGGGATCTGGCTGTTGTGCACGACCAGGTGCCCGAGCTTGTCCGAGTAGTAAGCCTTCAGCTGCGGTCCGCAGATGTCGAGCTTCAGGTCGGTCCGCAGCATGTAGAACAGGGAGATGAAGACCGGGATCTGAAGCACCAGCGGCAGGCAGGATGCCAAAGGGTTGATTTTGTGCTCCTGGTAGAACTTCATTATCTCCTGCTGCTGGCGCTGTTTGTCCTCCTTGTACTTCTCTTTCAGCGCCTGTATCTGCGGAGCCAGCCGCTGCATCTCCTGCATCGACTTCAGCTGCCTGAAGGTCAGCGGCACCAGGATCGCGCGAATCAGCACCGTCAGGCCAACGATTGCGAGCCCCCAGCTGCCGCCCACGAGGTGCGCGTGGATGAACACCATGATCGACTCGAACGCGCTGATCAGCGGCGAGAACGCGCTCTCGATGAAGTTGGTGGCGAAGATCGGCATGTGCTCTTACGCGTTCCCGGCGGTGGTCGTGGGTGGCTGGTCGCCTGGCGCGGTGCGGCTGGTCACGTGATCTCGGCCGCCTGACCTGCGCCGCTCAGCCGTCGGTCTCATTACCGACCTTGAAAACCCGCTGAGCCTCCACCGGATCGTATCCGCCGTGGCTCCACGGATTGCACCTGAGCAGGCGCCACCCCGCGAGCACCAGACCTCTAAGTATGCCGTACCGCCGGATCGCCTCGACCGCATAGCGTGAGCACGTAGGCTCGTACTTGCAGCGCCTGGGGATCGCCGGCGAGATCAGCCGCTGGTAGGCGACGATCGGTGCGATGGCCACGCCCCGGGCGAGCCGGGCGAGCGGTGAGGCGGACGGGGTTCTCGCGTCCGTGGCCGTGTCCGAGCTCACGTCTGCTCCTCTGCGGCCGGCCTGCCGCCGACGCGCAGACCCGCCTTCTCGATCAGCTCGGCGAGCGAGGCCTCGAGGCCGGCTAGGCCCTCCCGCTCGGCGAGATCCAGCACGGTCGGGCGGGCGACAACCACCACATCCTGGGTCGGGTCCAGATCCGGCTCGAACTTCGCGAACCCCTCGCGCAGCAGCCGCTTGACGCGGTTACGATCGACGGCGCCGCCGACCTTTCGCGAGACCGAGAGCCCAAGCCTCGGGCCGCTCGCCGACGAATTCGCGAACGTGTAGAGCACGAGATAGCGGTTGCCGGTCGAGCGGCCCTGGCGGTAGACCCGCTCGAACTCGGCGCTGCGCGACAGGCGGCCGTGATTTGATGACCGCCGTGTCACCGCGCCGGTCACGCTCAGGTGGAGAGGCGCTTGCGTCCCTTGTCGCGCCGTCGCTTGAGCGTCAGCCGTCCGGCGCGCGAGCTCATGCGTTTGCGGAAGCCGTGAGCCCTGGCCCGCTTGCGCTTCTTTGGCTGGTAGGTGCGCTTCATTCGCTCAATTCTCCGTGGTCCGATCCCTCGCGGGTGCTCGACGAGGGTGCCACGCCGCTCGGTGGCTGGGCTGCAGTATAGGACCGTCGAGCACGTGCCGATTTTTCCCGCCAATTGCGGCGAGCCCCAGAGGTCCGCGTCAGGGCGTTGGGTATAGTCGCCGAACCGGGTCCCCGCGGGCCCTCCTTGGATGTATCTCGTCACTTTCTCTGGGAGAGAAGCGGATAAACACTGCCGTGAGCGGCGATCTCGAGCACATATGGTCGCGCGTGCAGGCCGAGCTTGCGCTCGCCGTCGACGAGCCCACCTACCGCATCTGGCTGGCGCCGCTGCGTCCCATCGAGCTCTCCGGCGAGCATCTGCTCGTTGAAGCCCCGCCCCACACGTGCGGTTGGATCCACGACCGCTTCGGGCGCATGATCCAGGCCAGCGCCGAGCTCATCCTCGGGCCACACGCGGCGGTCGAGCTCGTCGCCTGCCCTCCCGCCGCCCAGCGTTCGCAAGCCCGCCCGATCAAGCCCCCTCGCCCGCAGGTCGCTGGCTACGGCGGGCGAGCCGAGGACGCCACGACCGCTGGCGGGCGCCGAGGACCGATCGACCTGCCCGCGCCTTGCGGCGCCCTCGGCAATCCCAAGCTCACATTCGACCAGTTCGTCATCGGGGACTCCAACCGTCTCGCGCACGCCGCCGCGTTGACCGTCGCCGAAATGCCAGCGCAGGCGTACAACCCGCTCTTCATCTGCGGCCCGCCCGGGGTCGGCAAGACGCATCTGCTCAGTGCCATCGCTGGCATGCTTCTGTCCCACAGCCCCGGTCTGACCGTGCGCTGCACGACGGGCGAGGCGTTCACGAACGAGTTCCTCGGCGCGCTCGGTGGCAGACACACCGAGGACTTCAAGGCGCGCTTCCGCCACATCGACGTCCTCCTCATGGACGACGTGCAGTTCCTCGAGCGCAAGACCCGCACCGAGGAGGAGTTCTTCCACACGTTCAACGCACTGCATGACGGTGGTCGACAGATCGTCATCACCTCCGATCGACCTCCGCGCGATCTCCAGGCCCTCGAGGACCGCCTTCGGGAGCGCTTCGAGGCCGGGCTGGTGGCCGACGTCAAGCCACCCGATCTGACCACACGCCTGACGATCCTCCGCAAGCGCGCCCAGCACGACGAAGTCCAGCTCGCCGACGACCTTGTACTCGGCGTGATCGCACAGCGGATCGACACCAACGTTCGCGCCCTCGAGGGCGCGCTCACCCGCGTCGTAGCCTTCGGCTCGCTCACAGGCCGTCCGCTCACCGGGGAGCTGGCGAGCGAGGTCCTCGATGGCCTCTACCCTCCCGCGAAGACGAGTCAGCAGCCGACCCGACACTCGATCATCCGGATCCAGCAGGTAGTGGGCGAGCACTTCGGCCTGTCCGCCGACGAGCTCCTCTCCACCACCCGCACTCAGCGCGTGGCATGGCCCCGGCAGCTGGCCATGTACCTCGCACGCGAGCTGACCGGCGAGTCGCTGCCGGCGATCGGCCGGCAGTTCGGTGGCCGCGATCATACGACCGTCCTGCACGCATGGCGGCGCACCACCGCCCGCATAGCCTCCGACGGAGAATCCCGACGGGCTGTGGAGAAGCTGTGCGAGAGCCTCGGGTGTGAACGGCCGTGAGACCATCGCCGCCGCCCGACCGCACCGCCTGAGAGACTTCCCCCCAGCCGTACACAGGCCTATCAACCGCCCGACCTGTCGATTCCTCAGAGCCAGAGCCAAATGCACATGTCTACATCCCCTACTGACTTCTATTTCTCCAAGGAGGATCAGTCGTGAGGTTGTCGCTGTCGGCCGCGGATCTCTTGGGTCAACTGCAGACGGTCACACGCGTCGCGTCGACGCGCAGCGCCGTTCAGGCTCTATCGGGAGTGATGATCTCCGCCGCGGCCGATTCTCCGCCCGAGCTGCTCGCCACCGACATGGAGATCGGCCTGCGCGTGCCCCTCCGTGCAGAGGTGTCGCGCCCGGGCGCTGCGGTCCTGCCTGCACGCCTGCTGCTGGATGTCGCCCGCTCGCTGCCGGCCGATCAGCTCACGATGGAGTTGAGGAGCGCCGAGCAGGACGTCGAGTTGATCTGCGGTCCCACGACCTTCCACCTGCGCACGCTTCGGGCAGAGGACTTTCCCGCGCTTCCAAAGCCGTCGGCGGACAATCGCGTCGTCCTGCCGGCAGACGCCTTTGTGCAGACGGTATCCCGCGTCGCCCGCTCTGCCTCGCGCGACGAGACGCGTCCGGTGCTGACAGGGATCCTCATGTCAGCGTCGGGCACGGAGCTGCGAATGGTCGCTACCGACTCCTACAGGCTGAGCGTCAAGGAGACCACGCTCGACTCGCCGTTGGACGGAAGCCTCGAGGCGAACGTGCCCGCGCGGGCGCTCCAGGAGCTCGTGCGGATCGCCCAGCAGAGTACGAGCGAGTCGGTGGCGGTGAGCGTCGGGCAGAACCAGGTGATCTTCGAGCTCGGCGACATCGTCCTGTCCTCACGACTGATAGATGGCCAGTTCCCCAACTACCGTCAGCTTCTGCCCGAGTCGGTAGAGCACGAGCTTCGCCTGGCGAGCGGCGAGCTCACCGAGGTGGTCCGCCGCATCAGCCTGCTCGCACAGAAGAACGCCCCCCTGCGGCTCAGCTTCAGCGAGGGCACGCTCACCGTGTCCGCCCAGACACCGGACGTGGGTGAGGCGAGCGAGTCGATACCGGTGCCGTTCCACGGGGAGCCGTTCGAGATCGGCTTCAATCCCGAGTTCCTGCGCGACGGACTGGAGAGCATCGAGTCGGACGAGCTCGCGCTCAAGCTGATCAGCCCGCTGCGGCCAGGCCTGATCGAATCACCCGACACGGGCGATTTCGTATACCTGATCATGCCCATCCGCCTGAACGTGTGATGTCATGCGGATCGTCGGTGTGCAGTTACGCGACTTCCGCACGTACGCCCGTGCGGAAGCGCATCTCGGCCAGGGTCTCACGGTGGTCCACGGACCGAACGGTGCCGGGAAGTCGAATCTGCTCGAGGCGCTGTACTTCGGGTGCACGGCTCGCTCGCCGCGCACCCGCAACGAGCGTGAGCTGGTGCGCTTCGGAGCTCAGGCTGCACGCGTAGTGGTGAGGATCGCCGACGGAGCGGACCAGCACGAGCTGGGTGTCGGCTTCGGCGCGCTCGCCGACGGCTCGCGGCCGACCAAGCGCATGACGGCCGACGGCGCGGCGGTCGAGCGGCTGCTCGACGTTCCGGACAGGCCACTCATGAGCGTTTTCATGCCCGACCGTCTCGAGCTGGTGAAAGGCGCTCCGACGCTTCGGCGCGCACACCTCGATCAGTTCGTCGCGGCGATCTGGCCCGCACGCGCGCAGACGCGGCGCGAGTACTCGCGCGTGCTGGCGCAACGGAATGCCCTGCTCAGCGGCATCCGCGCCGGCCGCGCGTCGCAGGCGACCCTGTCGACGTGGGACCACGAGCTCGCCGGCAAGGCCCTGGTGCTGGAGCGCGTGCGCGCGGACGCGGTGGCGTTGCTCGCGGCAGCATTCACCGAGCGGGCCTCACAGCTCGGGTGCAGCGGGGAGGTCACGCTCGAGTACCGCCCGCGGTCGCACGCCTCCGACGAGCAGGAGTTCGTGAGCGAGCTGCAGCAGCGCCTGCCGGGCGATCTCGAGCGAGCGTTCACCAGCCATGGGCCGCACCGGGACGAGCTGGCGATTCTGCGCGACGGGCGCGAGCTGCGCGTCTATGGCTCGCAGGGAGAGCAGCGCCTCGCCCTGCTGTCCCTGCTCCTCAGCGAGCGGGCCGTGCTGGCGGCGGAGCGCCGCCGCACGCCCGTCATGCTGCTCGACGACGTCATGAGCGAGCTCGACTCCGAGCGCCGCGAGCTCCTGGCCGCCGAGCTGTCGCTCGCCGGTCAGAGCGTGATCGCGACGACGGATCTCGGACACGTCCCGGGCGCAGGCGACGGCTGCGTGACCCGTCTGCGCGTCTCGCCCGGCGCGATCCTCCAGGAGGCGCTCGCGGCATGAGCAGAACCGCCCCCCGCTCGCTGTCCGTAGCCCTGAACGACTTCACCAGCGAGCTCGCTCCGGCGAGCACTCTGGGTCGCGTCCAGGAGATCTGGGAGCGCACAGCGGGCTCGGCAATAGCCCTGGCCGCCAGGCCGACGGCCGAGCACGGCGGGGTCCTGACGGTGACGTGCGAGGCGTCGGTCTGGGCGCAGGAGCTCGACCTGATGGCGGACCAGCTGATCGAGCGTCTCAACTCGGCGTTGGGCGCTGCGGAGATCCGCGAGCTGCGCTGCCGCACCGGCTGAGGGACGTACCGCCTCCGCCACGCGGCCCATCGGCGAACGCGCCGCGCGCGAGCGTCTCTCAAGCGCACGATCAGGGGCGCCGATAGCTAGCCACGGACGGCCTACAGGTCATCCGGGTAGCGAGCGACCGTGGGGCCACCCATCCGGCCCCCGGTCGCTCGGCAATCGCGCCTTCTGCGTCGCACGGCCGCCACCGCACCGGGCGACTAGCCATAGGAAACCGCGATCGCAACGCCGCATCCGCTTATGGGTCCCGTTAGGCTGAGGACCGGCCACCGGGGAATCGGCGTGCCCAGCACCCCCCAATTCCCTGGGTCGTCGAGCGCCCACACGGATTGTGAGGCGCCGCCCGGTGGCCATCTAAAGGCGGCCCGGGACCACGGCGGCAGTGTTGGGCTACGCCGCTGCCTCCTGGCAGCCGGGGCACATGTGTATGTGCCCGTCCAGCTCGCGGTCGTAACCAATGAGCCAGCCTCCGGCTTCCGCGACCGCCTCTGAGTCGGCTTCGGCCTTGCCACAGCTGTCGCAGACGATCTGCGGGTCTGGGTACCTGATGTGCATTCTGCGCCAGTGTAGCCATAGAGAATCGCGATAGGAGAAAGGCTTTCTCTTATGGCGCGCTAGCCTATGGCGGAGTGGTCACCGGGGGGTCCGACAGGTCCAGCACCCCCATCCCCCTGGGCCGTCGAGCACGCACAACAGTGGGAGCGAGGCGTCCCCCGGTGGCCACGTACTTCAGCTAGCGGGTTCGGCGCGTGCCCGACGCCTCTATTTTCGGCCAATTTGCAGGCATTTAGGGCCGTTTTGAGGGCCGGACCGACCCCCCTTCGTGCTATCCTGTAAAGCACACTCGAACCGTCCCGCCCCGTGGTCTCGCGCCCCGGAATCCGGGGCGTTCTCATGTCATCGGAGGGCCATTGGCAACAGGTAGCAACAGCTCAGAGCGGGGCGCCAAGAAGGGCGGCGTCAACGATCCGTCGATGACGGACGGCGCTTCGAGCTACGACGCTCAAGACATAACGGTTCTGGAGGGCCTCGAGGCGGTCCGGAAGCGTCCGGGCATGTACATCGGCTCGACCGGCGTAATGGGCCTTCAACACCTCGTC
>Ga0210409_10001599_pt1 | contig 28992 bp, 26 predicted proteins | sample IncBWH17MmetaG_FD_161649 | JGI IMG/M metagenome (GOLD analysis project Ga0210409, IMG submission 161649) | Forest soil microbial communities from Barre Woods Harvard Forest LTER site, Petersham, Massachusetts, United States - Inc-BW-H-17-M | ecosystem: Environmental > Terrestrial > Soil >...
GGACGAAACAGTGGTTCGAGCGCCGCCCACTGGGCGTCGGTGAGGTCCATGTCCTTGATTTACGCCATTGGCCATAAGTTTCAACCGCTCTGTGCGTTGAAAGTGTTTATGAGATAACTTCTAGTTGAGCCCGCAGCCGTAACCGGACATTTGAAGGTTCAGTGCGGCGTTTGCGCGGCAATGCGATTTGTTGGGGCGCTGGAACGGCTTCCATTTCCTCTATGTGTGGAATCTTTATTCACTGCCGCCGTGTGGCTGTGCGAGGGAGCTTCGCGAGAGGCGCATATCGTAGATATGCCGAGATTAGCGTAAGCACGCGAAATGCTACGTCGTGACAGGCGGCGAGAAAAGTCAGGTATCGCCTCGCCTGATTCGTACCGCTCACCTTATAATGCCGCGGGTCATAGCTACGACCGAATCCGCAACGCAGAAAGGCAGTCAGGATGAATGAGAAGCAAAGTACAGAAGCCCGCCTAAGTCCCGCGGAGCAGTCACTCACCGAGCTTTGGGAGAAGCACCTCGGCGAGGAATTCACGACCCGGGACACGGATGCCACACTTGAGACCATGGTGGCGGACGCCTACGTGAACCACATCCCGGTGTTGACGGGAGGTGTGGGCCTCGAACAACTAAGAGTGTTCTACTCGCAGCACTTCATCCCCAAGATGCCTCCCGATACGGAGATCGTTCCCGTCTCCCGAACGATCGGAACGGAGCGGCTGGTGGACGAAATGATTTTTAAGTTTACCCACACCATCGAGATGGACTGGATGCTGCCTGGGATTGCTCCCACCGGCAAGCGAGTGGAGTGCCCGCTGGTCGTAATTGTCCATTTTCGCGATGGGAAGCTGGCCAATGAGCATATTTACTGGGATCAGGCAACGGTGCTGGTGCAGATCGGGCTTCTCGATCCGGCTAAGCTGCCCGTCGTCGGCGTAGAAACCGCGAGAAAGGTGGCTAACCCGCGATTGTCCGCCAACCACTTGATTGAGCGGGCGAAGCTTGCAGGAGGAGCAGGAAACTGACGCACTGCCCAGCCCCTGGTGGTGTCCTAATTTGGTTTTTGGCGATTCTATGTGTATTCGTTATGCGATTTTGCCGTGATAGAGGCGTAAGGGATGGACTACCTAGAGTTAGCGGTAGGAGTCGCGATTATCCTGATGGCCGTATATCTCCGCTATTTTGCGGGTCTAATAACCGGATGGGAAATCGTGATGTTCTGGGTGTACTGGATTGTTGGCCTATTCCTTATCAAGCATGCAAGGAAACGGAGAAAGAATGACTCAAATTAGGACACTGCCCAGCCCCTGGCTCGCTGGACGCACGGCACGACCACAGTTACACTCCTTGGTTCCGCTGGTTCAAGTTTGCGAGTAAGTGAGGGTGTTCGCGCAGATGCTGAAGTTCTACACGGCCGGTGAGTCGCACGGGCAGGCGCTTTTGGCGTTTGTTTCTGGCCTTCCGGCGTCTTTGCCTGTCGATGTGAACTTCATCAATCACGAACTGCACCGGCGCCAGCTTGGATACGGGCGCGGCGGGCGGCAAAAAATCGAGAAAGATCGTGCGGATATTTTTGCTGGAGTGCGGCACGGGCAGACGATTGGCGCGCCAATCGCGCTGCGCATTGAAAACCGCGATTGGACCAATTGGGAGAACATTCTCCCTGTCGAGGCTACGGCTGAATCCGCGGGTAAGGAGCGGAAACTGCTGGCCCCTCGACCGGGACACGCGGATCTTGCCGGATCACAGAAATTTAATTTTCACGATGCGCGCTATGTGCTGGAGCGTGCTTCGGCACGCGAAACCGCGGCGCGGGTTGCTGCTGGCGCGTTCGCGAAGCTGCTGCTGCGCGAATTTGGGACGGAGATTGCCAGCCACACTGTTCAAGTCGGGCACGTTCGGTTGGAACGGGCTTCATCGTGGAATGAAATTCAAGCTGTCAGCGCGGATCTTGAATCACCCTTGCGCTGCATTGATGCCGTCACGCAAGAAAAAATGAAAGCGGAGGTCGACGCCGCACTTAAAGCCGGCAACACCGTCGGCGGCATTTTTGAAATTGTCGCTCACAACGTTCCTGTTGGCCTTGGCAGCCACGCGCAGTGGGACGAGAAACTGGACGGGCGATTGGCTCAGGCGCTCATGAGCGTGCAAGCCGTAAAGGCGGTCGAAATCGGCGCTGGAGTCGTGGCCGCGGGCTCTTACGGCAGCGAAGTGCAGGACGAAATTTCTTACGACAAGAACGCACGGCGATTTCGCCGCTCTACAAATCGCGCGGGTGGCCTCGAGGGCGGCATCACCAATGGAGAAGACGTCGTCATCCGCGGCTACTTGAAACCCATTTCCACGCTGCGACAGGCGCTGCACACCGCGGACATGGTCACCAAGGAGCCCGTTGCGGCGGCTTACGAGCGCTCCGACTGGTGCGTTGTCCCCGCGGGCGCGGTGGCCGGCGAAGCCATGATCGCACTTGTGCTGGCGGATGCTTTTCTGCAAAAATTTGGAGGAGACTCCCTTTCCGAGATGCAGCGGAATTTCGACAACTATGCCAGACAAATCGAAGACTTCTGAAGTGGCCTCCAGCCCGGCCCCGGCGCCTATCGAAGCCGCAGTCCCCGTGCGCAAAATTTATCCGATCGTAAAGTACGGCGATCCCATTCTCGAAAAACCGACTGCGCCGGTGAAAAAGTTTGATGCGGAACTTGAGGCGCTTACCGAGGATATGTTTGCTTCGATGTACGCCGCGTCAGGAGTGGGTTTGGCTGCGCCGCAGATCGGGAAGAGCATGCGACTTACTGTGGTGGACGTCACGGGTGGAAAAAATCCCGAAGCGAAAATCGTGCTAGCTAACCCGGAAATCATCCATGCCGAAGGCGAAGTTCGCGAAGAAGAAGGCTGCCTCTCCATTCCCGGCTTTCGCGGCTACGTGATGCGGCCTCAATTCGTGACCATCCGCGCACAGAATGCCAAGGGCGAATCCTTTGAGATTCGGGGCGAGAATCTTTTGGCCCGTGCTTTCTGCCACGAAATCGATCATCTGAACGGCATTCTGTTCCTGCAACACCTCAGCATGCTCAAGCGCGACCTCATCAAGCGCAAAATCAAAAAACTAAGAAAACAAGGCGAGTGGTAGGCTCTGGACCCGGCTTCTCCCCCGCCTCAAAGATTGCTGAGGGTATGCATGAGAGTTGTTTTCTGTGGTACGCCACTATTCTCCGTTCCCACGCTCAAGCACCTCCTTGCGCAACCTGATTTTCAGATCGTCGCCACGATTACGCAGCCGGATCGTCCGCGCGGGCGCGGGCGGGAAGTATCCTTTTCTCCGGTGAAGGAAACCGCGCTTGCCGCAGGAATTCCAGTGCACCAGCCGGAAAAGATTCGCGCTCCGGAAGTTCAGGAGTTGCTGCAAAAGCTCGCGCCCGACGTCATCGTCATCATCGCTTACGGACAAATCATACCCGCGCGGCTTCTCCCCATTCCGAAACTTGGGTGGATTAACCTCCACGCTTCCCTGCTTCCAAAATATCGTGGCGCAGCACCCATCAACTGGGCCATCGTCAACGGCGAAACAACAACGGGAGTCACGTCCATGCGCATCGATGCGGGCATGGATACCGGCGAAATTTTGCTGCGAAGGGAAATGGAAATCGGGCCTGCGGAAACCGCTCCAGAGCTAGCTGCACGGATGTCTGAGCTCGGTGCCCCGCTCATGGCAGAAACGCTTCGCGGGTTGGCCGCCGGCACGCTCCTTCCGCGCCCGCAAGTTGACGAACAGGCTACAAGCGCCCCCATGCTCAAAAAAGAAGACGGACGCATCGATTGGTCCCTCCCCGCGCAGGAAATCTTCCATCGCATCCGGGGGTTTGCACCCTGGCCGGGCGCCTACACGGCCTTCCGTGGCCAGACTTGCCACATTTGGGGCGAACCGGCGGCTAATGCTAATGAGTTGGGCGAACAGGGTCCGGCGGCAGGCGAAGCTGCCGTTCCCGGATCATTGGTTGTTCAGAAGAATAGACAGAAAAATGAAGTGCTTGTTCATTGCGGTAGCGCAACCTATTTACGCCTCCTAAGCGTCAAACTGGAAGGGCGCAAGCAGGTTTCTGCAGCTGAGTTTGTCAATGGCGCCCACTTGCTTACCAGCGAACACTTCGGCGAAAGCTAGTTTGCGCGCCGCCTAACGCTCAGGCATACTCAAAAATTGACCTACGCGTGCAATACATATCTGCCTGGGTCTTCGGCAGAGCAGGCATCAGAAACACCAGCATCGGGAGCTCACATCTCATGAACAGTTTCAAGTCAGTTCTAACGCGCGAGAGCTTCAAAATCCGCGCGAATCAATTCTTGCGCTTTGCCGCATGCTGGGCGCTCGCCGGGCAACTCGCCACACTGCCCCTGGCCTCCGCAGCCAACGAAGCTTCCTCGGCAGGGGCCGTCGATAAACCCACCGCGAAGACCGTAAGCGATCCGGTTATGAAAGTGATGCAGACGGAACTCGCGCGGGCGTCCACGGAACTGGGGAAAACGGACTCCGCACCCTACTACATGAGCTACACGGTCTATGATCAGAATCTCGTGGTCCTGGTCGGCGCTTATGGCAGCCTGCTCACCAACGCGTCTTTGCAGCGGCGCCAGGCAGACGTGGTCATGCGCGTCGGCGCACCCGGTCTCGACAACACGCATGGCCAGAGCCGCTCCACGGGAATGACATCAGGCACACTGCCGGTCGGCGACGACCAGGACGCCATCGCCCGCGTGCTGTGGGAGTTGACGGACCGAGAGTATAAGCGCGCCGCTCCCGCGTTTCTAAACGTGCGAACCAACACCGCCGTGCGCGCGGAAGAAGAGGACAAGTCGCCCGACTTCTCTAAACAGACACCCGAAACGCACTTGGGCAACGTCACTCCCCCGCCCGCCTTCGATCGCTCCGCGTGGGGAAGCGAAGTCAGCCGTTTGTCCGGAGCTTTCCGCAAATATCCCGATGTTTATTTTGCGACGGTCGTCTTGCAAGTAACGGATTCCAACTCCCGCATGGTTTCGAGCGAAGGCAGCGCCATCGAATCTCCGAGCAACAGCACGCGCCTCATCATGGAAGCGCAAACCCGCGCTGATGATGGAATGGAGTTGCTCCGCGTCGAGACTTTCCAGGCGCCTTCGGCTGGCGGCCTTCCGAGCGAAGCGGATCTCACCGCCAAGATCGCCAAGATGGCGGACGACTTGAAGGCTCTCAAGAATGCTCCGGTCGCGGAGCCGTACGACGGCCCCGCTCTGCTGAGCGGGCGCGCCGCAGCCGTGTTTTTCCATGAAGTGCTCGGCCACCGCCTTGAGGGGCACCGCCAGCGCGATGAAGAAGAAGGCCAGACCTTTACGAAGAAAGTTGGCCAGGAAGTTCTACCGAAATTCTTGAGCGTGACCGACGATCCCACAGTCCACGAACTTGCGGGCATAAAGCTGGCAGGTTCTTATGCGTTCGATGACGAAGGTGTGCCCGCGCGGCGCGTCGAAGTGATTCAAAACGGCGTGCTGAAGAATTTTCTGATGTCGCGCATGCCGATCAAAGACTTTGCCGAATCCAACGGCCACGGCCGCAATCAACCCGGCCTGATGCCCACGGGACGCCAGGGCAACCTGATTGTGACTTCCACGCAAAGCGTTCCGGAAGCTGAGATGCGTCAAAAGCTGATCGACGAAGTGAAAAAGCAGAACAAGCCCTACGGATTGTATTTCGACGATATTCAGGGAGGATTCACGCTCACCACACGCTCTCTGCCGCAAGCGTTTCAGGTTCTTCCGGTGATCGTCTACAAAGTTTATGCAGATGGCCGCCCCGATGAACTGGTGCGCGGCGTGGACATTGTGGGCACGCCGCTCGCGGCTCTCACACGGATCATGTTGACCGGCGATCAGCAGCACGTCTTCAACGGTGTTTGCGGTGCAGAAAGTGGGCAAGTGCCCGTTTCCGCTGTTGCGCCCGCCATGCTCTTCTCGGAAATGGAAGTCCAAAAGCGGCAGCATTCTCACGATCGGCCGCCCATCTTACCCGCGCCCGGATTTGAAGACAGTCATGCCACAAAAACCGCTGCAAAAGATGACCAAGCCAAGCCAGCGGTGAAGCCATGAAAATCATTCGCCCAGTGACAAATACTCTTCTAACTGCTTCGTTGCTCTTTGGCGTTGCACAGCTTCGCGCCGCCACGCACAATTCCGCTTCGAATAACGCACTGGGAAAATCCGGACTGTCGGACCCCTTTTTGCCGGAAGTGGCTGCGTCGGACAGTCCGGCGCCGCATCCTTCAGCGGGGGGCGATGCCCTGCTCGAAGCGCTTCTCACGGAACTGGACCGCTCCAAAGCGCAACTCAAGATCGAACAAGTCCAGGCTCCCTATTACATTGAATACCGCGTCAACGACGTCGACGACTATGACGCTGAAGCCGCTTTTGGCGCGCTCCGAGAAAGCCAGCGCGTTCGTCTGCGCATTCTCCGCGTGGTTGTGCGCGTTGGTGATTACAAGCAGGACAGCTATTTTGGCCAGGGCATGGGCGAAACCAATATTTTGCCGCTAGACAACGATCCCATCGCTCTTCGCCACCAAATCTGGCTAACGACCGACGAAGCTTACAAGGCCGCTGGCCAGGCACTCGCCGACAAACAAGCGGAAATGAAGCGCTTTAGCGTGGACCCCAACCCCGTCGACGACTTTTCCAAGGAGCCCGTCGTTAACGTCCTGGAGCCTATTGTTTCTCTCAAGGTCGATGAAGCCGCTTGGGGCAAGACTCTCGAGGAGATCACCAATCTTTATCGCCAGTATCCGGAGATTCAATCGGTCAGCGCCTCGGCGCGCTTTTCGGCGATCAATGAATACTTTGTCGATTCCGAAGGCACCGTTACGCGAAATGGCAAGACCACTTACAACCTTCAATTGAATAGCTCTGCGCAGGCCGAGGACGGAATGCGCGTGAGCCGGAATCCGTACTGGATGGTTGGCCGGCCTGAAGAGCTTCCTGCGCGCGACAAATTGATGAGCGACGTGAAACAGGCGCTGGAAACCGTGATTGCGCTTCGCAAGGCGCCCATCGTCGAGGAAGAATATCGCGGGCCTGTTCTTTTCGCACCGGATGCAGCGAATGACGTCATCGCCTCGCTGGTGGGTTCAAATGTCGTGGGCCGCAAGCCGCAGCCGGGCAGACCCAACCGGACCACAGGCGCGTTCGCCACCAGCTACAAAACCCGGGTGCTGCCCAGCTTTCTCACCTTGATTGACGATCCGACGTTGAAAGATTTTCAAGGGCACAGCCTGGTCGGCAGCTATGAAATCGACAACGAAGGCGTGAAGGCAAAAACCGTCAACGTCATTGAAAACGGAATGCTCAACAATTATTTGCTGGGCCGCCAGCCAGTGCGCGACTTCCCTGCTTCGAATGGCCACGGGCGAGCCGCTCCGGGGTCCTTCCCTTCCGCGAGTCTCGGCGTGCTGCTGTTAAAGAGCGCCGAAGCGCAGTCCCCGGACGAGCTGAAGAAAAAAATACTTCAGATGGTCACCGAGCAGGGCAAGCCCTACGCGTATCGCGTGGACACGCTCGGCCCTGGCAATTCTCCGCGGCTTTTGTATCGCGTCTATGCGGATGGCCATGAGGAATTGGTTCGCGGCGCCGTCTTTAGCGAGCTCGATGTCCGGGCTCTGAGGAGCAATCTAATCGCCGTTGGCAACGACCCGCTGGTGAGCAACCGCAGCGGCGGCGTGCCCACGACAATCATTTGCCCCTCGCTGCTCTTCGACGAACTCGAAGTGAAGCGCGCCGACACCAGCAAGGACAAGTTGCCGGACTATCCGGCTCCGCCACTCAAAAAGTGAAGCTAGAAAGTAAAAAGAATTTCCGTCACTGCGCTTAGGGTCTTACACTTACATCAGCTATTTAAAATCTGAGATCGGCCAACTTTTATGACTCTCAGAGAACGACTGGAATGGGTAAGCCGGATGGCGCTGCTCGTGTTCATCCTGGCTGCTGCTGCTTTTCTCAGCGCTATCACCGCGATGCGCATCGCGATTCACGGCCGCGAAGTGAACATGCCCAATCTCGTCGGCAAAAACGTTTCGGAAGCCAATGGCTTGCTGCACTCCCGCGGCCTTGTGCTTCGCGTCGCCGACCGCATCTACAGCGAGCTTCCTATTAATATCGTGGTCCGGCAGAGCCCGCCACCCGGCATGCTCATGAAAGTTTCGCAGCAAGCGCACGTCGTTCTTAGTCTCGGCCAGCGTCAATTGCAAATTCCCCTGCTCGAAGGAAACTCCCTTCGCGCCTCGCGCATTGAGTTGCTTCGCGCCGGCCTGCAAGTCGGCGAAGTTTCCGGCATTACCACTCCGGACGAGCCCGCGGACACCGTTATGATTCAGACGCCGCGCCCGGGTGCCGGCGCTGCCACTCCGCGGGTCGACGTGCTTGTCTCCGCCGGCCCTCGCGATGCCGCCTACGTCATGCCGCACCTCGTCGGCCTGAACGAAGTTGACGCGCAGCACCGCCTGGATGTTGCGGGCCTCCGGCGCAAAGTCAATTATGTATCAGCCCCACAGTGGCCTCACGGCGCCGTCATCGATCAAACTCCGTTGTCCGGCCAACGCATTCCCGGCTCCATCACTATCGAACTCACTGTCGCCAACTAAGCCGACCAGCTTCTCGCCCGGGGCGATTCTTGGCCCCCGGCATTGCGGTCGCTATTTATTGCGTCACACCCTCAAACGTAACGCGGAAGGCGTAGGCGTGCTTTCCTGGAGACTGCGAAGGGAGCTGAATCCGCAAGCCATCGGGCTGTTGCTGGAAAGCAAGCTTTGCGTCGGAGCCAAGCAGCACAACCGAGACGATTTTCTGACCGCTTAGCGCGCTGCTCCCCAGTGAATGGATTACTGTTTCGCCGCGGGAAGGCCAACCCAATTCAATCGCGTAGAGAGTTTTTCCTTTGACAGTGAAACGGAAATCTTCCGCCGTGTAACCCGCGGTGTCCGTGTCGTGGAACGCACCGGCCGCAACCTTGGTTGGGCCTTCGCCGTAAATATTCCACGGACGCGTCCCATAAATCGCCTCTCCATTCACCTGTAGCCACGAACCCACATTACGTAACACTGCCTGCACTTCCTCGGGTATCGTGCCGTCAGACCGCGGACCGATGTTCAATAGCAAATTTCCATTTTTGCTGACGATATCGATCAGCTGCTGGATGACGAACTGCGGCGTCTTGAACGTGTCATCCTTGATGTAGCCCCATGACTTGTTGCTCACCGAAGTGTCGGTCTGCCAGTAGAGAGGGCGGATGTCGCCCAACTGTCCGCGCTCCAAATCCAGCACGGCGCTATGTTCCTGAATCGCGTAGTCCTTGTAATTGATGACCCCGACGTGGTCGCCGTACTTCAGCGAAGTGTTGTAGTAGAAGGCCGCGAAGCGCGTCAAATCCGCGCGCACCGAAGCCTGCCCGATCCACCAGTCAAAATACATAATGTCCGGGTGGTATTTCTCCACGATCTCCGACGAGCGAGCCAGCCAATCCGCCGTCCACGCCGGCGAGACGAACGTAAAATCATTCGCCAAAGGCGTCCCCTGCTTGGCTTCCATCCAGTTATGCGCTGGCCCGTAAAACGCGGCGTACTTCGGATCATTGATGTCGGACGCGACACTTCGTCCGACGCCTAGAAAGAAACTATGTTCCACGCGGTGTGACGACGCACCAAAGTGCAGCCCCTCGGCCCTGACGGCCTTCGCCAATTCCCCAATCACATCGCGGTGCGGCCCCATTTTCGCCGCTGTCCAATCGCTCAAACCGCTGTCGTACATCGCAAACCCATCATGATGTTCCGCCACGGGCACCACATATTTGGCGCCTGCCTCTCTGAAGAGCCGCGCCCACGCCGCCGGGTCAAAGCGCTCGGCCTTAAACATCGGCACAAAATCCTTATACCCAAATTTGTCTACGGGGCCATACGTGGCGATGTGATGTTTGTATTCGTCCGATTCCGGCCGATACATATTTCGCGGGTACCATTCATTGCCAAAGGCGGGGACCGAATACACTCCCCAATGTATGAAGATTCCGAACTTTGCGTCCTTATACCACTCGGGGACCTCGTACTTCTGCAGCGATTCCCAATCCGGACGGAACGGGCCTTCGTGGCCCTTGCGATCCACTTCTTTCAACAGAGCCGCGCGCGGTTCATCGTATTTTGCGCTGCCGCGCTGCCAGGCTTGATCGATCTCTCTTGGATCTTGAGCCGCCGTCGGAGCGCTCGAAGAAGCCGCCGCCTGCGCGTCCGCAGGCGAGGGAGCAACAGCGAAAACTCCGCACGAGTACAGCACAGCAATGACCCAACGCATCCTATATGCCGCCTTTAGCGAGACCATATACCTCCGTCTTTTCGCGAACAGGTCCATCCGATTTTCGAACTCTCAAAAAATTCCCCACGCAGGCGAACTACTTACTGAGAATTTTCACCGCCGTCAATGCATAAATCTGTGCACGAAACGGCGTTGCCGTGGTTCAATCCCTGTGGCCGGGGCATTTGGCCCGCTTTTATGGAGGACATAAATGGAAAGCATGATTGCCAAACTGCTAGACGACTTTGATCACGGCCGGATGACCCGTCGGCAACTCATCAAGAGCCTTGCTGTCGTCGCAGCCGTGGCGGCAGATGCAACGCCCGCTTCAGCGGAAAACTCGAAAGGGTTCAAGGCGGTTGTCGTCAACCACATCTCCTACCAGGTCAACGACTACGCGAGGACGCGTGACTTCTATGCGGATTTGCTAGGAATGAAAGTTGTGGGAGATACCGGGACCCAGTGCAACCTGATCCTCGGCGATACAAATACGTTTGTGATTCCCCGGAACGCCCCTCAAGGGAGCACGCCACCGCGCATCGACCACATTGCCTACACCATCGAACACTGGGACAAGAATGATGTGAAGGCCGAATTGGAGCGTCGCGGCCTAGACCCGCGTCCCGATACCGACAATAGTTTTCACATAAAAGACCCGAACGGCTTCGATCTCCAAATCAGCGGCAAAGACATGAAGCCTGCTTGAGCAAACGATTTTCGGCTCTTATCGCGTGCCGAGAGCTTTGCGCAATGAAGGATGAACCTCTATCCCCTGGTCGCAGCTGATAAATCCCTGCTTCCTGAACCGATTCATGAACTCATTGATTCTCGAGCGTGTAGTCCCCACCATTTCCGAAAGGACGGTGTCAGTTACGTGGGGAATCTCAATGCCTGTCCGGCCGTTCTTACCCAAGTGCGCAAGCCGCAAAAGCACGTGGGCCAGCCGCTGTTCCGCAGAGGAGGTCAGCAAGTCTGCCACGTGATCCCGATAGTTCTTGATCTTGGACAGTAGGTGGGCCAGCAGGGAACGTGAGGTCTTATTCTTTCCGCGAATCATTTGGAGCATCTTCTTTTTCTTGATGATGCGTATGGAGCTAGCCGTCAGCGCGACAGCCGTGCACATACGAAGGGGGTAGTCTACGAGGCAAAGCTCGCCAAAGAAATCACCCACTCCCAAGATTGCAGTCACAGCCGCTGGTCGCTTGTTCCTTCGCGTCGAGAGCCGCACGCCTCCTTTTTGAATATAAAAAAGCGTTTCGGCGGGCTCACCTTGCGTATAGATGTTCTGTTTCTGCCGGTAGCGCGAGACCTCGCCACCGAGGGCGGCTCCGGAAGAAAAGTCTCGAAGGCGCGAAGCCTCCTGGTGCGCGCGTTTCAAATGCTCCTCCACTCCTGGGCAAGGCAATTTGAGATTGAACGGCTAAACCCTGTTGGGGCTCTAGCGTAGGCAACAAAAAAACACATGTCTGTTCAAAAGGGCACAAGTGGGAGCACAGAATCGCCCTCATTTGAGCGGAGGGTGTGATTTCAGGTGAAACGTACCAACCGATAGGGACGCAAGCCATTGAAAAGAAACCGCTCAACGAGGCGAACCTCGTGAATTCAAGGGCGAAGATAGGCTAGGTTGTCGAAGCGCAGCGATTGCCCGTTGGTGATGTCGAAGGACACGCGCGAGCTTGCGTCGCGCCAATCGGTCCTCAGACGGCGAAGCTCTTTGGGCTTGATGGTAAAAGACACTTCACGATTTTCCGGCGAACGAATGGTGACCGCCGCATCGCTGTCTCCATCATTGTAAATATCGACGCCTGCAAAAATTCGTGGCTCGTAGAAATGAAAGTCCGCGTGCGGCGCTCTTGGATCGGCTAGCGTAAGCGTGAAAGTTCCGAACTTTCCGTAGGGCGTACCAATCAGCCATTCACCCTTGCCCCAATCAATAACTCCGGAAGAATACTGGCCCACCAAAGGAGTTCCCGCGGGAAGATGCGGATCGTCGAAGGTGATGTAGGAAGGCGGGACGCGATCGCTCCTGCCATGAATGTCCACGTCTCTGGAACTTGTGTGGCGAACGGAAAGCGAGTGGGTCGCGTCGTCGAAGGTGTATCCCTCCTGATCGAGGTCCTTCCGCCGGCTGATGGTTTTCCCGCCAACCGTTACGAAGTCAGGAACAAAATCGACGCGCAATACGTCGGTGGAAACAGCATCGAAAGTTGAATAAGTGACCGAGCCGGCGCCGTAAGCGATTTTCGTAACCGCGGAGAGCGAGCCCAACAAGTGCGCCTCATCCGCCGGAGCCCACTCAGGAACTGCCCAAAATGCATCCATCATCCTGCGCGGTCCGTCGGCAAATTGGTCGGTGAACCACCATTGATTGCTGAAAGGGGCGTGGGCGGCTCCGGGAAACCCCTGAAAATAAGTGACCCAATTGTAAGTGCGGTAGGCTGCTTCCTTGTACGCAACGTCTCCCGTCTTCGCGTAGTAGAACGCTTCAACCGCCGCCAGCCTTGCACTATGGCTATCGCAGCACTGATTTGGAAGATTGCAGCAGAATTCCTTGCCGTTCCCCTGTTCGGTGGTAACTAGCGCGCCGTGAACGATGTACTTCGGCCATTTCGGCGTGGTCTTTACCCACTCGATCAGCTTTCGCGAATGCTCGCGCCACTGGGGATCTTTCTCTGGATGCAGCAAGATGTACCGCGCAAATTCCAGTGGAATCACCTGGTTCATGTTTCCCATGCTGGCTTGCACGTCCTCGAAATATCCGACCCACACGTTATTCTGCATCGGATATTTCATCAGCCAGGTCCACGCGCCTTCGCGAATCCTCTTGTAAGAATCGGTGTCGCCCTGATTGAGCCGGATCAACTCGTCAAGGAGCATGATCGGCTCTACGACATTCGCTGAATAAGGGAACATTCCCTTTCCACCCACGAGGCTGCCGTCGCGTGCGTAACACCGGTAGGGCCACGGCGAATGGAGTTCGTCGCCGGGCTTGAAATTTTTGGCGAGCGCTTCAGCGCAGCGAATCGCGGCACGCAAATACTTCGTGTTTCCCGTCACTTCATAGAGCCGAAGATAGGCGTAGCCATCTTCCCCGACCACATGAGGTTCCACGAAATCTTCTCCGTGCTCGCTCCAGCCGGTGTAGCGGCGGCTTCCGGGATTCGCGGATGGGTATGGGACTTGCGCCCAGGCGTAGCCTTCGGGTGTCAACCCGTTTTCCAATTCGTAGTCCACAAAATTCTGGAGGAATTCCAACGTGTGTGGATCGCCCGTGTAGGGATAGAGCCGCTCGACAAAACCCTGCATCATCGCGCGCAAATAGCCTGTTGAATTCACCCAGTGCCACTCCGGCATTAATTCGAAGGTTGTGCGGTCAAAATCGAAGCAGCAAAAAAAGTAAGGGAGGCGCTGGCGATTGTACTGGTCCCAGACAATGGTCCATTGCGATAGGAAATAGGCTGAGTAGGAGTATCCGGTGTTGTTGGGCATCGGCCAGGGCAGGAGCTTGCCCTGGCTATCCAGTTCGACGGGCCGTCCGGCGATGGAAGGTTCATTCACCGTGGAGGTTACTGGGAAAGATTGCTGTCCGGCAACTCCGGTAACAATGGTCGCGCTTAAAATGAATGCAAGCAGGATTTTTGGCAATTCAGTAGCTCGCGGCATATCGCTCCAACAGAATCATAGAAAACCGCAGGATGGCAGCACTCTTTAGAGCATGCTGTGGACATGCGCCCTGGAGGCACCGTCTCAGAATGTAGTCGAAGATTTCAAACTTGGCTACTTTAGTGGTGACCAGGACTTGCATTCCGAAGCAGTGACCGGAACGGTTGGAGATGAGCCGGTTTTATAGCGAATGATGCCATCGGAGGTCGAACAGAAGCTTCGCACTCCCGTGTTGTCATTGGCCGGAGTAGCGACAGTTAGATATGCGTCGCACTTGTGCAGCTTGCAGATCGCTTTAATACGGAAGTGATATCCAGACTTCGTGCACCAGGAGTCGCCCGTACAACTTGCATTGCCCAAAGTCTCGTCAAGGAGACCCGCGTGTTCGGGCGATTTGGCCTTAGGGTTATGGGGATCGAGCCCAAGCGAGGCCAGATCAGGCGCATAGCCTCTCTGGGGATAAGTTTCCGAGTAAATAACCTCCGAAACGTTCAGTGTGCGCAAGCCGCCTATAGCACTTGCTTCATTGGCAGCCATTCTCGAACGCAGCAGGTTGGGAATTGCGACGGCCGCCACGACCATGACTGCGCCGAAATCGTAAGCGCCGCTGCCACTTGCCTCGCGAATCGAGCTCTCGTCGCCATAGACGCAGACCACCGCGGGCGTAATCTCTTTCGAGCTTTGCGCCAGCGAATGCGCCATGTCTGGCGCAAACCGCTGCAACTGTAAAGACGCGATAGCGACCGGGTCCTGGTAGAGCATCGCGGAAGCTTCCAGTGGATGTCCTGGTGGGAGTGAGGCCAGGAAGGTTTTGGACCTGGCCAACGACTCGCCCGTCTTATGAAGGCGGACCGCCTCGGCAACGGTTTCCCGGCTTGAGGCCAGGATCAAATGGCCATCCACGAAAGCGTAGCCGATTTCGAGCGGAGGCGTGGAAGAAGGAATGTGGACGGTAGAATAGGTGATTCCGTCCTCCTCGAACTTCTGCGCTTCAATATGCGTTGCTGCCAGCAATGTCGTCAACGTTTGCTCTAAATGGCTGGTATCTCGAACGCTAAGTATGGCCTTCCAGACGGGCTTTGGAGGAGTGACGCTGTCCAACTCCAGTGTGACCTCGCCCCCGAGAGTGTTGAGCAAATCGTCTTTCAGACTGAGTTTCAACATCTGTTCAAACGCAGGAAGCGACGCGAACGGACTCGAACTCGAGTTGCTGTACATTCCCTTCACATCTTCAAATATTTGCACGGGATTCGCGAGTAGCACGGTGCCCGCCAACATCGCCTTCGGAGAAACAAAATCCAGGCCACTCAACGGCCCCGTCTTCGCAAGCCAGGCTGCTGATCCGTGCCGTGGAGCGTTGAAGCTCAATTCGGTTTGACTGACCGTCTGTGCGCCCACGGTCTTGTGTTCCCAGATTAAATACTTCACGTCAGCAAATCCGCTGCGCTGGAAGCTTGTGTTCTGCTTCACGTCAGGCGGAGTTTCCTCCACGATTTTGTGCAGATCAGCGGCGGCCAAAAGAGTGATTCCACCTGCATACTCCTTTGCGACCCGCCCGCCAAAGGGCGTGGAGGCGAACTCCCGGTTTTGGCTGGCCAGCCGCGCATTAAACTTCCGGAGCGTCGCAAGGTCCGTTCCCGCGACGATGTAGTCAGGACGGACCAAAAGGAGGAGGGGCTTCGGCGAGCCCTCGTCCTTTGCAGTGGCAAGATCTTGCTGAACCAGAACGTGTACGCGCTGCTTCGACTCCCCGCCGAGTTGCGTTATCGTTTCCTGAAGAAACTTTTTCAGACCAGGCTTTCGTATCTCCGCTGCAACAAGCAGCTTCGGATCTTGGCCTTCGAGCGAACCCGATACCACTATTTCTTCGCCCAGGAATTGCTGGAATTGAGCGAACTGCTCCAGAGAATCTTCGATCTTGGGACCCGCCGTGGCCATATCGCCGTGTTGCCACCAATCGCGAAGTACCGCGCTCTCCTGCAGCTCCTGCCGGAATATCTTCAGCGCCTGCTGCGTGACGTCGCCATAGTTGGCGAACGCGGCATAGGACATTGTGGATGGAGGCAGCAGAGGCAAGAGACGGCTTTCCGTGCGAGGCGCCGGAAACTGGATGTTCTGTTTCAGCTTTTCGAACAACCGGCCGAATTCAGAGAGTAATTCAGGATGGCTCTTCAGCTCCTGAGCCCAGGGCGTTTGGGGTTGTTGGCTTGCCGCCTTAGATTGGGCAGAGCTTGGCAAGACAGCTAGAAAGACCGCGGCGATGGTGGCCGCAAACTTGAGGTAATAGCTCGCCTTTTGCTGCGGAATTTGCGCGAATCCCATCCTTTTCTCCCTCCGTCGGGTGAGATTCAGGATAGATTGCCCGCCTCGCCATTGCCACGAGAACAGTCGGCAAAATCTGTTATGGTGCTGCTTGAGTTACGGCCATCCCGGAAGCATGTCATCCGCGGCCGCTCGATGTGTCCGGTAAGACACCCCCAGGGCGTTCGCGCGAGATGTTCCCTTTGCAATGTAGGCTTGCAATTCAAAGCGGTTGGTGCGAGTTTACAGCCATGCAGACACAACTGAACCGTCGTCATTTTCTGCTTGGGGCAGAGGCGATCGTGGTGGCTGGATTCCTGAACCGCGCGTACGCGCATGTTTCGCCCGGAGATGTAGCCGGCGACGAGAGCTACTGGAAGAGCATCCGCGATGCCTACGGACACGATCCAACCATCCTGAATCTCAACAATGGCGGCGTAGCGCCGGCACCGAGCTCGGTCCTGGATGCAGAGATCGAAGCAATACGTTACAGCAATCAGCTGCCTAGCTATCGCATGTGGCACGACTTGGAACCAAAAATCGAAGACGTACGGACGCGGCTGGCGCGCATGTGGGGCGCGGATCCCGAATGTATTGCGATTACGCGAAACGCAAGTGAATCGCTGCAGATCGCGCAGTTTGGCATTGACCTTGCACCCGGCGACGAGGTGTTGACGACGAGCCAGGATTATCCCCGCATGATTACCGCATGGCAGCAGCGCGGGCGCCGCGAAAAGATCGTCTTCAAGCAACTGGATTTCGCGGTACCGGTAAATAATTCCGCGGATTTGGTGCACTTGTTCGAACAGGGCATCACGCCGCGCACGCGCGTCATCCACGTGTCGCAGGTCGGGTTCATGACCGGCCAGAGATTCCCTGTGAGGGAGATCTGCGCAGTAGCGCGCGAGCGGGGCATCATCAGCATCGTGGACGGGGCGCATGCTTTTGCGCACGTGCCGTTCCAGTTCTCCGATATCGACTGCGATTTTTACGGCGCCAGCCTGCACAAATGGCTGTCGGCGCCCATCGGAACCGGCATGTTGTATGTGCGAAAAGACCGCATCGAAAAACACTGGGCGCTGATGGCTGCGCCGCCATCGATGGACAAGAATATCCGCAAGTACGAGGAAATCGGAACGCACCCCGCGGCCATGCACAACGCGACGCTCCAAGCGTTGGAGTTCCACGAGCAGATTGGCGCGGAGCGAAAGTTTGCGCGCCTCTGCTACTTGAAGAATCGCTGGGCCGAACGATTGGCCAAAGTTCCTGGCGCGAAAGTGCTGGTCAGCCTGGACCCAGCGCAGTCCGGCGCATTTGGCACGATCCACTTCGATACGATCGAACCGGGAAAACTCGGCGATGCGCTGCTGAGCAAGTACAACATTTTTGTTACGCCCATCACGGCGCCATTCCTGAACGGAATCCGGGTCAGCGCTAACGTTTACACTTCCACGGCGGAGATCGATCGGTTCTGCGGTGCCGTGGAGGCCACCGTCCCTCGCGCGTAGAGTCGGGCGACGGCTTGCGATGAACAGAGAAGGAACTTCGCTGCTGGCGCCTTTAAGCACTCCCAACCAACCTACCGGATTTCGACCTCGCGGAAACCGAAGCCCTTTAGCATTCCCGCGATCGTGCTTCGCGCGTTGTCGGCAGCGATCTTGAGGATCCCGTCTTGCAGTGCAGCTTGTAAGAGTTGCCGCTCGGCCTCTTCGCGCACTTCGCTTTCCAGGTTGGGATCGGGGGATGAGAATAGGCCGGTATCTCGTGAATATACTTTCGTCCGTGCATTATCGATTCGCGTGCTCAAGACTTCCGCCGCGGGCAGGTGAATCGACACTTTCTGCCCTTGTATCTGGACGTCGCCCGGCTGCAAACCCGCGAGATTGATGCCCCCAACTACTTCTCCATGCACCACTAACAGTAAGCGATCACCCGCTAGAAACTTTGGAAGGTAGGCATTGCCGTGCTCGCCCGAGATAATCTTATCCATCGTGTAGCTTACGGTTTCCAGCCGCTGCAGTTGCTGAATCTGATGAACTACGGTGGGCTGATCCACATTAATTTGCGTTTTGCCTTCGCGCAGCATGCCCATGAGGTGCAATAGCCCAAGCCCAGTCGACAACCACACCAGCGCTCCTATCAAGATCACTGTAAGAGCTGCGCCCAGAAACGCTCCCAGTACCCACGCGTACACGCGACGTGAGTTTCCGCGCGTTCCTTGAGGCGCTAGCTCGTTGGCGAGTGGAGTGATGTCGTTCGTCATCGGCAGGCCCAACAACTTTAGTGTAGAACAAGCTGTATCTTATTGCCCCCATTCCTTCGAATGAGTGCGCTCCGTCAGTCACATCTTGCGGTTCGCCCGCACCCGTGACAGGATCATTTGGAGAGAACCTAGGGACCGCAGGTGAGGTAATGACAACTCCCACCGATCAGCCGATCGTTTTGACACCAGCGGAAGTGCTGACTCCCATCCAGCGGCCCTCGCGCAAACGGCAGGCCGTTGCTTTTCTGGTTGCTGCAGTCTCGGACTTCCTATCCTTCTGGACGGTGCTTGCCCCACCGATGCAGTGGGTGATCGACGTGGCGACGGCATTACTCCTGTTTCTAATTCTCGGCAGGCGATGGGCGATTTTGCCGGGCTTGGTTGCGGAAGCCATTCCTGGAATGGGCGTCTTCCCCGTGTGGATCCTTGTAGTCCTTTCCTTGATTGTTTACGACGACATTAAAGCCCGCAAAAAGTAGGCCTGGAACAGGAACCGTCAGTCCCTTTCTTCGGGCGATTGCTCGCGCCGTCCATTTCCCTACCCTCGCGGACAGGCCCGCCAAACGCCGCGCCACATGGCCTCTTTTGCGTCTCACGTCCAGTTACGTGGGTACACTGCGCTCCATAAAGTGGAACCCTCACCAGCCTAAGAACCGTCAACACGGGGGTGCGCCCATGAAAAAAATAACGTCCGCTTTCTTGTTTGCGGCAATGCTGTTAGGTCTTGAAATAGCACACGCGAGAGACAAGCGCGGCACCATTCCCTCGAAAGTGCTTTCCGCAAGAACGATCTTCGTGGACAACCAAACCAACGACGCCGAGATTCAACATGACGTGTACATGGGACTGAACAAGTGGGGCCGGTATGACATCGTGGACTCCCCCCAGAAAGCGGACCTCGTGCTGAGGCTTTCCGGAAGCAGCGTGGTGAAGTTTGTTCCCGGCGGCGACGCGGCCACCACCTACAATCCGAAGCCGGTGAGTGAAAAATCCGCCGGAGGAGAAGAACTGGCTCCCCCGGGCTGCACGAAGATCGCGCTCATCGAACCGAAGAGCGGAACTACCTTGTGGTCGGACGTGAGAAAGACATCCAACGCGCAGGAAAAGAGCAGGCTCCTCGAAGGGCTACACGACGCTGTGGATCAGCAGGAAAAAACGCGAAACAAGTAAGCTGTAGAGGTCAAACCGGAAGCCAGTTTGGAAAAAAGGGCCGGCGAGCGGAATCACCCGACGCGAGTTTGATTGCCCTTCGAAGCTTCATCCAGCCAGCGCTCCAAAACCGGCTGGTATTCCGCCTCGGTCTCGAGGAAAACGACGCCGGCGCCCATATTTGGCTGCGCGTAGACGATTTTTGACTTGGCCTGAAAGAAGGCGTCCCCCGCCGAAATCTTGACCAGCACGAGCGTTCCCACAGGAAAAGGATTCATCATATCCAGGTAGCAGCCGTAGAGGCTCAGCTCGCTGACGCGCGTGGCAATGCGCACATCCGTTGTCTCCTCGATGAGCTCGGCACTGGCGATAAACGTGTATCTAGGTGTGCGACGGCGTTCAGATCCCAATGAGTTGCCTCCGAAAGGATGCCCCAATGCTCCTTTCCTACGATGGTACGACGGTTTGCGGGAATGTTGTTCGCCGGTCGCCCAAATCGTAACTAGTGAAGCCTAGATTACACATTGATTTTCGTGTGAGGGTTTTTCGGCTTCAGGATGGAGAGGATTTGCGCGTGATTCAGTGAGGTTCCTCTTCCAAACCGGTGAGCGATCGACGAGTGTGCTCATACTGTTGGAATTTTGCGAGGGTGATAGGATGTCTGCCTCCAGAAACGGAGACGCGCGGCGTGGAGATTTGCCGAGTGCGATTCCTGGGAGTGCGAAATCGAAAACTTCTGAGCGGCGAAGAGAATTACAAAGGAAAGCGGTTGGTGACAAGATGAAGAAACTGGTTTTACTGCTTGTGATTTCACAAACGGTGTTTACTCGCCAGCTGTTTGCGCAAGAAGCGGTGGAGAGCAAGGCGGATAAAGGCGAACGTCATGAGTTTGTGATTGCGAATTTCAAGACGGAGAGCGGCGTTGTTCTGCCACAGGCGCGCGTTGTGTATGGGACGTACGGAAAGTTGAACGCAGCGAAGGACAACGTTGTACTGCTGCCGTCGCACTACATGGCGAATTTTCACGGCTATGAGTGGCTGATCGGCGCTGACAAGGCGCTCGATCCCGCAAAGCTGTTTCTTGTGGCGACGGAGTTGTTTGGAAATGGAAATTCGTCTTCGCCGAGCAATACGCCAGAGCCATTTCACGGGCCGCGCTTCCCGGTTACGACCATCCGCGACAACGTCGAAGCAGTGCACCGGCTGCTCACGGAGGAGTTGAAGATTACCCACTTGTGGGCGATTGTCGGATTTTCGATGGGAGCGCAGCAGGCGTTTCAATGGGCGGTGAGCTACCCAGCTTTCGCGGATCGTATCGTGGCGACCTCGGGAACGGCGAAGACGTACGGACATGGAACCGTGCGGCTGGAAAGCGAGATTACAGCGTTGACGACGGATCCAGTGTTCGCGAACGGCGATTACAAGGAGCAGCCAAAGAAAGGAATCGAGGCGTTTGCGATTGTATGGACGGCCTGGCTTTTCTCGCAAGAGTGGTGGAGGAAAGAGATGTGGAGGGAGGGAGCTAAGCCCGGCACCACCTTTGAGAGTTTCGTGAACGATTTGAAAACAGATTTTATTCCCGGGGCGGATGCAAACAATTTAATCTTGCAGATGAGAACTTGGGAGAAGCACGACGTGGGGACCACTCCGGGATTTGGCGGAGATGTGGAGAAGGCGCTGGGGTCGATCAAGGCGCCGTTTTTGTACATGCCGTCGGAGACCGATTTGTATTTTCCTGTGGGCGACGCGAAATATGAGGCGGGCCTTATGAAAACGGTGACGCTGATGCCGATCCCATCGTTATGGGGACACCCGGCGGGAGCAGCAGCTGATCCGGCCGACGCGAAGTTCCTGAACGAAAACATTGGCAAATTCATCGCGGCGAAAAACTAGCGGCCTGGCCTCGCGCAAGAAAGAATTCGCCCATGACGGAAACGAACTCTAATTCGAGCGGGTTTGGAAAGCCGTGGTTTGCGCTGTGTGTGGCGTTTGCGCTGCACGTTGTCGATGAGGCGAGCACCGGGTTTCTCACCGTTTACAATCCGACCGTGACCGCCATGCGCGAACGCTGGGGATGGTTTCCCATGCCTACGTTTGAGTTTCGAACTTGGTTGACAGGCTTGATCGTGGCGCTTGTGTTTTGTTTTGCGCTGACTCCGCTGGCGGCGCGAGGAGCGCGCGGATTGCGGCCGTTCGCGTGGTTCTTTGCCGGTGTGCATTTGCTGAACGCCACCGGTCATACGCTTGGGACAATTTTCGGGCAGACAGTATCGACGGTGACATTTCCGCGGCCTGCGCCGGGATTCTATTCTTCGCCGTTGTTGTTCATCGGATCCATCTGGCTGATGGTGCGGTTGCGGCAAACGTCGCCAAAAAATCCTTCGGTCCGTGTGCCGTCGTAAATTCGCATGTTCCCTGCTCTAGGAGTTGGAACGCGGCGCTAACGGCGCTCACTCGTCGCGAAGAGCCACAATGGGGTCGAGGCTGGACGCGCGCAAAGCAGGCAGCCAGGACGCCGTCGCAGCGATTAGGAAGAACACCACCGCCATCGTGACAAAAGTTGCGGGATCGGTGGTCTTAATGCCCACCACCATTGTCGTCATCCAGTGCGTGAAAGCGAAAGCCGCGATGAGGCCGACGGCAATGCCGATGCCTGCAAGGCGAAGCCCCTGCCCCACAACAAGCTGGAAAATGTTGCTAGACTGCGCGCCCAGGGCCATGCGAATACCGATTTCCGCGGTGCGCTGCCGGACTACTGTCGCAAGCACACCGTAAAGCCCGACCCCCGCGAGCAGCGCCGCGATAACCGCGAACGAGCCGATGAGTAGCAAAGAAAAGCGCGTGCCCGCTTGCGCCTTCTCGATCACAACGTCCATGGGCTGCATGTCGGTGATCAAGAGGTGGGAGTCGAATGTTTTGAGCGATGTGCGAACGTCGTTTGCGTATTTGGATGGGTCAGTGCTGGTTCGGAGGGCCCAGTGATCGGTGGCACCGGAACCGATGTACGCGTCTGTAAAATAAACTTGCTCGCGTCCGGGCTCGGTCAACGAGACACCGTGCTCGTGGGCGACGACGCCAATGATCTCCACCCACACGGGCTCGGGCGTTTGAATGCGGATTAGAATGCGCTTGCCAACCGACGACTGACCAGGATAGGCGCGATCCGCCAGTATTTTATCAATGACGACTTGAGTGTGGCCCGGCTGGTTGTCTTCGTCGGTGAATGTGCGGCCCTCGAGCAGAGGTGTGCGCATGGTTTCGAAGTAGCCGGGAAGCACGATTAAAGGATCGACTGCTTTATATCTGCTTGCGTCGGTGAGCGCTTCCTCGGTGCCCCAGCGAATCGGACTGTAGCCACCAGTCAGCGGAAATGGAGTTGCAGCGGTTACGCTTTGCACCCCGCGGATGGCGCGCAGGCGATCTTCGAGCTGGCGAGCAGCGACGGCACGTTCTTCCGGCTTCTGCAAAAATCGATCAGACTGAACTTGAAACGTGAGCAGGCCATGAGGATTGAAGCCAGGATCGATGCGCTGTAATTCGAGAAAGCTGCGGACCATGAGTCCCGAGCCGATGAGAAGTACATAAGCGAGAGCGACTTCGAGGCCGACCACGATCTTACGCGAGAGGCCGCCGCTGGCGAGGCCTTCGCTGCGGCTGGTGCCACGCAGAACGATCATCAGGTCCGGCCGAGCCGCGCGCCAGGCTGGCGCCAGACCAAAGATGGCGGCGGCGACGAGGCTCGAGATTACGGTGAAGATCAGTACGGTCGAATCAATACGAATCGTATCGAGGCGCGGGAGATGCGACGGAGCGATGGCGAGCAGTTCGTGAATGCCGGCCCATGCGATGCCAAGGCCACCCAATGCGCCAATCGTCGCGAGCAGTAAAGACTCGGATAGGATCTGGCGGGCGAGATCCCACCTGCTGGCGCCAATAGCGGAGCGAATGGCAAGTTCGCGTTCGCGCAAAGAAGCTCGCACAAGCAAAAGATTGGCGACGTTGGCGCAAGCAATCAGCAAAAGAAAAATCACGGAACCCATCAGCGCGAGAATTACTGGGCGGACTTCCGAGACGAGATGCTGCCGCATCGGCTCGATGCGGATAGCGTAGCCCGCGGTGTTTTCGATCTTGAAATTCTTGCGCGCCTCCGCGGCGACCTGGTCGGCGGCAGCTTGTGCTTGTCCGATAGTTACGCCCGGTTGCAATCTGCCGATCACACGCATCGAAACGGAATTTCTTTGCTCGGCGTCGTAGCCAAGGCGATTGGCAAGCCAGATATCGGGCGAGGCCTCCAAATCCGAGGACGGCGGAAAGTAGATCTGAAAATGAGGCGCGAGGACTCCCACGATTCGCGGACTGAAGGGTTTCCCCTTGTTTAAAGATTGTCCGAGGACAGAGGGATTCGAACCGAACTGGCGCTGGAAGTATTCGTAACTGATGATCGCCATGACCGGCAGGCGCTGAGGGGGCGTTGCCGATTGGGTGCCTGGCGCAGGCGGGGGCGGTTGCGGTTGCCCGTCGTCATTGGAGAAGTCACGACCAAGCGCGATTCCCGCCCCTACAAGCTGGAAGTAGTTCGTCGTTACCACGCCCGCGCGGACTTGTTCTGGCATGCCGTCCTCGCCGGTCAAGGTTAAAGGAAAAGTGAAGACACCCGCGAGGCCTTGGAATTCGCTCTTCGTCGCTTCGCGAAAATCAATAAAGTTTGCGTTGGAAAACGGAAAATCCTTGACGCCGCGATTGCGCATGTCGGTGGGAATAATGACGAGCTGATCGGGGTCTTTGTACGGAAGTGGGCGCAGCAGCACGGCATTGGTGACACTGAAGATGGCGGTGCTCGCGCCTACGCCCAGAGCAATGGTGATAGCGGCCGTGAGTGCGAAAACGGGACTCTTGCGCAGTGTTCGGCCGGCAAAGGCCAGATCGCGTAGCGACATCGTTCCACCTCACTCGCGGGATGTTGCGGCGCTAAGAATACTATTTTCATTCCGTCTTCGGGGTAGAATCGCGAGCTATGAGAGATCGAACCAGAGCGCGGGAATTGGCAGCGGAGTTTCTTCGAAAAGGTGATCCAACAGGATGGTTCGAAGCGCTCTACAAAGAGGCGGAAGGCGGCCAAAGCGTTGTGCCGTGGGCGGACCGCGGGGCCAATCCCGCTCTCGTGGAATTTTGGAGTGCGCGTCCGCAACCGACGGACGCGAAGAAGGCCCTGGTGATCGCCTGTGGACTGGGTGACGATGCGGAGCAATTATCGGCATGGGGATTCGAAACGACCGCTTTTGATATTGCAGAGACGGCTATTCGAACGGCGCGCGCGCGATTTCCGGAGACCAGAGTTCATTACAGCGTGGCGGATTTATTTCAGCCGCTGGCTGAATGGCAGCGAAGGTTTGATTTCGTTTTCGAGGCAAATACTGTGCAAGCACTTCCTGCCGGTATTCGATCGCAAGCGATCCACAAAATCGCCGATTTTGTCCGGCCGGGAGGCAAGCTGCTGGTCATCGTGAGGGGCCGGGAGGCGGGTGAACCTGAGGGACAGATGCCATGGCCGCTGACGCGGAACGAATTAAACGAGTTCGTGCGCGCCGGGCTCATCGAGGAAAGCTTTGAAGAATATTTTGACAATGAGGAGCCACCCGCGCGAAGATTCCGTGTCCTATACGGCAGGCACTAAAAAACGCAACGCCTGTTGAAAATGATGAGGAGGCACATTGCATTACACATTTGGGCAGAATCTCGACGGACAAGACACGGGTGACACGAGCATTCGTCGTCTGGCTCGACGTACTGCAACATTTGTTGCGCTTGCCGCGGCACTTGCGATTCTTGGTCTTATGCCCAGCCGTGCCATGCCGCAGGACGCTAAAGCAGGCGGCGACCTTGCGGGAACATGGAAGGGCGAGTTGGGCGAAGGGGCGGAGAAGCTGCATATTGTTTTGACCATTACGAAGCTGGCCGACGGTGAGTTTAAGGGTCAATTGCAGAGCGTGGATCAGGGCGCGACGATCCCCATGGAAAACGTGACGCTAAAGGGCGACGCGGTGCGCTTTGAGGTGAAGGCCATTGGCGGAGTGTATGAGGGGACTTTGAATGCGGCGCGAACAGAGTTCGCGGGCAAGTGGACGCAAGCGAACGTGCCGGCGCAGCCGCTCAAATTTACCCGAAGTACAGAAGATTCGGCGGCGAAGGATAGTGCGGCGCAAAAGCCGGTGGAAGGGCCGAAGACAAAACCGATTTCTGCGTTTGTGGATGTGGTTGTGCCGATCGCGCCGACGGCGTTTAAGGCGGATGGAAAATGGCACATCGTTTATGAACTGCACTTGAACAACATGGACCGGTGGGACTATCGATTGACGAAAGTGGAGACGCTGTCGGGAGATGCGACGGGGCGTTCGCTGGTGACGTATGCGGGAGCGGAGTTGGAAGGCGCGATGGCGCGGCCAGGACAACCGGCAGCTTCGGAAAAAGCGAAGATGACGCCGGGCTCGATGGCCATTGTGTACGTATGGGCGACGGTGGACACCGCGGAGGCTGTGCCTGCAACGTTGCGGCAACAGTTGACGGTAAAGATCGGAACGTACCCAGAAGAGATGACGATTGATACGGCGGCGATTCCAGTTGGGCGTGGAGCAGTGGCAATTAGCTCACCGCTTCGCGGAGATCACTGGCTGGCTGCAAACGGGCCATCGAACAGCTCAGGTCACCGACGCGCGCTGATTCCAATTGATGGTCACGCAGCCATTGCTCAGCGGTTTGCGATCGACTGGGTAAGATTGCGCGATGACGGAAAGACTTTTCAGGGAGATGAAAAGGACAACAAGAATTATTACGCGTACGGGAGCGAAGCACTGGCGGTGGCGGATGGTCTTGTCACTGAGATAAAGGATGGAATACCGCAGAATATTCCCGGCGAGAACTCGCGGGCAGTGTCGATCACGCTGGAGACCGTGGGCGGGAACCACGTGATTCTGGATATTGGCGGAGGACATTATGCGTTTTACGCGCACTTGCAGCCGGGATCGCTGCGCGTGAAGCTTGGAGATAAGGTTCGGCGTGGGCAAGTCGTTGGACTAGTGGGAAATTCGGGGAATTCGACGGAGCCGCATCTGCATTTTCATATCGAGAATGCGACTTCGCCATTAGGAGCTGAGGGGTTGCCTTACGCGTTGCCGTCGTTTGAAGTGGTGGGGCGCGGCGAGGAATGGAAGCCGGCGGACGCGAAGGGGCCGGCGGAAGTACATAAGAACGAGATTCCGCTGGAGAATGAGGTTGTGAATTTCGCGGCGGAGCCGGAGTAAGTTAAAACGAGGAGAAGCGAGAAGACCTGAGCCACTTAAAAGCCGGGTGAAGTTGAACCTCGAAGGACAGGACACATCATCCTGCGCTTCGAGGCATGCCACGGAGAAGCCTATTTTGCCGTGTCCTTTTTGTGGAGCGTGGAGCAGGCGGTTAGAGCAGTGTTGGGGTCGACGGCGCTGTCGCCTTCTTCGATGAGACGGATGACGCCCTCTTTGTCGATCACGATGTTGGCCCGCAGCGCCCATTTGTAGGTTTCGTTCTGGACGTCGTAGCCCTTCAGAATGCCGTAGGTCGCGAGCATCTTGTGGTTCATGTCGCTGAGAAGCGGGAAACTGATGTTAATTTCCTTGGCGAATGCTTTGTTGGCAGCGGGACTATCCATGCTAATGCCGAAAACTGCCGTATCCGAAGTGTCGATCTTACCCGAGGCGATTCCAGCCTGGACCGCCTGAAGTTGTTTCGTTCAACCGCCGGTAAAGGCCAGGACGTAGACGGCCAAGAAAACGTTCTTCTTGCCGCGGAAATCACTGAGCTTTACATTCTTCCATTCGTCGCTGAGCAGGGTGAAGTCTGGCGCGGTGTCGCCCACTTTCAGCGTCATCTTTGCCATTTCCGGTTTTTGCACCTCTTGCGCCAGAGGCGAAGCGATTGGCGTAGCGGCTAGCAAAACCATTAGAGCTAAGGCACGGTTCATTCGCACTCTCCTGTGATAGGTGTCGCTTGAGGAACGAACAGCGAATACACCCTATCAAGATGCAGGACCGGGGAACACTCAAAAATATTCCCAGGGCGTTTCATGGCGGTGTAGGTAGAACTGGCTTTTGGGGGCGAAGAGTGGGAACTTCGAGGGGGCGCTTGCCGTATGTACGGGTGACGGGCGAGATCGCGGTGAAAGAATCTCGGTGGTGTGCCGTCCTATAGGTAAGATAAGTCGGCTGTAGAGGAGGGTGGTATGTGGAAACGAGAACTCGGCAGCGTGCGAGCGGTGGTGCTTGGCGCGGCTTTGTGCGGCGTGATGAGTTTCGCGGGGCTTTCTGCGGCCGGGCAAGAGAAGGACAAGACCGGCGTTAATGTAACGGTGACCAGCAAGGATGGAAGCGAGGCGGGATTGGTGATCAGCGCGCAAGCGACGGCGAAGGAAACGGGGTTGCCGTTATATCCGGGCGCGACACCGCACAGAGATGAGAAGAACGATTCCTCAGCGGCGAATCTGGGACTTTGGGGAAGCACGTTTGGTTTCAAACTGGTGGTTCTGAAGATGGAGTCGAGCGACTCGCCGGAAAAAGTGGCGGCGTTTTATCAGAAGGCGCTGGCGAAATATGGAACCGTCCTGAATTGCACTGGAGTGTCGAAGCCGCAAGGGGATAAGGATAAGAGCGACAGTTCAAAGAAGCTTACCTGCGACGATGACCATGCGGATGCAGGCGAGTTGCTGTTCAAAGCGGGAACGAAGGAGAAACAGCATCTGGTGAGCGTGAAGCCCAACGGGACGGGGTGCATTTTTAACCTGCTTTACATTGAGGCGCGCAACGAAGACAAGACGCCGGCTTGATGCCTCGCGGAATACAAATGGCATTGCGCTTTCGCAGAGGATTGCTCGCTGGGCTGGGAGCTGCGCTGCTGGCGTTTGCAGTTGGTGTGGGGCGCGGCCAGGAGCCTATACGAGTCAAAGTGAATCTGGTGAGCGTGGCGTTTGTGGCGCGGGACGCCAACGGCGTTTTGGTGAACAATCTCACGCAGGATGACGTGGACGTAGTAGAGGATGCGATACCGCAGAAAATAGCCTTCTTTTCGCGCAGCGCCGATGTGCCATTGACGCTGGGGTTGGTGGTGGACGCCAGCGGAAGCCAGGATCATTTTTCCAAACAGCATAAGAACGATTTGGAGGTTTTCTTCAAGGATGTTTTGGGTCCGAAGGATCGGGTGTTCTTGGTGGGCTTTGGGAACCATATCCGGCTGGTGAG
>Ga0210409_10001600_pt1 | contig 28981 bp, 21 predicted proteins | sample IncBWH17MmetaG_FD_161649 | JGI IMG/M metagenome (GOLD analysis project Ga0210409, IMG submission 161649) | Forest soil microbial communities from Barre Woods Harvard Forest LTER site, Petersham, Massachusetts, United States - Inc-BW-H-17-M | ecosystem: Environmental > Terrestrial > Soil >...
GTTCTCGATAGCAATACTCGTTATTTCGACGCCCAACTCACTCTGGCACAGTCTCGACTCAACGAGCGTCTGGCCCTGGTACAACTCTACAATGCATTGGGCGGCGGATGGCAGCAGTAGGAGATGTTCGAGCACGCTATTCGCAGATCCTCGGGTTCAACTTCTAAATGTGGCACTGCACCTCGAAAAGCCGAAGTCCCGGTTTGTGCGTGCCCCTTTGCCCGCTTTGATCGTTGTCTGGACCGCGCTTCCATGTAGGGGGCAATCCTGCCAAAACATGACAACAACCGGGCCCAGACCATGATGAACGGCTGGGCTGACGCCGATCAGTCAGCGGTCAACCTTCGAACGAAATATATCCCCATCTTCCAAAGGGTCTTGCCCGGCAAAGGCTACCCTGTTTTTTCACCTGGACCATCGGATCGGGGTTTGCTGGATCGGCAGCTGGCTTCTCAGATTCCTATAATCGAGCCATAAATTCAACTGCGTCAAGCGTTGAACAATACGAGAGATCACAGCCTGTCACCAGGAAACGCAATTGCATCGGCACTGGTTGGCCACAAACCCGTCTTCATTTCTTCCTGGGTGGAAATTGCTTCAGCAACTTGCTTATCGCTTTGTCAACTCGCTCGAAAGACTTCTCCTTATTCTCGATATCAAGTTTTTCAGTGACGGTCCCGGTCCAGACCACTTTGTTGGAAGGTCGATCAGCGAAAGTCAGAACGAGGGTGCCTTCTGGAACATAGGGAGCCATAAGGTTTGATGATCCGGTTGCCCCTGTCCACATGTTTGCATCCACTACCAGAGGCATACCACCGTAAGTGGGAAGAATCGGTGTGCTCGCGGCTTGATTGATGCCGAATTCCACTCCGCCCGAAGGAATCAGAACGAGATCGCTATTCTGTTCTACTCTCGTGAGGCCCTTGGCTTTCAATTCTTGATCGACCCAACCGACAACACTCGCATAGACTAGAGGTCTGGTTACGGGCATCGTAGGCGCCGCCCACGCGTAGGTCTTGAATTTCAGGAAGTCAACTCCTTTGTCGTATCCTACACGGACCTTTTGGGCGAAGGCAGCTACAGCAAACGCGGCAATCGACAGATAAATACACACCTTCTTCACAGTTTTCATCATTTAGACTCCACGGTCGTCGGTGTCGAAGCACACGCCCAGGGAAAACACTAGGGAGCCAGCCTGGCGAGGGGAACTGACAGTACTCACAGGAGCCCACAGTCACGCGGTCAGCGGACTGTGACAATTGACAGTTTCCGCTACGTGCGCGCGCGAGTAGGCTCAATTGATGGGGAAGGAGAGCCCACGGTGTTGAATGTGGACGTCGCCGGTAGTTGCATCACCCTGCCGCAGTTGTGCGCTACGGTATGGTATTGCGGCAAGTGCAACACTCTCGTCTCGATTCAGTCTCCTCTATCAATAAACGAGGCATTCTGTCCCGCCTGCACGCAAGCGCCGCTGGAGTTTTGCGGACGCTTCAGCGGTATCCCTGGCTTTCAGTTTGGCGATGCTTGAACCACGGGGACCTCAGCGTTGAGGAGGCTTGCGACAGCAGTTCATCCGATTGACGCGCGGGCCCTATCCGACCCCAAATGAAACGAAGGTAGCATGGCTCAACGCCAGATCGATGAAACGTCTCCGACGTCCGAAGATGCCGTCAGGAAACCCACTACGATATTTGGCTAGCATCCCGTGATTGTCGCGCTACCTCGATCCCATTTGAACTGGCATGCAAATATCTAGAATCGCGATATCGGAAGAAGTTGCGTGCCGCTGTGAGTGCCGGCCCGCCTGTCCCTGACTGCCCCAAATAACGTCAAATCTAGTGGCTAGCATAGAGGTCACGCACCCTTGATTGTCGTCGGCGATGAGCACACGAACTCTCACCATAAGCACCTCGAATTAAGACGTCATGCAAGTGACATTCCATGTCGAAGCTCACCGAAGATTTTGCTAAAGCAGTTTTCGATGACGACCATCCACCGCAGATGTTTCGCGGACACTCCCGCTGAACCGATGTCAAACGGTGGATGACAGAGCACTCATTTGCTGGCGACCGACGTATCGGCGGGCCACTGGTCATCAGTGGGATGCCACGTTTTATCAGGATTGTATCGCTCGATCTTTTGAGCGATATTGGGGGTATCGGGGCCTAAGTCTTGTTCATATACAACTCCGTCATAGCCGATCAGGAAGCTCTTCACACCTGTGACGCGATACTCCGCCGGGAACGCCACCAACGCAAACCCACCAATCATGGCGCCATCAATGACGTAGTCAAGTTGCCCAAAGCGGGCCGCAGGACCTTGTCCCTTTAGAACTTTGAAGTAGTAGCCGTGATATCCAGTTGTTTTGCCTGGCGAATAACCTTCGTCGATGGCACGAGCAATTGCTTCACTGATGGGGCCACCCGGCGTGCCGTCGTCGTTCTTCCAATACAAGCCATCGTGCTTTCCTGGAGTGCTGATGATTCTTTGCGCGTACTGATTGATTCCCGAGTCGTCGTGAATGTCTGAAGCGTATTCGTGTTGCGCTTCAGCAAAGCCGCGACAGACTTGGAGTGCGTCGAGCTCATTGGCGCCAATCCGTCGAAAAAGAATCTCATCTCGGCCCTGTTTAGAATCGAAATACCACTTTCCCTGCCTCTTGACGATGGGAACTGGCAGTGGCCAATCATCCCTGCCGACGGATAGAACGGCTCGCGTCCTGCTTTGGGAATCTATAGTCACGATGTTCTTTTCGCGGGCTTGCGCCGAAAAGCTCTGGGCAATCGTCCTGTCACGAGTCGGGTCTGCGGATGAAATGAAATCTTTTCCATCTGGGCCGAATATCTCCAGCAACGCAGGTACGTCGTAAGTTTCCGCTGCCTGGATCAACGCCGTGGCCGCTTCCTGCGGTGAATCAAATGCCCGCTGCAACGGATCGGAGCTGGAGGGTCCCTTCCCGGGCTGCCCTGCCCAAAGAGGGGGTTCGAGAGAGCACAAAAGTATAACGACCAGAAGGACGCTCAACAGATCGCAAACAGATACATCGCGTATTCGTGATTTCATAGGTCTCGCTCCTGGCACTTACTAGCGCCGCCGGCCTCCGCCCCCACCCCGACTGCCGCCGCCGCGGGATCCTCCCATGCTTGATGAGCCCCGTGAACTGCTGCTCCGTGCGCTGCTGCCGCTGTACCCGCCGGAACCTCCACCCAACGCGCCGGAGCCTCGAGAGCCTCCCCCGCCCGAAACGCTGCGGTCGCCGACACGGTCACCACCTCCGCCACGATTGGAACTCGCGCTGCCCGCGCCTCCGCCACGGTTCGATTCTCTCCCCCCAGCAGTCCGGTCGCGCACACCCGCCTGTTGAAACCCTCCCGAAGCACTCCGATCGCTGGCGCGCCCTTGCTCCCTACCTCCCCTTTGGCCCTGGTTCTGACGGGCATTTGCCTGCCGGTTGGACATCGAATCTCCGCGGGTTGTGCCCCCATATTTGTTCGCTGTCGCCCTGTTTGAATAGGGAGCGCCCCCGCGATGCTGCGGATTATGCTGCCAGTTGTTGCCTCCGGCGGCCGACCGATTCGATACGTTCTGCCGGTTGGAGTTGTTTACGAAGGTGTTGTTCCTATTGATCGTGACATTATTGTTGCCACCCCAGCTATTGTGGTAGCCCCAACCGCCTCCCCAAGCGGCCCCCATTGCGATTCCGATACCGAACGAAATCGCCATACCCGCTGCATAATACCCTGGTGGCGGATAAGCAATGGGCGGATACGGATAAGCGGGCGCGCCGTAGACTACGGTTGGGTTATAACTGGGAACATAAACAACATCCGGATTCGACTGTTGGATAACAATGACCTGTTTGTTTTCTACCACCTGAGTCTCCACTTTTTGCTGTTCACTAGACTTCAGGTTGCCCGTGTCCTTAGCCTTCTGGCGCATCCGTTGTGCCGCTTCCATGACGTCGCTCTGTTGCGCCAGAAAGGCGTTACCCAGGTCTGTCGTCCACTTGATGTTTTCGGCCATTTGCTTCACAACATCCGGAAGCGCCGCCATGGCTTGCACGCTTGGATCCCAATCCTGCTTTTTCACGGCATCCGCCAGAGCCTTGTCTTTCAGGTTCTTGTTTTTTCCTAGCCACTGTTCAAGCTGGATAATTTCCAGAGGATAAGTGGAGGCTACGAGTGTCTGAGTGAGCATGGGATCAGGATAGAGCGCAATCGGTGCTACGAGAGAGTCGAGTTGTTCAGGTGGAATACGAGCCGCTTGCTCCTCAGCAGGAGAACTTTCTGCCGGAGGCGATTCCGCTAGCATCGTCATGTCCCCCGGCAAAAGCATTACAGCGCACGCGATAGCGATGAGTTTTTGTATGACGCGGATCGAGAGTTCTATCCGGAGAAATGTGGATTTCATGGTGGAGTTTCCTTCTCTTGGCAGCTCTTCAGAAATGATTGTTGATATCTATGGAAAGCACGACTGCCAGAACTGACAGTTCAGGTGGGGGGACCCCATCTTCGACATCAATCACTCGCTCGCAAGACACTGCGAATAAGTCGTCTGCTAGCGGGAATTCCGTCTCACGCAGACCGGCTTGCACACTGGTACGTGCGTGTGCCCGTTCTTCTCAAATGTGAGCGTCATGCTAAGGGCGCATTCTTCGCACAGCCAAAAGTATTCGTCGCGGGACCCCTTTTTGCACAACTCTAGCCCAGAAAGGGCTGATGTCGGCACAATTGGGGGCATGTCAACCAGGAAGAGCTTCCCTCCTTTGAGATAGCGAAACACGTTATTGCAGCCCGGATTTGCACATTTTGTGACCATGAATCTGCTACAAACTTTGCTCCAATGCGCCGCTAAATCAATGCCCTTTGGAAACATTGGTGGAGAGGGCCAACTACATATCTGCTCACGGATCATTTCGGCGTTTCAGTGTTGGATGCTCGTCGTCGACGCCTGGGTTATCGTGATCCGCGGAAGGCCGACGCCGCAAAACTGGGCCAGTTGGATCCTGCGGACGTGAATGACCTTGATTCTCAATTGCTGCTAAGCGCGATTTCACTTCGTCGAAATCTGAGGTTGAGATCACATACGCTTCGCGGGGCGGAAGTATTTTGGCAATCTCCACTTGTGCCTTACGGATGCGCGCGCCAGTTTGGGGGTGGTTCGAGAACATTTTCGCTATGGTGCTGGGCTTCTGCTTCTCCAAAGCCTGAATGCGCTCAAAGAATGAAATGAACGCCTGAGGATCGTAGCCAGCTTGGTACAAGTACTCCACCCCGAGGTAGTCCGCCTCCGCTTCGAAACGACGCGAAAACGTAGTCAAGGTAAGCGGCATCGCAAGAGCGGTCGCCTCTTTTATGGCAATAGCCACCCCGCCACCCACAAAAACCAGGGGGATACTCGCCAAGTTGAACATCTGGGAATGAGTCATTTCCCGGGTCGCATGGTGAGCGGCGACATGTGCAATCTCGTGCGCCATAACTCCGGCCAACTCCGCCTCGTCCTGTACCGCCAGGATAAGGCCGCTGTTGACGTACAAAAAGCCACCGGGAAGAGCAAATGCATTGATTTCTTCAGAATCGATGATTTTGATCGTAAAAGGTACCTTGGAATCAGAATTGCGGACTAGAGTTTGTCCGATCCGGTTTATGTACTCATTCACCACCGGATCTGCCAGCAAGTCAATGGCGCCTTCGACCTTTTGCGAGTACTCGCGGCCTATGCCGATCTCTTGCTCCGGAGAGTACCAATTGCCCAGCCCTCTGCCCCCGATATTGCGGGTGCCGATGGCTTGTACGTCATCCTTCACTGCAATGTGCTTCTGCTTCTGAACTGCTTGAGATTGCGAAGGTCTCCTCGGAGTTTCCTGCCCTACCAGTCGCGGCCCCGAGAACAAGCACAGTAAAATCAGGGCGACTCGCCGCGTTCGGCGCTCCATCGCAAATCCTCTGCTTCTCACCAATGGTCGGTGGCAAGATGACCCACCGTTGCGATCCCATGTTCCACACCTGCACGCACCACAAGAACTAGCAAAAGTGCTAGTCACTCGCATTAAAAGGTCTCTGAGGGCGAACCAGATGCGCGGTACTCATTCAGCGCGGCGTGAATTGTCGCCTATTAGTCTTGACAGTTCATAGCCTTTGGCGCCGAGCTTACACTGGCAAAAATTAACGATGTCGCTTTTAGGAGAGACAACGCTATGCAGAACCCCTTTCGGCACGTCTTGCCTACGATTTTGTTGCTAGTGTCTTTTCAATGCGCCGCTCTAGCCCAACAGGTCCTCATAATTAGTGGGCACGCCGGACAAGCCGAGGTAATCCAAAAAGCCGGGCGCGCATACGTTGATCTGCAGTCCCTCGCAGAAATTACGAATGGATCTCTGAGCTATAAGAAGAACCGTATCGTCCTGAGCCTGCCTGCTTCAAACGTTAGCCATCCCGCAGTCGAGCCTGCATCGGAGCCGATAGGTTCGATTGATGACTCAGGATTGTCACGGGATTTTATGCGGGCAGGAATCGAGTCGTTCGCAACGATGAGGGAGTGGGCAAGCACGATGGCCAACGCGGTCCAGAATAGTTATCAGATAACCGAAGAGTGGACAGCCAACTACCGCGAGCAAGCCGCGAACAATCTCAGGTTGGCCTCCGCCGCTGCCATTACCGAGGGGGACCGAAATGCCCTTAAATTGCTTGACCATGAGTTCGAGGCCGTGCACGAATGGAGCAATAAACTGATCGCAGCGAAAAAGTCCATGGACACGGCGAAGTACGCCCTATCCCCTGGTACACTTGAGAATGAGGCTCTATCTCAGAAGATCATAACTTGCGGCCGCTTCCTAGCGAAAATGTTAGGGAGCAGTAGCTTTCAGGATGATGCGTCATGCCACTAAAACGTATCATTCACTTGACTGAATATCCGCGCGCATCCATACAGGCCGAGAATGCTCGTTTAAACGTATCTAACTTACCCTGGTATTCGGCCGTTGCTTGGGACTGCGCTCGTTGCTGCGTCTCGGCTGTTTGTTGAGCAGCTTGTTGGCCGGCCTCTTTCTGTGCCTTTTTTTGTTGGCGCCGGCCGCGCACAGCACCAGCCGTGGCACCGATGGCCGCACCGGTCCCAGCGTCGCCGGCAATAGCACCAATAGCGGCGCCGCCAGCCGCTCCCTTGGCCGAACCTTTCACAGCTCCGCCCTTTGACGTTGATCCTGCAGATTCCTTTGCAGCCTGCCCTTGAGCGGCTTTCTGTTCCTCAGCACTGGGTGCTGCGGGTGGGGGAGCCTGTGGATCCACGCTGGTCTGCTGGTTTGCAGAACTGTAGCACTCAGTCTCGTCCTTGCGTTGCTGATCAGCACTCTGCTGATTCCTTGGGTATGCAAACAGCCCGACACTCTTTGCCGGCGACGATGCGGCAGCCCCGGACGATGCATTCTGTGCCATTCCTGACGCCGCTAGCACAATGAGGATGGGAAGAACCAGAGCGCTTCTCATGGGATTCTCGCCTTCTTGGTCCCGGCACGGGACCAATTCATGTCCCGTGTTTAGCCGCTCGTCCTTAGCACCGCATACTGGCAAAAGCGACAGTTCACCACAATGCTATCTGGTGAGAGAAGTTAGAAGTGACAACGGTCAAACGCAGACTGTCTCAGCATCGCCTCACAATTGAAACTGAATGGTGACTTTGCGCTCAGAAGCGGTCTGAAGCTCGGGCCGAGTGATCGCTGGCTCGTGGCTGCCTTTTTGAAGTCTTTATGAGGGAACACCCCTATGAGTGCAACCGTCGCGGAACCGACGACAGAGCTCCGATGCACATCCGTGTGGCCCCAATACCCTTCCATCTACGAGATCAACACACGGGCATGGCTCTCCGAGATGAGCCAAAAGTATGGAGTGACCGTCGATCTGTTTTCAGTCCCCTCCGCCGAGTGGGATGCAATCGCCGCGTTTGGCATCGATGCTGTGTGGCTGATGGGAGTTTGGGAGCGCAGTCCAGCCGGCATTGCGATTGCCAATCAGAACAAGGGATTGCTGGATGACTTTCGCCGTGCCCTTCCCGACTTTCGCCTCGACGACAACATAGGATCTCCCTACTGTGTGCGGCGTTACGTCGCCGACGAGCATCTCGGAGGTCCGGAAGGTCTTGCTTTAGCCCGACGGGAGCTCTCGAAACGGGGATTAAACTTGATCCTGGATTTCGTGCCCAACCACGTCGCCCCCGATCATCCGTGGGTCACTGATCATCCTGAGTTTTTCATCCGCGACACTGCGAGCCACGTCGCCACGGATTCCTCCGCTTATATGGAAGTCGGTGGGAAGGTCCTCGCCTGTGGGCGAGACCCATACTTTCCGGCGTGGCCAGATGTGCTGCAGTTGAATGCTTTTGAACCGGGACTTCGCCGAGCCTCCATCGAGACAATTTCAAGTATTGCCCAGCAGTGCGACGGTGTGCGCTGCGATATGGCAATGCTGTTTCTGAATGCGATTTTCGAGCGCACCTGGGATAGTCGAGTTGGAACACGTCCGACCACGGAGTATTGGACGGATGTGATTTCAACCATAAAGAGCGCGTATCCGTTTTTTCTTTTCATCGCTGAGGCCTATTGGGAGTTGGAATGGGAACTTCAGCAGCAGGGGTTCGACTTCTGCTATGACAAGAAACTTTACGATCGCCTGGAGCACAGCAGTGCGGAGAGCATCAGGCTCCACCTCTGCGCCGATCTCGGATACCAGGGAAAGCTACTGCGATTCGTCGAGAACCACGACGAGCCGCGCGCGGCAGCAAGCTTTTCTCCGGCAAAGCACCGTGCGATTGCTTTGACCACAGCCACACTTCCCGGCGCAAAGTTATTCCATGAAGGGCAGTTCGAGGGGCGCAAGATAAGGGTGCCCGTGTTCCTCGAAAGGCGCCCAGCCGAACATTTTGATAAGAACTTGCATGCGTTTTACATGAAGCTGCTGCACGCTATTAATCACCCGGCGTTTCACGACGGCGGGTGGGCGTTGTGTGAGCGGGCGGGGTGGTCCGACAACGCGAGCTATCAGAACCTCTTGGCCTGGAGTTGGTCATTAGGTGACGAGTTTTATCTAGTGGTAGTAAATCTTAGCGACTCCTCCGCGCAAGCACGCGTTCAAGTCCCCTGGGCCAATACAGCCGGCGGAATATGGTACATGGTCGACTTGCTGTCGGACTCATCCTTCGAGCGCAGCGGAGGCGAAATGGAATCAGCGGGCCTCTATGTGGAGCTGGGGCCGTGGAATTATCACTTTCTCCAATGTCTGGGTACGAGCAAGACCGGCGCGGACCATCGCTGAGGTTGGCTGGCTAGTCCCGATGACGAGAGCTGCTATGACCAGCTCTATGACGCGAGATTCTAAGGAGCGATCAATGAGAACGACAGAGAAGCCTCGAATAGCTTACGTTGAAACCAACGAACAGCGCAGGCTGAATGAGGCTCGTGAGAAGGGAGTGCCTTGGAAGAAATGGGGGCCCTACCTCAGCGAGCGACAGTGGGGGACGGTACGCGAAGACTATAGCCGTGACGGAAACGCTTGGGACTATTTCAGCCATGACCAGGCCCGTTCCCGTGCCTACCGCTGGGGAGAAGATGGTCTGGCTGGAATCTCCGATGACAAGCAGCAGCTTTGCTTTGCCGTCGCTCTTTGGAATGGGCGTGATCCAATCCTGAAAGAGCGTCTATTCGGTCTGACGAATAGCGAAGGGAATCACGGCGAGGATGTCAAGGAATACTACTTCTATCTCGACAGCACCCCCACGCACTCGTACATGAAATACCTTTACAAATATCCGCAGCGGGAATTTCCTTATAGCGACCTGGTGGAGACAAACAAGCGTCGGTCGCGCGAAGACCTGGAGTACGAGCTCCTCGATACCGGTATTTTTGATGACGACCGCTATTTCGATGTGTTCGTGGAATACGCCAAGGCGGATCCAGAAGACCTGCTGATTCAAATCACAGTGCACAACCGTGGCCCGGAGACGTCTGAGGTGCATCTTCTCCCAACCGTTTGGTTTCGCAATACCTGGTCGTGGGAGCAAGGAGTTGCACGGCCAACCCTGCGCCAGGTACAGGACGGGACGGTGTTAGCGTCTCACCCCCAGCTCGGCGACCGAAGCCTTCACTGCGACGGCGCTCCCGAGCTTCTCTTCACGGAAAATGAAACGAACGCCAGCCGGCTGTGGGGACAGCCAAACGCGTTGCGGTACGTGAAGGACGCATTTCACAGCTACATTATTTCAGGCGATCCGGAAGCTGTAAATCCATCGAAGGCGGGCACCAAAGCAGCTGCGCATTACCGCCTCGAAGTCCCTGCGGGCGGCAGCAAGATTATGCGGTTGCGCCTGAGCGCGAAGCCAGCGGCGGAGCCATTCAAAACATTTGACCAGATTTTGGCCTCTCGTCTCGCAGATGCTAATGAATTCTACGAGCGGATCACTCCTCATTCGCTGACCGAGGATGAGCGTCGTGTACACCGGCAGGCTCTCGCCGGGATGCTGTGGAGCAAGCAGTATTACTACTTCGACCTGGACAAGTGGCTGGAAGAGCATCAGGCTCATCCCTTGACCGGCAGCAATCATCGTAATAGCCGGAATACCGAGTGGTTCCACATGCTAAACAGCGACATCATCTCGATGCCCGACAAGTGGGAGTATCCCTGGTATGCGGCATGGGACCTCGCTTTTCACACCATTGCCCTATCGCTGGTGGACTTTGATTTCGCCAAGGACCAACTCCTGCTCATGCTGCGGAATCTGTATGCTCATCCTAACGGACAGATTCCTGCATACGAATGGAACTTCAGCGATGTGAACCCTCCCGTGCACGCGTGGGCGACATTGTTCCTCTACAACATCGAAAATGAATTGGGCCGAGCGGACCTACGTTTCCTGGAACGATCGTTTCAAGGCCTGATGCTGAACTTCAACTGGTGGGTCAATCGGAAGGATCCACAAGGAAAGAATGTCTTCGCCGGAGGTTTCCTTGGACTGGACAACATAGGTCTGTTCGACCGCAGTGCTGCGCTTCCGACCGGTGGTCACCTCGATCAAGCAGATGGGACAGCATGGATGGCTTTCTACTGCCAGAACATGCTCGAGATCGCGACCATCCTGGCAGAATACGACTCCATGTACGAGGATATTGCTTTCCGGTTCCTCGAACATTTCGTATGGATCTCGTATGCCATGGACCGAATCGGAGAGCACCATGACGAAATGTGGGACTCTCAGGACGGGTTCTTTTACGACTTGCTCCACCTGCCGAACGGCGAGGCCGCGCGCCTGAAAGTCCGCTCCATGGTGGGATTGCTACCCTTATGCGCTTCGACTGTGCTTGAAGCAAATGGGATGTTGCAGCGCCATCCACGATTGGCGGAGTTGATCGAATTGTTCAGGAAGCGTCATCCCGATTTGTTGAAGCATATTGCTCCGGCGGACGGAACGTTCGAAGGGTACGCTAACCGTCGGCTTTTGTCGGTGTGTAACAAGGAAAAGATCGAGCGGATCTTGGCTTACATGCTTGATGAGAACGAATTCTTCGGTCCCTACGGCATACGGTCTGTCTCCCGCTATCACTTGGCGCATCCATACGCGTTCAGTCTCGGTGGGCAGGAATACAAGGTCCAATATCTGCCCGCGGAGTCAAACAACGGCATGTTCGGCGGCAATTCCAACTGGCGCGGGCCGGTTTGGATGCCAGTGAACGGTTTATTGATCCGCGCATTGATCAATCTCTATCAGTTCTACGGCGATGACTTCAAGGTGGAATGCCCCACCGGTTCAGGGAAATACATGACGTTGTTCGAGGTAGCCAAGGAGATCGCTCGAAGGTTGTCGAGCATCTTCCTCAGAGATGCCAACGGCAGGCGACCAGTCTATGGCGGAGCCAGGAAGTTCCAGGAAGACCCGCACTGGAAGGATTACATTCTGTTTTACGAATACTTCCACGGGGACAATGGTGCGGGACTTGGAGCCAGCCACCAGACGGGATGGACCGGGATTATCGCGCGGTCGCTCGATATGTTTGCACGTATGAAGCCGGCTGATGTTCTCAAAACCGGCAAGCAAGACCTCGTAGCTCGGATGACGCGCGAGCAGGTTGCAGGGTAGGCGGCGGGAGTCGAAAACGCTCGCGAACACATTGCGGGTAGGCGGTGTAAGACGCAAGCGTTCGCCGGTCCCGGCGATCACTCTCGCACGGTTCGTAACTGCGAGAGCTCATTACCCTGCCCTGCTCCCAAGAAGCGTCGCCAAAAGGTCGAACACACATGCAGCATGACGATTACTTAACTCGTGCTCTTGAAGTGTCCATTCATGTTGGCCTCCTTATTTTGCTGGCTGGCACGTGTCTCCTCATTCTGTATCCATTTTTACCTCTGATTGTTTGGGGCATTATCATCTCCATCGCCATCTACCCAGGCTACCGACGAGTGCAGAATCGTTTGAGCGGCCACAACGTTCTCGCTGCGGTCCTCTGCACTACTTTTCTACTCACGCTCCTGATTGTTCCATGCGTGTTGCTGACGGGCTCGTTGGTCGAAGGCATTCAGAGTTTGGTCGCACATTTGAAGGAAGGAACCGCAATTATTCCGGCTCCGCCAGCTCGTGTTGCAAACTGGCCGATCGTGGGTGCTCCCTTAAAGAATGCATGGGAGCTTGCGTCCAAGAACCTATCCGCCGTGCTGCAAAACTTTGCTCCGCAGATCAGAGCCATCATTCCAAAGATAATCTCTGCATCTGCTGGTACCGGCATGGCAGTGCTCCAAGGGATTCTCTCTATTATTGTTTCCGGAGTCCTTCTCGCTAACGCCGCAGGTGGCGCCAAAGTCGGACAATCACTTGCAAGGCGCCTTTTTGGCGACCGAGGCCCGGCTTTTGCGGAGCTGGCCGGCGCCACGATCCGCAGTGTCACGATCGGTATTCTGGGCGTTGCGTTTATCCAGTTCGTTTTGGCAGTCCTCGGTTTTCTGGTGGTTGGGCTGCCGGGTGCCGGATTATGGGGCGCGGTCTTACTTATTGCCGCCGTGCTTCAGCTTAGCATCGTCGTGCTGCTACCAGCATCGATCTACGTGTTTGCAATTGCCAGCACTACCAAGGCTGTGATCTTCCTGATTTGGTGTCTCATCGTCGGGACGATCGACAACGTACTAAAACCTCTGCTGCTCGGACGCGGTGTAGCCGTTCCGATGGTGGTCGTGTTCCTGGGCGTCGTTGGGGGATTCCTGACTATGGGAGCGATTGGCCTCTTCGTGGGCGCGGTCGTTCTATCCATCGGATACAAGTTATTCCTGGCATGGATGGAAGGAACTGTCCGACCGGAATTGTCGGAGCAAAGGGCAGCAGCACACAGCGGAGTGTGAGTATCGCCTTAAAACTAAGGCAGAACAGCGAACCAGAGAGAGGATGGGACAGGCGAAAGCTTCCCGTCTAAACTCACCTTTCCGCGAGGGCCAAATGTCCGTCTTTTCTTGCCGTTCGGCGCTGTACGCGGTCGTGATCGCCCTGCTCTTGTCTACATTGCCCGGCGCCATCCGCACAGTAATTCACACCGGGAACCCATATCTATTCACTGAGCAATTCTTTCATGACATCTTTGCTCGTCTCTCAGGACCGGGAAGACTGCGCTTCATCGTACAACCGACGGTGGCGATCATTCTGGGTGCGCGAAGCGGGATCGCAGACGCCCGGGAAAGCCTCCCGCCATTTCTTTGGGCGCTCGCCTTTCATGGAAACCGCAGGCGTGAACTGTTGCGAAGCGCATTTTCATCGATCCAAACCTTGGTCGCCATCGCGATTCTCCTCGATGTCATCTCTCAGTTTCTTATCTTCCACGGGGTCCGTCCCGGAGCGGCGTTGGTGGTCGGCCCCGTACTAATCACCATGCCTTACTCTATAGCCCGGGCATTGACCAATCGGATTGTGCGCAAGACGAGTCACCTGACACCACCGGCTCACGTGAGCTGAACTGATCGGAGAAGATAATGATACGCTGCGGCAATATCCGAATTGCGGCGACGTTACTTTTGGCCGTCGCGCTTGCTTCGGGGAAATCCAGCAAGGTCGTCATGAGCTGGAAGAATCCGGCTTACACGCGCACAAGGGATTTTTCTCGGGTACTAGCCCTGGGTTTGAGTGACAAAGCGAGGATCCGAGCCGACTTCGAGGATTCGCTCGCAGCGCAACTCGCGGAGGCCGGGTTGGAGACGATCCCTGGCAATACGATTCTGCTTAGACCAGAAGGCTCGCGCCTAGACCTGCAATATCTAAGGACACAGGTCCGGGAGAATAAAATCGACGCGGCCGTTGTGTCACGCTTGATTAAGGTGGACAATACGGTAACTTACGTTCCGGGAACTCCTTATGTTCCTCCTCCACTTCCCTATTACGGTACTTTTTACGGTTACTACGGTGCCGTATATCCTGTCGTCTACTCGCCCGGCTACCTGAAGGAGGAAAAGAAAGTGCGGATTGAGACGAACCTTTACGTCATCACTTCGGGAGAGGGGGAACTCGTTTGGACCGGCATCACCGACACCTTTAATCCTTCCGATACAAACAAAGCCATTGACCGTTTGGTCAAAGTTCTGGTCAAACGAATGCGGCAAGATGGAGCTCTTTAAGCGGCGCACAAAAAAGGGCGACACTAGACTTCTCTCTCGAGTCAGCGACGACAAGGAAAAAACCGAGCCTTCGACTGGGCCCCGTACTCCCCCTCCTGTCGACGTCCTCGATCGGCGCTTCACAGCGAGGCGACGACCCATTCCAGCAGAATGAGTATGCAGAGGAAGGAACTATAGAGAACGCAACCGTGATATTGGGGCTCCGTGGGATGCGCTGTTTTACGATGCAATTCAGAGTCTGCAGGCTGCACCGCAACGATACCACCTTGGTAGGAGAACACTATTCTGTATCTTAATTCGGCCTTCCCACCCAGGAGTACTGCCACGCGACAGATACGTTCTGGTAGTTTCCCCCATAGCTGATGTAGGCGCCGCGGTTGTAGCTGAACTTAATGCTTTGGTGCTTGGTCACCGGGATGGAGACTGTGCCTCCAATGCGTGAATTTCGCTGTAGCGTGTTGGGATTTTCAACACCATTCAGGCTACTGCGGCCGCCAACCCAGAAATTCCCATCCAGTGAAGCCCAAAGACGCGGCTTCACGTCATAACTCAAGTGTCCCTCGAACGCAAAGGTCGGGTTTTGCGCTTGGGTGTTCGTCCCGGGAGAAAACTGATTGCGCGAGAAGAAGTCATGATTTGTGGTGAAAAACCAACCCGCTCCATAGGTGTCGACTACCCAATGTCCCCATCGTCGAGACAGACCAAGCTCCGGCTTAAATGCCCAGCGGTTCGCACCAAAATTGAGTAGCTTTGTGGGATCATACTGTCCCGTTGGCGCCACCACTTTGAAACTGACACCAAGAAGCGTGTTTTGCTGCCAACCGCGGAACTCCTTGAGATCCATCGCGCGGCCACCTTTCAGATTGACGGACAGGCGATACGAGGAGTCCAGCCCACCTGAACGATAAGCGAGCGTTTCCGCACCAACTACCGTTCCGTGGAAGTTGCCGACACCGTAAGGCAGCGAAGCACTGAAATTTGCAGAACGCCCGAACAGGTTGAATGAGTGGGTATAGCTGAAGACCGATAAACTGACTTTTGCCGCGGCACCCGTAATTGGAACCGAGCCATCGAAGAGAAGGTCGCCGCTAAAGTACGCGTAGCTCAGCGTGACCGCATTTGAGTGTTTGGGCGTGATGATATATGCACGGGGAGCTAGGTCTTGAGCTCCACAGAGCGAAGATTCGGTGCAAACGACAAAAATCAGCCCGGCTCGGCACAATTTCTTGACGCCGAATCGGACTGCTTTGTCCAGCGTCAAGAGTCACCTCACCTACGTCCACTTGACAATCACCGCGGTCAAATCGTGCTGTTGCTTGGTTCCGTTCGAGAATGCGGTGAGCGTTCCGCAGAGCTGGAAATAATCTCCGTGCACGCCGAGTCAAGGGCAGCTGACCGGAATTGGTGTTCGCTCATGACATCATTAAAACTGACTATCCGCCGTGGATCATCGCCTACTATCGTGCATGTTTTTAAGTTTTCGGCAGTACCGAATAAGGGCATCAGTTGAACTGTCGTGCCCTACGTGAGGGTCTTCGCCACTCTCGAGCGCCGACATAACTTCTTGTGTCAAATCCTTTTTGAGTTCTGCTCCCCATTGATCAAATGAATTAATGTTCCATATCACTCCCTGCGTGAACACAGAGTGTTCGTATAGGGCCACCAGTTTGCCCAGAGTTTCGGGGCTGAGCATCTCTGCCATGATGGTGTTCGACGGTCGGTTCCCGTCAAACACCCGATGTGGCACGAGCCAGTCCGGAGTTCCCTCGGCCCTTACCTGCTCGGCCGATTTCCCAAACGCCAGAGCCTCTGTCTGCACGATGGCATTTGCCAGAAGCAGATCGTGGTGTTGCCCAATTGGATTAAGCGACTTTCCAAACGCGATAAAGTCGCAAGGGATCAGTGCCGTTCCCTGATGGATCAGCTGATAAAATGAACGCTGACCGTTTGTGCCAGCTTCTCCCCAGTAGACAGGGCCCGTTAACCGGGTTACCTCTGTCCCAATCGAAGTGATATGTTTGCCATTACTTTCCATGGTCAACTGCTGCAGGTATGCTGGGAAGCGGTGGAGATATTGTTCGTATGGCAGAATCGCGACCGTTTGGACACCAAAGAGGTTGACATACCATACTGTCAGCAACCCCAATAGCACCGGAAGGTTGCGTTCGAACGGGGTGGCTAGAAAATGCATGTCCATCTGATGCAAGCCATCTAACATCGCGCGAAAGTGTTCCGCCCCAATGGCAAGCATTGTAGAAAGACCCACAGCTGAATCAATCGAGTAACGTCCGCCCACCCAATCCCAAGTGGCGAACATGTTAGCCACTTCGATGCCAAACTTCTTCACTTCATCTGCGTTGGTCGACACTGCAACAAAATGTTTGGCAACGGAGCGTTCGTCGTTGCCACAGCCGGCCACTGACCAGGCGCGGGCGGAGCAAGCGTTTGTCATGGTTTCAAGTGTCGTGAACGTCTTTGAGCAGATAATGAACAGTGTTTCGGATGGATCAAGATCTCGGACGGCTTCCGCAAAGTCGCTGCTATCAACGTTCGCAACAAATCGCAACGTCATGGTCCGGTCACTGTATGCCTTTAGCGCTTCGTATGCCATAACAGGTCCTATGGAGGAGCCACCACTGCCGATATTCACAACGTTTTTAATGCGTTTGCCAGTATGACCTTTCCACTCTCCGCGACGAACTTGGTTGCAAAAGTGAGTCATTTTGTCGAGCACCGCCTGGACCCGTGGTACCACATTCTCCCCGTCAAGAAAGACGGACGCACCCTTCGGTGCCCGAAGTGCTACATGCAGGGCTGCCCGGTTTTCGGTAATGTTGATCTTTTCCGCGCGGAACATGGCGTCAATCCGTGCCTGCAATCCCGACTCTGCTGCGAGTTGAATGAGTAGCTTTATGGTCTGGTCGGTAATTCGATTCTTGGAGTAGTCCAGGTAAATCCCTGCGCCCTCAACTGCCATGCGTTCACCGCGCAGCGGATCATCAGCGAAAAGGGTACGGAGATGCAGACCACGCACTTTTCTGTAGTGATTTGCTAAAGCTCTCCATGCAGTCCGCTTTGCCTGGGGGCGCTGATTGATTGCATGTACGTGCGCTGCCATAGTTGTTTTCCGAGTGGCTGTGTTACATAAACATTTTGGACTTGTGTATACCCGACTGCTCGCTTCACCTACATTGACGACAGAATCTTGGGGCTAATCTTCCAGCTTTGCTCGGTACTTCGAAGTTTGTTCCGGTTCGCTTATTCCAGTACTTTGATTCGCAGACACAGGCAACATCTCCTTCGCAATGACGTGAGATCGGGGTGCCAGGGATGACTGCACGTATGTCGGTGAACTCCTAGGGACAACCTTCGCGACAACAAGGAAACGTTAGGAGCAGAAAAGTGTGTACGCCACTGACAGAACTAACAGTCGGCACTAGCACTCCTTGGATCGGCGTGGCTTTCACGTGCCACTCGATTCACGGTTGTTTCTTCTGACGGAAACGCATGTGCAATGTGCGGAGCAGAGTTGCCCTCATTATTGTTCGGCTCCAGCAACGAACACTGGCAAAATCAAAAGCAGAAAGTACCTGGGAGTGATTGCGCGCTCCCAAGCGGTTAATCGTTAGGGGAACTCCAGAAATGTTGCCGCGTTTGGATCTGTGCCAAAAGGCCTCGTTGGGATCGCGAGGCTGGCAGGAGCCATGGTGAACTTGAGTCGACAATGTGAAAACTGAGACATGACAGCGCAGGTTCCTAGTGTCGCAATCCAATGCAATCCCTTGAACGGATGACATATGAATCAACAAACGACCAAACCCGAAGGCCAGTCAGTAGCTATAGAACAATTGTTGAATCTCCATGGTTGCTCGCGGTTTGAGCAGTGCCAGCATGAGTAGAATCCTGGACTTCTGAGGGGTGAGCTCATCAGAAGCCACAAGATCCAGTTCGTCATCGTTGACTTCCACATTGCGTCCAACAGAGCCGGTGACGACACGGCTGCTTCTGACTACCACGACACCTTTCTTCGCGGCCCTTGCTGCAGCCTCGAGTGAAGCGTGATTCATGTTCCCGTTGCCGACACCAGCGATGACGATGCCCTTGGCGCCATTCGTCACCGCGGCATCGATCAGATCGGGAGACATGTCGGCGTATGCAAAGACGATGTCGACGCGAGGTAATTTCGTAACATTAGCTATGTCGAACTCGCTTGTGGTCGTGTGTTTCCAGGTGGGAGTGTTGTAGAAATCATTCTTGCCATAACTGGAGAGACCGACCAGTCCGCGCAGCGGCGACATAAAGGTCTGAACCGCGGTGGTGCTCATCTTCGTTAGGGAGTGTGCTCCATGAATCCAGTCATTCATGACGACTAGTACGCCGCGCCCCCGGGCCTGTGGATCGACGCCCACCCCTACTGCATTGAAAAGGTTCAATGGCCCGTCAGCGCTGACGGCAGTGGACGGGCGCATGGATCCGACCATGACGACAGGCTTATCGCTTTTTACGACCAAATTGAGAAAGAAAGCGGTTTCTTCCATGGTGTCGGTGCCATGGGTGACAACAATACCGTCCACATCATTCTGGGCGAGGAGAGCATTGATACGTTTAGCCAGCGCCAGCATGATGTCCATCGTCATATCTTGCGATCCAACATTGGATATTTGCTCACCCTTAATGTTGGCGAGTTGCTTGATTCCCGGAACCGCGGCGAGCATCGCGTCAATCGTCACCGCGCCGGAAGTGTAGGCTGGTTGCGTTCCTGTGGCTGCTGCTCCCGCGATCGTGCCACCCGTCGCCAGAATCACAATATTGGGAAGCGGCTTATCGGACGCGGCCGGGCTCAAGCAACTTCCCGCGCACAGAACCGCGACAAGCAAAATGGGAATTCTTGTCTCTGGTTTCATAGGAAACTCCCCTGCATGCAATATGCCGGAGGCCTCAGTCACCATCTCTCTACTGCTAGGGGCTTCAGATCGATCCATGTTGTAGAGCGATGCCCGTTTGGCATGAATGATTTCCTGAATCACTTCAAATGCGCAGCCTCCCAGTTCCGAACTCGCTGCCGGGCCGCATCGAAGATGCGCTCGTAATTAACCTTGCGAACCTTCTCCCTGGTGTCGTTATCAAGCGATTTCCAGAGCGGATCATATTGGTAGTAGACCCTTAGATATTCCTCCTGGCTCGACGGTGCCACTTCATCGGTGCCAAAGAGGAAACGATCAGGATAGCGGTTGATGAGATCAGCCGAGATCCTGATCGACTCGGGGGTGGCCGTCAGGTATTTGGCCACTTCGTCCCACGAAATGTCGAAGTAAACGTGTCTGAATTGCGGGTCTTTGAGGATCGCTTCGATCGCTGCGGCATGACCTTGGATTGGACGAACTACGCGTCCCATTCCCGTATGTGCCCATATGATTGTGGCGGTTGGATGGCGGGCGAGCACGGACTTCATTTGAGACAGATAAGCTGGCTCGGTACCCGGTTTTGCGAACGGGACATCCATGTCGTTGTGGATGAGAACGACGAGTCCGACTTCTGCTGCAAAATCCAGTAGCTTATCGAGCGCGGGATTTCGTAATGTGGCGGTTTCGCCTGCGATTTTTGCGGAGACGAACTCCTTGTGGATCGTGAATTCCCCGATTCCGCTAAAAACTCCCGGAAAAGTCTTCAGGACCCTGCGAATGTGATCGGCAGCATACATGTCAGCCGGATTAAACCCGGTGATCATGGGATCAAAGCGCGCCTGCTGCTCTTTGGAAAGTGACCGATAAGCCATCGCGATGTACGCGTCGGTAAAGGAGTAGTAGTAGAGGGGGGCGTCGGTTTGCAGATAATAGGTTGGAGCGAAATCGCCAGAGTTCTGGTACGACCATTCCTGTTGTAGCGGTATGCCGAATATCGCCACACGTCCGACTTTTGTCCCCATGATATTAACGAAGTCGTGAATGTCAGTGCCTGTCTGAATGTAATTAGTCAAATGGAAGTGAACATCGTCGAGCTCGGCTTGGTCTGTGCTTGAAGATGGGGACTGCGCCGTTATCCGTTCGCACCCGAGCAGTAGGAAGATGAGAATGAAAGGTGGGAGAGACCATCGCGGGGTTCGGTAAGATTTGTGACAGTCAACATGTCCACAAGTGAAGCCCATTTTCCAAAGGTTCGTCTTTTCCTCAAACCTGCGGTCCGAGTCGCAATTGGCCGTGCCTTCCATCGGTACTCCTCAAAATGCCAACTCGAGATTCGTGTGAAACACTGGTCCAGTGCCTCCGAGCGCAAAGGGGACAGACGTATAACCTACCGCAGACTTATGTAAGTACAGAAATTCGTTATTCCACCGGACAACTCTATTATGAAAAGGAAAGAGGCTCAGTCCAGCCCGAAAATCCCACGGATTACCGTACCTGCCAAAGATCGTGGATCCTCCGATGTAGACTTGAAGGGTCTTTGGTAAGACCATGGCTGAGGTTTGCATCTGGAAGCCGTGCGAGAAGATCGGTGCAAGCCCACCCGTGCCTGGACCCTTGAAGTGGTCGAGCCACCTTAAAAAGTATTCCCCTTCCAGTGAATACCCGTGGTACTTTAGTCCGCCGTCAAAAGCCGCCATCTTGTAGGTCACCTCGGTGATCGAAATACCCGGACCGAACAGGTTGGGTGTGAAGATGACAGTGCCGTCCTCGAGACGAATTTGCGTGTTCTCGAATTGATCGCTGTTTGGCTGCTCTTGCTTGTCCTCCGTACTCCGGGTGAAGTGTGCAGCCAAGCGAGTGGCGAATTGCTGATGGTTTTCGAAATCACCAAAGCCTGGACCAAATTCGCCCGTGGTAGGCGTCCAGACGAGCGACGTGGAGAAGGTGTTAAAACCGTTGTTGAGTTGGGCTGCGCTCACGCCCAGAGTGCTTAAGTTGTTACCGATCATGGTGATGTAGTCCAACCGATGCGTGATTTGCCCCCAGGCCCAAACCCCGGAAGTGTACGAAGGGCGAAAGAACTCGTCGGCGATCAGCCGGGTATCGACGCCCAGCCAGAATGGGAAGTTGCCCTCCACGCTCCGCGTCCCGGGCAATGATCGAATGCCAGCCCCAACGGTAAAGGTGTTGTTAAAGGTGTAATTCAAATTCCCGGCGAGCACCACCTGAGCGCCTAATCCCTGTGAGGCGTTGGAACTCCAAGCATACAGAAAATAACGGAACTTCGGGTTCATGATCCATCCCAAGAACTTTATTTGTACTTTCTGCAGTTGAAAATCCTGGCGTTGCTGGACACTCTTGACATTTCCGAATGCGTCTTTGTAAGTTGCATCGAGGCCCAACTGGTTCAGGTAGCGCGCGTAGCTATAGATGCTGATGCTTAAGTCGCCGTGCTCTGTATTGGCTATCTTATATCCGAGATTGGGTGTATAGCCGCCCCATTTGTAAGGCTCTTGCTCGGAGGAAACGGAGTTGGCAGCCGGCTCCATGTGAGATTCGTCTACGGTTGGTGATCCCTGCGGAGCAGTACCTTCCTTTACCTGATCAGCTACTCCCGATCCAGGTCCGACTTGTTTTGCGAGGACCTGACGATACGCCACAATCTCATCCATCAGTTCTCGATTGTGTTTTTCGAGTTGCCGGTTTTGTTCGACCAGTTGATCAAGCTTTGTGAGTACCTCAGAAACGCTCTGGCTGTCGACAGTGGAATTGTTCGCTTGTGGAGTCGGCGTCTGGGAGTTCGCGAAACCCGAGCAGCTTGCCATTGCAAACAACATCAGAAAGACCTTGAACACCTCGCTACAGGTAGCCCGCATCACTTGCAGATCCTCCTGCCGTTTGCCTTCAAGCTCCACCATACTTGCGCTCTAGTTTAAGACACACACTGGTGGACACGATTCGCGCCGGCAAACATTGTGGCTTTGGATCTTGCCGGGTAAAGCTGAGTTACTTCAGGCCAACTGAACCGGGCGAGTAAAGGTTGTAGTTAAGCTTCTGCGCCACATATTCGATGACTTCTTGTGCCTTCACGCTGTTTCCGGCCTCATCGAGCGGTGGTGCGAAGACGGCGATCGCGCCTTTTCCGGGAGCAATTGCCACGATCCCGCCGCCCACTCCGCTCTTTGCTGGTAGACCTACATGCCAAGCCCAACTCCCGGAGCCGTCATAGAGTCCGGCTACGGCCATTGTGCTAAGAATGTGAGGAACGTCCTCGCTCTTAATGACCTGAACGCCGGTGACGGGGTTTACACCGTTATTCGCAAGCGTTGCACCCATGCGGGCGAGTTGAACAACGTTTACACCGACTGAGCACTGCTTGGTGTAGATGTCCACTGACTCGAAGGGGTCAGCATAGATCCGATCATATTTTGCCAACAGCATCGAGAGCGCCTTGTTACCGGTATTGGTGGCAGCCTCAGATTTGTAGACCTCATCAATGAGACTGAGCTTCTCTCCGGCAGCTTTGCTATAGAAGTCAAGAATCTTGTTCCATTTCTCTTCCACGTCTTTGCCGGAGATCAGGCTGGTTGTGGCAATCGCTCCGGCGTTGACGAAGGGATTGCCGGTATGGGTTGGCATGTCCACGACGGCCAGAGGAGAGTTGAAGGCTCGCCCCGTGGGCTCAGATCCCACTTTCTCAAAAACCTTTGTCGGGCCTAATTCTTCCATCGCAAGGGCTAAGGTGAAGACCTTGGAAATCGATTGGATCGAAAACGAGTAGTTGATGTCCCCAAGTGTTAAAACCTGCTTATCGGTCGTCACGATGGCGATGCCGAACAGTTTGGAATCCACCTGGGCGAGGTAGGGGATGTAGTCAGCATTCTTACCGCTCGAATCGTCCTTGAATTTGGCGTAGGCTTCGCGGACAACGGACTCTACAAGTTCGCGCCGCGGCGCTACTGGACTTCGAGCAGCCTGCGCTGACATCGCAATGGGAAAGCAAAGTGCGACTGCCACAGTTGCAATAAGGCTCTCTTTAAGCTGTGGTCGAATCATAAGGTTAGTGCCTCTTCGGATGAGATAAGCGTGTCCCGCCTGACCGGGCGAACACGTATGTTGGCTCGTCACTAAAAGTCGAAACTCTTCTTCCAGTCGTACTTAAACGAAAACTGTAGGCGATAATCGTTCACATTGAAGCCATCTTTAAAATTAACCCGCCGGCCAAACTGAAATTCACTCCCGATTGTGACACTCGGAATTGGGTGATAGAGGAGATTCGTGAGTGCATAGTGACCTTGATGAAAGTCCGAAGGCTTCTCTGCATTAGAGTTCTCGATGTTCAGCATGGAATAACCGATCGAACTGCTGAAGTGTTCACTCCAGTTGTGATCAAGAAAGGAAACTATGCCCAAGACCGGCAGGGCGACACCCTTGATGGGCGAGGCTGGATTGCTGAGGTTGTTTTTGATGCCCACATCAATGGGTGCATCGTTCATGTAGTTTTCCACACCGGCACCGTACACGACTTGAAATTTGCCGAGACTGTCCTTCCCAAGTTTGAGATTGGAGCTGAAGTTCACGCCCCATCCAAAGGCGTCTCCACTGAGGTTGACGGCGTCGGCGGTATTAGTGTCAGCCCACGAAATCTTTCGAAATATGCCGCCTAACCTCGCGTAGCCCCAACTTCGGATTAGGCGAGCTTCCCAGGAGAAGTCCGGCATGTCGAACTTCGGTTTAACACCCTGCAACTCAATACGATCAGCATAAATACCCTGATCGGCGCTTGCCCCGGGCCGTTCCACCGCGAACGTTAGACGGGTATTGTCACTCCGGATCGGCATCCAACGGAACTGGACGTTCCTGAAGAAGACCATTCCGTTCGGGCCCCAGTATTCCAGCGAATTAGGAAAGACGTCGATGTCCATGAAGGGACTCCACGTCTGACCTGCTCCGAACGCTCCGAGTTCCCCATAAGCGTGGCGCAAACGGAAGGTCGTCTGTCCGGCGTCCACTCCAGTCCCAAACAACTCGAATTCGAATTGCGTCTTCAGATTGCCAAGGCTGGTCGGCGTTGAAGTTTTCACACCGAAGCGAGTCTGCCGTACGCCGAAGTAAACCTTTCCGTCGGGCGCAAATTGACCGCGGAACGATGGCAATTGTGTTGGGCGCATGACATCGAACCAGTCTGGGTTGTTAGTCTTGAAGTCGTAGCCAGAATCAAGCATGACAAAGCCGTACAGATCGATACTGTTCTTCTGTTGTTCATCTTGTGGAGGTGGTGCTGTTTGTTCTGGCGACGGCCTTCCCGCAGCTGTGGGAGTTGTCTGCGCCCCGTTCGAATGTGGAGCTTGTTCAATCGCGCTGATCTGTTCCTTCAGCTGGTTCATCTCCTGTTCTAATTGTTGAAGCTTGCTTTTCAGCTGCAGGACTTCTGAAGTGCTCGCAGCCTCGACCTGAGCTCTAACATGGACGGATAAGAGCGCGATAGCCACAGTGGCGACCCAAGCAACTCTCCTCCGCTTATACGAACAGGTCGATGTCATAGACTCTCCATCAATCGTCAGCAAGATGCCAAAGGATCGCCCTTATGGAGAACTGTCAGTTCTGTCAGTAAAATCCTTGGTCCTTAGTCCGCTAGCATTCGTAAAGACATTTCCTCATGTGCAGCCATCGTCTTGTCTTGCTCCCGGACGACGCAGCTCAACCCACGAGGATGGAATAGCCCACCCCGGAAGGGCAGGCGGGGATCGTCGCTCTCGACCGGATACCCTCAGGAGGGCTCGAAGTGATCAACATACTGGCGTGTCCAGCCGCTCTTGTGCTAAAGCGGGCCGCAGTGTTCATGTTTGTTCTGCTACTAGTTCCTTCTTCTTTTGGCAAGCGTAAGGATGATGTGGTAGTCATGAATAATGGCGACAAATTCACCGGCGAGATTAAGGCTCTTCAGTTCGGTGAGCTTATCTTCAAGGCCGATTACATGAAGGATTCCGTCCATCTGGACTGGAGACAAGTGGCTTCGTTGCAAACCATGGACACATTCATCGTGGGTTTGAGCGATGGAAAACGAGTGACAGGATTTATAAGCAAAGAAGGACCCCCAGGCAAAAATAGCAAGGACTTTAAAATTATCGCGGAAGGCGTAGATGTCGACGTGTCGCCTGCGGATGTGATCACCATCGGGCAGCGAGAAGTGAGCTTCTGGAACCAGCTAACCGGTTCTATCAGCTATGGTTTCAGTTTTGCTAGTGGTAACAAGGCGACTTCCTCATCCCTGGCCGCTGATGTTGCCTTTCGTACCGCCAAGAACTCGGTCCAGCTTGCGACCAGTTCCCAGTTTGACTCACAGATCAATGCAACGAATACTAACCGCTTCACGTTCGATTCACAGTACGCCAGGATGCTTACCAAGCAATGGCTTGCAGCTGGACTGTTTTCGTTGTTAAAGAGCAACCAGCAGGACCTGCAGTTGCGTTCTACCTATGGTGGCGGTATTGGCAGGAGGTTGGTCCAAACCGACAGGACCTCTTTCACGGTAATTGCAGGCGGGGCTTATAGCCATGAAAGCTATGTTCCGCAGCCCGGCACTGAACCGGTTCGCAAAAATGCCGAGGCGCTCCTGGGAGTTACGTTTTCCACGTTTCACTTCAAGACTCTGAATATCAATTCACAGTCCTTATTGTTTCCAAGCCTCAGCGACCCCGGACGATTCCGACTAAGTTCCCAATCCAGCCTGCGAATTGAGCTGATACGCAATTTTTCTTGGACCTTTCAGCTCTATGAAAACTATGACACTCGCCCCCCTGTCAATGCTCCAAAGAATGATCTGGGACTCACCACATCTCTAGGATGGACGTTCTAATCCACGTTCTAAGAACTGCACTAGCGAGGGAGAACGCGGGACGAGATGAAGCGGGGAGAGCAGGCAAACAGTTCCGCGACGTTGGCTGTTATATCTTCCAGAGTTCAAGCGTAGTGAGCGACCTCGCTCCCATCTTCGCGCGGCGCACCCTGATGTGTCGTTACGCCTGTAATCGTGCCGCGCTGATATTGGCGTGCCGGCGCTTGTCCAAAAGCGGAAAGCGCGGACATGCAGAGCAAAGTCAACGAGAGCTGCTTAAGCGCAATTACCTCGCGTTGCGACACAAGATCGGCTCGATGACGCATGAGACTTGGCCGTCTCGGGGCTATCGACTCGAAGGTTCGTTTGCTCCTCTTGCCAATGCCTGATTGGTCTCGGCACGGATCGAAGGAAAGTCACGATGGATTCCTTCTTTGGCCAGCGCAGTTGCCATAAAGCCCATCCAGATCGGCAAAGCGGCCCGGGATCCGGTTTCTTTGTCACCCAGAGTTTTCTTTTCATCGAATCCCACCCAAACCCCACAGGTTATGGACGGCGAAAAGCCAACAAACCAGGCGTCTGTGAAATTGTTGGTTGTGCCCGTCTTGCCTGCTACGGGATATCTCAGACGATTTGCTGCCGTTGCAGTGCCATGCAAGACGACGTCGCGGAGCATCGATGTCATAATCCGGGCAGTCTTCTGGCTGATTACATCCTCAGCCGACGGATAAGCCTCTTCGAGTATTCGGCCATCGTAGTCGGTTACTTTTACGAGATAGTGCGGCATGGCTCGTATTCCATCGTTGGAGAATGTAGTGAAAGCAGAGGTATGCTCCAGCAGTGTCAGCTCTATTGCCCCCAGCGCAATCGGTAGGTAAGCCGGAATACGCCGACCGATGCCAAACCGATGCGTATAACCAATTACAGTCTTGATCCCGAAGCGCTCTGCTAGCCGTAAGGCCGGAATATTACGGGACTCCGCTAACGCATGCCGCAGGGTGATCGCTCCCTCGAACTTGTCATCAAAGTTGTGTGGACGGTAAGGACCGGAGTCGGTCAGGAAGGTTGTTGGCGTGTCCAATACAATGTCCTCAGGTGAGGCGCCCTGGTCAATGGCGGCAGTGTAGACGTAGGGCTTGAAAGAGGACCCGACCTGACGTCGTGCCTGTGTAGCTCGATTGAATTTGGACTCGTCAAAGTCACGACCTCCAACCATGGCTTTCACTTCTCCCGTTGTGTTGTCGATCGCCAGCAACGCACCCTCTACACCCGACTCCTGTTCTAAGCGAACACGCGCTTTTACGCCGGGGCCGAGAGAAATGACCTTTACATACGCGATGTCGCCCACGGATAGCAGTTGAGGAAGTGTTCGATTTGTCCACAAAACGTCATTTCGTCCAATAAAAGCTGTATATCGCCCTACCCTCAGCTGTGCCGACGATAAACAGACAGAGATCACCTCGGCGTGTATATAGCCACCAGGCTCGATGGGGCTGCTCCATTCAGGAACGCTTGACTGATGGTTAGTCATTCCGACGTTCTTTAGCTGAACGGTCCAACCGTGCCGATGCTCGTAGGCAGCGAGTCCATCCAAGACCGCTTCGTTTGCGGCTTTCTGCAGACCTATGTTAAGGGTTGTATAAACTCGTAGCCCGGCTTCGTGAACCTGCTCTGTCCCATATTTCCCTTCTAAGTACTGCCTGACCTCTTCTACAAAATAGGGAGCAAGAGAAGTTGAATCGTCGTGAATGTGAAGTATTATGGGTCTATTCTTGGCAGCCAATCCCTCCGCGGCGGTGATCTTTCCGCTCGCGACCATGGAGTCCAGGACCAGATTGCGCCTCCGCAAAGCTCGTTCCGGATGTCTCAAAGGAGAGTAGTTGTTTGGGGCTTTGGGCAGAGCGGCCAGCAGGGCGGCTTCCTCAATCGTAAGCTCTTTCGCAGGTTTTCCGAAATAATAATCGGCGCCCGTAGCAAAACCATACACACCGTGTCCCAGGTAAATCTGGTTCGCATAAAGAGTGAAAATCTGCCGCTTGGTGAGCCGGCGCTCGATCTGAACGGCCAGCATGAGTTCGCGCAACTTGCGGCCGTACGTACGCTCATGCGAAAGGAACAAATTCCGGGCCAATTGCATCGTTAATGTGGACGCGCCCTGAACATTTTCGCCAGCCCGGAAATCGTAGTACGCCGCGACAAATATCCGCCAAATCTCGAATCCAGAATGTTTCTCAAAATTCTTGTCTTCGATTGAAAGAACTGCGTCGTATAGTATTGTTGGGTAGTCTTCGTATCGAGCCAACATGCGCCGTTGCAAGGCGAACGCTGCAAATGCACGACCTTCATCATCGTAGAGGACGGTCTTAGATATTGGACGATAGTTGTCGAGGTCTTGGATTTGTGGAAGTTTGACAAGATACACGCATGCTAACCCAACAAGTGCGCCTATGGTTGCTGACCCGATAAGCAATGCGACTAATGCGTCCCATCTGACCCGATTCCGTTTGTGTAACTGCAGTAGCTTGTGCAAGGGTCTTCGCCTGCCGTGTAAGTTGTCGGTGCTGTATCTAGAGAAAGACTTGATCGTCGCGGATCCTGTTGCCAGAGAA